>Ga0126327_10000124_pt1 | contig 20446 bp, 20 predicted proteins | sample InaspJWI30metaG_FD_101392 | JGI IMG/M metagenome (GOLD analysis project Ga0126327, IMG submission 101392) | Marine gutless worms symbiont microbial communities from Oahu, Hawaii - Inanidrilus sp. 1 OAHU.JWI-30 metaG | ecosystem: Host-associated > Annelida > Digestive system > Unclassified... | reverse complement strand
TCCCCAACCGCTCCAGGATCAACTGGCCGAAGGCGGCCGGCTTGTCATTCCCGTCGGACCAGCCGGAGACCAGGAACTGGTCCTGCTCAAAAAAATAAACGGGAAGATCCAGCAGCAAAAGATCATTCCCGTCCGCTTCGTTCCAATGGTGGATAAAAAGGGGCAGACGTACTGAGGTACATAGGCTGAAGACTGAAGGCCGAAGGCTTCAATGTCTTTTCCAATTAGCCTTCAGTCTTCAGCCTAAAAGCCTTGAGTAGCAATCATATTGCTACTCTACTACCCGCAGGCGATGGGTTTCCCTTAGCCGCAACCAGACCTGCCGCATGATTTCCTGCCGGCTGGCCACTCGCTGCACATCCGCCGCCCTTTTCTCCATCAGTTTATCGACGTGCAGCTGCAGAAGCCGCAGGGCATCCTCCCCCAGGTTGGCTATCTCGGATTTATCCCGCAGGGAAAGTCCCGCCAGTACCTCGAAAACCAGTTCGTCAAGGGTTCCCGAACCTTCGATTTTTCCGGTACCCGCCTGCACCCGACCCATGAGGATCACATTGTCGATGATATCCCCAAGCCGTTCACCGAAGGTGGTGCTTTCTTCACTCGCCGCGGCGAGGATATGGAGGTATTGGGCCTTGTGGATGTCGATGAAACGGCTGATTTTCGGCGGGATCTCGTAAATCGGCATCCCGTCGATATTGATATGCATGAACGGCCGGCGGTTCTGGGATGCCTGGTGTTCGGTGTACTTTATAACCGGGTGCATATTCCAGTCAGACAAAGCGATCGTGCCGAGTGAATCCAGCACCGGCGTCTTGGAGGCGGCATAGGGAAAATCGGCCCTGTCCAGCGCCGCCGTAATCACACCGGCATGCTCGGCCGTTTCGCCAACAATAATCTTTTTAAGCATCATGTTTAAAGGGTCGCGGAAGCTGCAGGCAGCACAATGGTTATTGGTTTTTATAACAATCCCGCATCAACGCCTCTAGGTTTCCTGGATCCCGGCAGACATAGAGCCGCAGTAAATAGGCTTGTTGGGGAAGAGGACCAGCGTGTACCCGGTCATCCGGTGCCCCTGATTTCTTACCGGCAAAAGCTGCAAACGGCATCGTGAGGGTACAAACCAGCACCAGGGCAAGTCACTGAAGTAATCGTCGCATGCGCACCTCTTGCGCAGGAGTCATCGGCCACGAGCGTTGGTTTACGCGTAAAATTAGTACGATCAGCGGTTAATTGCAAGCGGGGATTCCACCTGCTAAAATCAATTTCTAAAACAGATTTTGGTTCAACGTCCTGCCTTCGCTTTGCGAGCTGCGCCGGGCAAGAAGACTTTTTTGAGATGGGTTCTAAATGAAAAGTCCTGCCGGAATCCGGCAGGGCTTTATTGGCATGGTGCCGGAGGAGAGAATCGAACTCTCATGGGGTCGCCCCCGCGGGATTTTGAGTCCCGTGCGTCTACCAATTTCACCACTCCGGCGTTAGGCTTTGTATAGGGAGATTTCCGCTGGTTGTCAATATCATTCCGCGGCCAGGACTTGCCGGATGACGTCATCCGAAACCGCGCCGCTTCGGAGAATTACCGGCTGCTGACGGGTAACATCCACCACAGTGGAACCGACGCCCCCGGCCAGGACACCCGCATCGAGGGTCATATCGACGGCGTCAACAATGGCAGCATCCAGCGCCGCAACCCGACTGCATCCCGGACGGCCGGACACGTTGGCGCTGGTACCGGTAATCGGGCGGCCGACCGCCTCCACCAGCGCCCGGGCCACGGGGTGGGCCGGCAGACGAATGCCGATCTTTCCGCTTCCGGCTGTCAATGCTGGAAAAACTGATGTTGCCGCATGGAAAACCAGAGTCAGACCGCCCGGCCAGATTGCATCCATCAGCTGAACTGCCGCCGGGGGTATGGCCGCGACGAGGTGCTGCAAATCGTCTACGCCCCGGATCAGGAGCAAGACCGGTTTGTCGGGACTGCGTCCCTTGACCGCAAAGACTTTATCCACCGCGGCGGCATTCAGGGCATCGGCAGCCAGGCCATAGAGCCCGCTTGTCGGAAAAACAACCAGGCCACCGGACGAAATGGCCCGGGCCGCCTGCAATAGCGGTTCCCGGGCCGGTTGGAATGAATCGATCTGGATACGTTTAGCGGTAGCTTTCAAGTTTGGCGCTTTTCTTCTCGACTTGGGCGGCCATTTCTTTTTTGAACGCCGCCAGTTTTTGTTCAACCGCCGGATCGGACCCGGCTATTATCTGGGCCGCAAAAATCCCGGCATTCTTAGCGCCGGATTTCCCCAGCGCCATGGTAGCCACCGGGATACCGGGCGGCATCTGCACTGTGGACAACAGGGAATCCAGCCCCTGCAGGCAGGAACTGTCAATGGGCACGCCAATTACCGGCAGGGTTGTATGCGCCGCCAGGACGCCCGCCAGATGAGCGGCATGGCCGGCACCGGCGATAATAGCTTGCAGACCTCTCTCCCGGGCTGTCCCCGCGTATGCAGCCGCCTTGTCCGGACTGCGGTGCGCGGAGGCGACCAGCATCTCGAAGGGGATTCCGAATTTCTTCAGCATGCCGACGGTACCTTCCATCACGCCGAGATCGCTGTCGCTCCCCATGATAATCCCAACCCTGGGCGGAGTCGCAAAGCGGACAAGGGCTTTCTTACCAATATCGGTGCGGTACTGCACCTTGGTCCACTTGATTTTAGCCACCGCCTGGTAAGCCCTTTTGATGGCCTTATCAACGGTATCGCCCAGTGCGGTTACCCCCAAAACGCGCCCGCCATTGGCCACGATCTTGTTGTTTTTGAGCGCGGTGCCCGCATGGAAAACCATCACATCTTTCATCCGGGAAGCCGCTTTCAGACCGGAAATGGGAAGTCCCTTTTTGTACGCGCGCGGATATCCGCCGGCCGCCATGACCACGCATACCGTAACCCGCTCGTCGATTTCCAAAGTCGCCTGGTCAAGGGTGCCGTCAATCACCGCCTCCATTACCGGCACCAGGTCGTTTTTCAACCGCATCAGCAGCGGCTGGGCTTCCGGATCACCAAACCGCCCATTGAATTCGAGTACTTTGATCTGGTCGCCATCGATCATCAGCCCGGCATACAGAACGCCCTTGTAGGGACAGCCTTCGGCCGCCATGGCTTTAACCGTTGGTATCATGATTTCGTTCATGATCCGTTTGTGCATATAGGGATCTACGATGGGAGCCGGTGAATACGCACCCATGCCGCCGGTGTTTGGTCCTTTGTCATTGTCGTAAATCGGCTTGTGATCCTGGGAGGAGGGCAGCGGTACAACCGTCTTGCCATCCGTGAAAGCTAAAAATGACGCCTCTTCACCGATCAGGCACTCTTCCACGACAACCTTGCTGCCTGCGTCCCCGAAGTCCTTTTTCACCATGATGCTCTTCAAGGCAGCGATGGCCTCCTTGACCGTCTGGCAAACAATAACGCCCTTGCCGGCCGCCAGGCCGTCGGCTTTCACGACGATGGGCGCCCCCTTCTTCTTTATGTACGCTTCCGCTTTCCTGTAACTGGTAAAGGCCTCTCCCCAGGCAGTGGGAATACCATATTTAAGCATGAGGTCCTTGGAAAAAGATTTGCTGTACTCTATGGCTGCAGCTTTCTGGGAAGCCCCGAAAACCTTGAGTCCCGCTGCTTCAAATCGATCGGTCAGACCCCGTGCAAGCGGGTCTTCCGGGCCTACCGCCGTCAAATCGACCTTTTTTTCCAGGGCAAACGCCAGCAAGCCCTCAATATCGGACGCGCTGATCGGCACACAGGTCACTTTCCTGCCGGTTATACCCGCGTTGCCCGGCGCACAGAAAACTTTCTTTACCTTCGGGCTTTGCGCAATCTTCCAGACCAGAGCATGCTCGCGACCGCCACCGCCAATTACCAGTACTTTCATAAATCCCCCCTGTTGCCAAATATGGTTAATATGAGAAAACGTATTACGCTGTTTGTAGTGCCTTGCGCCGGGCGTGTACCTCCAGACTGAGTTCGACCAGCCGGTCCAGCAGCGCACTGAAGGAATAACCGGCGGCCTGGGCTGCCTGGGGAAACAGGCTCGTGGCTGTCATCCCCGGAATGGTGTTGGTTTCCAACAGGTACAAATCATCGCCGCTCAGGATCATATCCGTACGGCTGTAACCCAGGCAGTTCAAGGCCAGGTGCGCCTTGCGGGCATAGTCCTGAGCCTCGGCCGTAATCGCGGCATCTATCCGGGCGGGGCAAATTTCCTTGGTTGCACCGGCCTTATACTTGGCCTCATAGTCAAAGAACTCGTACCCGTCTCCGGGAATGATTTCGATTAACGGCAAGGCTTCCGGATCGTCGTTGCCTAAAACGCCGCCGGTTATCTCGGTCCCGGCCATGAATTTTTCAATCAGCACATCGTAGTCGAAGCGAAAGGCTTTTTCAATTGCTGCATTTAAATCACCAACGGTTTTCACGATAGTCATTCCGATGCTGGATCCGCTCGTGGCGGGCTTGATCACGACCGGCAACCCCAGTGCGTCAATGATGGCATCGATATCAAAAGCCTGTCCCTTTTGAATCTCAACATCCGGCAGCACCGGCAGGCCGGCCAGGGTGTAGAGTCTTTTCGACACCACTTTATTCATGGCCATGGCGCTGCCCAGAACACCGGCACCCTGATAGGGAATATCGAGCAGGTCCAGCATGCCCTGAACGGTACCATCCTCGCCGTAGGGACCGTGCAGGATGATCAAAGCCACATCAATTGACCCGGCATCCGCCACCAGCTTGTTCAGATCGGTTTTAGGATCATACGGCCGAATGTCATATTTGTCTTTGTCCAAGGCAGCAAAAACCTGTTTGCCACTGTTGAGGGAAACGTCGCGTTCCGATGATATACCACCGCTGATCAGGGCTAAGACTAATTTTTTCATGGTGCTCCCAGTGGAGGTCCGGTTAAGGTCCCGCAGTTATGGCACACCCCTGCCCCTGGGTGTGTCTCGGCAAGAAGAGGTCTACCTGCTCGCCAGTTTTCAATTTGTATTGGAAAAAGTATGCAGGTTGAGCAGCTGGCGCTTGGCCAGCTCATACTCATCCTGGGTTATGAGATCATTTTCCAGCAGACGCGCGAGTTCTGACAACTCTCTGACTTTTACCGTCGCCGGATCTTCGAGCTGCCGGGCCGGATCAGCCGTCGGCGACTCAACGGCCGGCGAACTACTGGGGGTGCCGACTTTTAAAGACGCCATGCCGCCCATGAGGCTGATCTCAACCGGCCGCCCCTGAAACGCAGACGACTGCAGCGTCTCCCTGAGCGAACGCCCTTCACGTTTCATTTTACGGTAAAACAGCCAGGCCGACAGTGTAATCAGGGCGGTTCCGCCCAAGAATATTATAGGCATGTACTGGACGATGCCGCGGAAAAACAAAACCAGAAAGCCAAGCAGCACAACGAGCAGGACATGCAGGATCAAGATCACGTAAGCCAGCATGACGCCCTTGAAAAGACCTTCGCTCTCGCTATTTGTGGTTCGTAAGGCCATAGCGGTCAGACCAGTAATTATTGGCTGGTGCCCTATCAGGATTTGGACAGGCGATCGATAATCCGCCCGGAATACTGGGGTTCTTCCATATTAATGGGTGTGCGGTGCAGGCAGTTCAGTTTGGTGACCAGATAGTTGAGTTTCTTGATGGCCTTGTATTTTTCCTTGCTGTCCCGCATGCCGTCGAGCAGATCTTCAGTCTTGACAATCTGCTTTTTCAGTTCGATTTCCGGCGGTGCACAATCCCCGTTTTTCAGCATCTTGTAAGCCATGCGCAGGTCTTCGGGGATCCCGCTGTCGTCTTCATACTCGATCGGTTTCCCGGCACCTTCCAGGTTATCGAAATCTCCATTTTTCTGGGCAGCCTTGATGCGCTGCTCCACCAATTTTGCAAACCCGGTTAACATGCAGTCCCCTTCGAAGAAAAGTATCCAACTGGCCTAAAATTGTCAATTATGCGCCCGGTGTCAACATTAAATGTAAACCCGTCTGAAAAACCTCACCTGATCAGGCGCAATAAGTTTAAGCCCCGGATTATCCGCCGCAAAATCGTCCGCATTGACCTGCATACTCCGGGCTTTGCGCGAAATTTGACACGCTGGCCAAGCTTTGACGTACTTTCCCTGTTACCATTCAAGCCCCGCTGGGTCAGCGTTGATTTTCCAACGCCGCCAATCCGTCCCGGAGCAAAACGGCCCAACCGTTATCCCGGCAACCTGTACCAACCACATCGCATGCGCTGCTATGACCTGAAAGAACCGGTAGAGATAAGGATGGGATACATACTGGTAATTGGCTCCGACGCCTGCAATCGCTGCGAGGTCCCCGCGAGCAACCGGAATTCGGAGGTCACCTGCCAATACGGCCGGGGTGGTACCTTCTCTTGCCCCGTTTTTCGAAAAGCAGACCGAAACCCGCACTGCCGACAGGCAATTTCCCCTTATATTTCTGGCTTATAGGCAAGTCATTCCCCGTGTGAAAACCAGCCAATATATACGTTGACCTTCCCAACATATTGTGGTAATGATTCTTAACTCCCCAATATATTGTACGGTTCCGTATAATTTTCACAGGAGGCGCCATGGAAACTCACCCTATCTCGCAGGGATTTAACCGCTCCTACTCCGACAGCATAGTTGCCTACAGCAAAACCAATGAGATCGTATGCTGTTTTTACACCCTGATTTTCAGAGTGGATGCATTGGAAGAAAAATATCCCGGCGGGCACATGGCATTTCTCCTTGCACACCAGGGCTGGAGTAACGAGCAGCTCCTGGCAGTATTTCATATGGGACCGGCTCAGCAGCATGTCAGACAGGACATCGAACGAAACGGCTTAATGGAAATAAAGGACTGGATATATCTGGTAGAAGATGATGTCACCTGGTCCTGGAATATGTTTAATTTCGAAACGGAGGCAGCCTGGCTCAGGGGCCGCTACAAAAAGGGCAACCTCTATGTTCGTTATCAGGAGGGTGTGCTGGGATAGCCTGCTGGAAAAATTCCCGGGGTGTCCGGCGAAAGTGATGTTTCACTTTCGTAAGCAGAGCCCCAAACGCAGAAAAGGCTGCAATCATTCTTGATTGCAGCCTTTTTATGTTCATGGTGGCGATGCAGGGAATCGAACCCCGGACACTACGGATATGAGCCGTATGCTCTAACCATCTGAGCTACATCGCCGTGTGGTCCAAATGGGGGTCGCCCATTTGGAAAACGCATTGGTAACAGGCAATGCAGGGCTTGTCAAGCCAAAATATACCAGCGGCGATCCAGCTTTAATTGGCCGCCATGGACCCGCTCACCTCGACCGTAAATTCTTCCAGGTTGTCAGGCAGTTTATTGAAAATGACCATGAACGGAAGCATTTGTCCCGGGTTTATTCTGGACTTGCCTGAGTTTTTCAAACGCTTTTTGATCGTTTTCCAATCCAGGCCCGCCAGGTCCTGATCGGCCAGGACATTGCCGGCCATCACGGATTGCATCTGAATCTGCTTTTTGCCGGGCGCAAAGAGCTTGCCCAGCATCCGAATGGACTTACGCGGTTCTTCGTACCCGCTCCTGACTTTGCCGTTGATGACAAAGAGGCGGCCGGTTTTGCTGTTTTCAATGAAACGGCTGTTGATGCCGTGGGTACTCATCTTGAGGTTGCCGGCCAAATCTTCGGGGCCGACTTTAATGAACTCGCCGACATAGGGAATGTCCTTGAGAAAAGGCTTGACAGGCTCCAGGAAAGGCACCTTTATGTCGGCCATATCCAGCCCCACTATTCCGCCGATACCCAGCAGCGCGATCAGCACAAGCCCCAGCAATAGTTTTACGGGGGCGCTCATACCGCCGCTGCGGGCCACTTTGACTTTTTTCTTCTTTTTCTTCTTTTTCTTTTTCTTCTTTTTCTTTTTGGCCTTTTTATCTTCCCCTTCGGCGACCGCTGCGGCGGCTGCAGCCTCCTCCGCTCCGCCTTCCAGGTCATCGAAATCCTCGGCACTCGGCGGTTCGATCTCGATGGTTCCGGCAAAATCCATCTCAACATCTTCCATCGAATCATCGGCCCCGAGATCGTCACCGAAATCCAGTTCCATGTCATCGGTCTGGTCGTCAGCTACATCCATTTCCAGGTCGAGGTCGTCTTCCATGGCCAGATCCGCGTCGCCGTCAGCCAGTTCGAAATCCAGATCATCGTCTGCGTCCATGGTTTCCATGACATCGTCACTTGTCTCCAGCATGTCTTCGATATCGGTCAGGTCTAAATCCTCGGTGACCTCGAGATCGCTGATATCCAGATCATCATCACTGGAGGTGGCATCGTCGAAATCCAGTTCAAGATCCACATCTTCGGGTTCGGCCGCGTCGACCTCGATGTCATCGTCCAGCATGTCTTCAAGGTCGGAAAGGTCCAGCTCATCTGCCTCGGAAACCTGATCAGGCTCGGCCTTGGCACCATCCTGAGCTTCCACCAGGTCTTCGATATCAGTCAGATCCAGATCATCGTCACCGGCAGCGGTATCATCGTCCAGATCCAATTCAAAATCCAGTTCATCATCACCGCCGGCTTCAGCGACGGCATCATCATCACCAAGATCAAGGTCCAGATCCAGATCTAGATCGTCCCCACCCGCTTCGGCGGCGGCAGGTTCTTCATCTCCCAGATCCAGATCAAGGTCCAAATCCAGATCATCGGCGCTGTCCACGTCGGCGACGGCGTCCTCTTCTCCCAGATCGAGATCCAGGTCGAGTTCATCGTCTCCGCCGGCATCATCATCACCAAGATCGAGGTCCAGGTCCAGATCAAGATCATCCGTGCTGTCGACATCGGCAACGGCGTCCTCTTCACCCAGATCGAGATCCAGGTCGAGATCCAGGTCCAGTTCGTCTTCCAGGCCTGCGGCCGGCTCATCAGCAGCGGCCTCGTCATCGTCCAGATCCAAACCGAGATCAAATTCATCTTCTGCTGCGTCGGGAGCCGCCAATTCATCGTCATCAAAATCCAGGTCCAAATCCAGATCATCTTCAAGTCCGCCCGCCGCTTCTTCAGCAGCCGGGGTGGAATCGATGTCGGGCTCGCCGGCATCAGGATCGAGTACGAGATCATTCTCGAAATCCAGGTCATCAAGTTCGAGGTCATCACCGGGAGGCGCAGCTTTCTCCGCCGGGGCTGCGGGGGGCGGCTTGAGGCGGCTCTGGGGCAGCGGGAGGAAAGGCCGTAAAAATTGACTGGCAGGACGTGCAACGCACCTGGGTACCGGTCGCTTTTACGATGCTTTCATCCAATTCGTAACTGGTGTTGCAATTCCCACAGGTGATAATCATAACATACCCTCTTCATTGAAATTTCAGATGATAGATTGCCGGCAACTCGCGATAGGCTTCATCATAATCCAGGCCGTAACCGACCAGAAATCCTTTTTCAATCGTATGACAGGCGAAATCGACCTTTACCGCTGACTGCCGGCGCTCCAACTTGTCCAGCAGGGTACATACCCGGACAGTCGCTGGTTTGAGTTTTTTGAGATAGTTCATGAGGTACGTGAGCGTCAGCCCACTGTCGACAATGTCTTCAACGACGAGGACATCCTTGCCCTCTATATCTATATCGATCTCCTTGGTAAGTTTGATCTTACCGGAGGAGGTCGTGCCCGATCCATAGCTGGCCGCACGGACGAAATCGATTTCAACCGGAATGGTAAGCCTGCGCGCGAGATCAGCCAGGAAGATGAAAGCACCCTTCAAGACTCCCACGAGCACCAGCTTGCGGCCTTTATAGGCAGCCGATATCTGCCGGGCCACCGAGGCGGTCGATTCCTCGATGTCCTCCCTTTTCAACACAGGTATCAATTCCGGCATAGCAAATAACGGCCCAGACTAGCATGGTGATACAAATTGAGCGACAGAATTAGCCCACTAAAACTCCCATGAAATACCATCTAACATGGTCTGTTGTCAATGATTTTGGTTCTTTACAAGCCCTCGGCCACCAGTTCATCGATAAGCTTTTTCTGGGAGGGGGTGAGCGTTTTAGGCATGTTGACCAGGATGGTCACATAAAGATCGCCCATTTCACCACCATTCATTCGGGGCAGGCCATGCCCGGCCAGCCGCATCTTGGTCTTGTGGCGGGTCCCGGCAGGGGCCTTCAGACTGAGGGCTTTGCCCTCGATGGTAGGTGCGGGGATAGTGGTACCCAAGATGGCATCGGTAAGTTTTATTTCCCGGTTCAGGTGCAGATCGTTGCCTTCCACCGTAAAGACCGAGTCCTCCAGCAAATTGGCCTTAATATACAGGTCGCCGGAGGGCCCGCCGGAGGGCCCGCCGTAGGGGCTGGCCTCGCCTCTGCCGGCCAGGCGCAATTTCTTGCCAGTCGTCATTCCCGGGGGAATCTTGACGGTAATTTTCTCGGTATTTCCGCCGTGGGTGTAAGAAATGGTCTTCTTAACCCCGGCGGCGACTTCGCGGAGCGTGAGGCCGATCTCATATACCAGATCCGCCCCGCGCGGTGCGGCCTGGCGGCCGCGGCCGCCGAAAGGCGAACCCCCACCGCCGAAATTGAAGGAGAAACCGCCCTGACCGCCCTTGCCGCCGAATCCGAACTCCTTGAATATATCCGCGAAATCAAACCCGCGGAATATATCTTCCTGGGAATAGCGCTGTTGGAATCCTGCCGAGCCGAACGTGTCGTACTGTTGGCGCTTTTCCTTGTCGCTGAGAACGGCATACGCCTCGCTTATACGTTTAAACTTGGCCTCCGCCTGTTTGTCCCCCTTGGTCTGATCAGGGTGGTATTTCAAGGCCAGTTTGCGGTATGCTTTTTTGATCTCACTGTTGGAGGCCTTTTTGCCGACCCCCAGTACTTTGTAGTAATCCGTTTCAGGCATGCTGCTCCTCTCATCCGATCCTAACCTGTAAAATTGCTATGTTTCCTGTAGCTTAGCCGGAAAATCATTACCCCTTAAAGTAAGATTGGCCCGGTTAAGTGTCAAGCTTGCGCCGGCGGGCGGCCGCCTTTCCTTCCATGGCCCGCAAATCAACCATCAAGACGGATATGGCGGCCGGCGTCATGCCGTCAATCCGGGTGGCCTGCCCCAGGGATATCGGCCGCACCCTGCTCAACTTCTCCTTTAATTCGTTGGAGAGCCCATGGACTCGCGTGAAGTCATAATCCGGCGGGATCTTCACCCGCTCCAGGTCCTTGAATTTTTCGATCTCTTTCAGCTGCCGCTGAATGTATCCTTCATACTTGATTTCGATTTCCGTCTGCAGGGCAACTGCCGGCGTTACCGGACTCTCGGCCGGGGCGAACCGGCGGACAGCATCATAGCCAAGCTGGGCGCGCTTAACGAGCTGGCTGAGGTGAATGCCGCTCTTGATCGGATTGGTTCCCTGCTCGGCAAGGTAGGCATTGACCGCGGCATTCGGTTTGACGACGGTCCCCTGGACCCGCTTTATCTCAGCCGCAATCTGCCGCTTGCGCTCTTTTATGTCCTGAACATGATCCTTGTCGACCAGTCCCAGCGCGTGGCCGGTCTCCATCAGCCGGATATCGGCATTGTCTTCCCTGAGCATCAGGCGATATTCGGCCCGCGAGGTAAACATGCGATAGGGTTCCCCCGTCCCCCGGGTGACCAGATCATCCACCATGACTCCCATGTAGGCCTGGGACCGGTCCAGGATGAAGGCCGGCCGCTGCTGAACCCGGCAGGCTGCGTTGATGCCGGCCCAGAGGCCCTGGGCCGCCGCTTCTTCGTAACCCGACGTCCCGTTGATCTGACCGGCCAGAAACAACCCGGCGACCTTCTTGGTTTCCAGGGTGGGGTGCAGCTGCACCGGGTTCACATAGTCGTACTCGATAGCATAGGCCGGCCGCATGATCTGGGCTTCTTCCAGGCCGACGACCGATCGAACCACCTGGAGCTGCACGTCCACGGGTAGGCTGTTGCCCAGCCCGCTGGCATAGACCTCCCGGGTGTCGACCCCTTCCGGCTCGAGAATGATCTGGTGCCTTTCCTTGTCGGGAAACCGGACGATTTTGTCTACGAATGACGGGCAGTAGCGGGCGGAAACCCCCTTGATGATCCCGCCATGCAGGGCGCTCTTATCCAGGTTATCCCGTACGATCTTGTGTACCCGGGAACTGGTATGGCCGATATAACTGGGAAGCTGCGGCAGGGAGAGCGTCTTGGTGAAAACGGAAAACGGCCGGGGTTCGTTTTCCGCTCCCTGAGCTTCGAATTTTGAAAAATCTATGCTGTCCCGATCAAGGCGGGGCGGTGTACCGGTCTTCATCCGGCCCAGTAAAAACCCCAATTCCCCCAGGTGCGCCGGCAGTCCGTATGAAGCAAACTCGCCGGCCCTGCCGGCCCTGATAGAGGTGAAACCAATGTGCACCAGACCGCTCAGAAAGGTGCCGGTGGCCAGCACTACGGCCTGGGCCTGGTATCCAAATCCAGTCGCGTCCTCTATGCCGACCACACGGTTATCTTCAACCACCAGGCGCTCCACCATGGCCTGTTTCAAGTCCAGGTTTGCCTGCGCTTCGAGGGCGGCTTTCATCACCCGGTGGTAGCGGTTCTTGTCGTTTTGGGTACGGGAGGACTGGACAGCCGGGCCTTTGCGGGTATTGAGCACCCGGTACTGGATAGCGGTTTGGTCAGTCACGCGGGCCATCTGCCCGCCGAGGGCATCGATCTCCCGCACCAGCTGGCCCTTGGCCATGCCCCCGATGGACGGACTGCAGGGCATGGCGGCCACCTTGTCGAGATCGATAGCAAGCAGCAGGACGCTGCACCCCATCCGGGCCGCCGCAAGGGCTGCCTCACAGCCGGCATGGCCGGCGCCCACCACAATGATATCGTATTTTTTAGTATCTAACGCCATGGTTCTTATAGGTCGTTCTACGGCTTGAAAACTTGCAAAGTTTCAGGTTTCAGGTATCACCGCGGGTCAGCGGCCTTTCACCTTCAGCCTTCTACCTATTTTCTTATATCTTATACCTTATACCCTGTGCCTTATGCCTTCCACCTTCCAGCTACGGCCTCTGGACCGCAAACCATATTTACAATTTTTTCAGTGGAATGTATATAAGGAGATCAATCTGTGAAGTCAACCAGCAACCCCGGCAGGGCCCTATGAAAAAGCGTTATCGGGATCTGAACACCTACTTTCGGGAAATGTTCGGGCACCGGGTGCATAAAATTACCATCGATGCCGGAATGACCTGTCCCAACCGGGACGGTACACTCTCCACCGGGGGCTGTATCTATTGCAATGCCAAGGGGTCCGGCACCGGGGCGTTCGAAGCCGGCAAGTCAATCCGCGAACAGCTGGAAAACGCCAAGAAAAAGGTTGCCCGCCGCTTCAAGGCAAAGAAATTTATAGCTTATTTCCAGTCATTTACAAACACCTATGCCCCCCTCGGCACGTTGCGGGCCCTCTACGATGAAGCGCTGGCGGTGCAGGATGTAGCCGGATTGGCCATCGGCACCCGGCCGGATTGCATCAGCCCGGAAGTTATAGATCTGCTGGCGGGCTATACAAAAGAACACCTCATCTGGATCGAATATGGCCTGCAGTCCGCTCATGATGTCACCCTGAAGCGGATCAACCGGGGCCATGATGCGGCCAGTTTTACCAGGGCGGTGGCCGCCACCCGGGGCCGGGGGATCAATATATGCGCCCACGTTATCCTAGGGCTGCCCGGTGAAACCCGCGGCGAAATGATGGAGACCGCCCGCTTCCTGGCCGATCTCGACATCCAGGGAGTCAAACTGCACCTGCTCTATGTCATCCGGGGCACAGGACTCGACACCCTATACGAAGCCGGGAACTATCGCTGTCTGGAGCAGCGGGAATATGTTGAACTGGTTTGCGAATTTTTAGAGCGGCTGCCGGCAGAAGTGGTGATTCAGCGCCTGACCGGTGATCCGCACCCTCACGAACTGGTTGCCCCCGGCTGGGCCCTGGAAAAGAAAAAAACCCTCGACATGATCCTGGCGCTATTGGAAGAAAAGGATACTTGGCAGGGTCGGTTGGTGGGGGGATGAAATCAAGCTATTGGCCGTTAGCAAAACCTTTTAAAACCCAATGGCGTTACGGCCGATACACCAAGTTCTGAAATGGGAACTAGGCGGTGGCTGGCCAATGTAGGGCTAACAGCTGTTGTTATGCTATCTCTTCCCGGAAATCCCGCACAAGCGCCAGGATCTTTTCCGTCTCTTCCGGTTCAAACCACTGTATATCCGGATCGGCCCGGAACCAGGTAAACTGCCGCTTGGCATAGCGGCGGGTATCCCGTTTCAAGGTCGCCAGCATCTCGTCCCACAGGGTGTCGCCGCCCAAATAGGCGGCCATGTGGCGATACCCGATGGACTGCATGGATTTCAGGTCCGGGGAATAGCCGTTGTCGAGCAGCTCCCGCACCTCGACCTCCAGGCCTGCGTCGATCATCATATCCACCCGCTGGTTGATGCGCTCATATAATCGGTCGCGATCCATGGTCAATCCGATCTTCAGGCAATTGTACTTTTCCTCTGCAAACGCATGCTCCGCCTGCAGCCAGCTCATGGGCGTTCCGGTAACAGCATGGACCTCGAGCGCCCGCAGTACCCGGTAGGTGTCATTGGGATGCACCCGGGCCGCGGTTTGCGGATCCACCTTTTCCAATTCGCGGTAGAGGGCCGGCATACCTTTAATATTGGCGGCGGCTTTTAGGTCTGACCGGATTTGCGGGTCGCCGGCCTCGACCTCGAATATCCCCCGGGTGAGGGCCTTGATGTAAAGTCCCGTACCGCCCGCCACAACGGGCAGAACCCCGCGCTTAGCCAGGTCACCGATAATCCGCCCGGCCAGGGCGGCAAACCTGGCCGCATCGAAATCCTCCCCCGGATCGACGACATCCACCATGTAATGGGATACCCGGGCTTGTTCGGCTGCAGTCGGCTTGGCGGTGCCGATGGTCATCTGTCGGTAGATCTGCATGGAATCAGCACCGATCACCTCACCGTTTTCGGCTTCGGCTATCTCGATAGCGACACCGGTTTTGCCGATTCCGGTCGGCCCGCAGACGATTACCAGGGCGGTTTTATTAGGCTCAAAATTGGTTGACAAATGCTGAAAACCCATACTACTAAAGCGATTTGGTAGAAAAAGATTGGGGTGATGGCTCCCGGGGCCGCCACGGCAGCCCAGGATTCGTTTGTTTCATTAATAATTGCAAAACATTACAAACCCCCACCACCCTGGCCGACAGTGCCGGCTCCCTTCTGCTTGACCCCCCCTTAGGGGCGGGGCTCTCTGGAATGTCTGCCAGCCTACAAGCCGTGGATAGAATTAACAGGAGATCGTAAAGATGTCAAAAGATGTTGTCGGATCAGTAATGGTCGTCGGAGGCGGTATTACCGGCATGCAGTCGGCCCTGGATTTGGCCGACTCGGGTTACTACGTGTACCTGGTTGAAAAAGGACCTTCCATTGGCGGGGCCATGTCCCAGTTGGACAAGACGTTCCCCACCAATGACTGTGCCATGTGAATTATTTCACCGAAACTGGTCGAGGTCGGCCGGCATTTAAACATTGAGCTGAAAACCCTCAGTGAAATTGGTGAAATCAAGGGCAAGGCGGGTAATTTTGAAGTCGAGCTCATCCGCCACCCGCGCTATATTGACGAAGAGAAATGTATCGCCTGCGGCCTGTGTGCCGAAAAGTGCCCCAAGAAGGTCCCCGATACTTACAACATGGGCCTGGCCAAGCGCAAATCCGCCTACGTGGAATACGCCCAGGCCGTACCCTTGAAATACGCGATAGATGATCAGACCTGTATCTATTTCGTAAAGAATGGAAAATGCGGGGCTTGTAAGAAGCTCTGCCCCACGGACGCCGTGGATTTCGACCAGAAAGCCACCACCGAGACCTTGAAAGTCGGTTCGGTGGTCCTCTCCCCCGGGTTCGAACCTTTCGATCCCTCTGGTTTCGACAACTATCAATACGCCAAGCTGCCCAATGTGGTCACGTCCATGGAATTCGAGCGGATGCTTTCCGCCTCCGGACCGTCCATGGGCCACGTAACCCGGCCTTCCGACGGCAAGGACCCCAAAAAGATCGCCTGGTTCCAGTGCATCGGCTCCCGGGACATCAACCGGTGCGACAATGCCCACTGCTCCTCGGTCTGCTGCATGTATGCCATCAAGGAGGCGGTCATTGCCAAAGAACACGACAGCGAACTGGAATGCACCATTTTCTTTATGGATATGCGCACCCACGGCAAGGAGTTCGAACGATTCTATGAAAACGCCCGGGACAAAGTCGGGGTGCGCTTCGAACGCAGCCGGATCCACACCATCGATCCGGTCGGTGACTCGGGTGACCTCCAGGCCCGTTATGTCTCCGAAAGTGGTGAACTGCAAACGGAAGTCTTCGACATGGTCGTTCTCTCCATCGGGCTGCAAACGTCGCCTGAAACGGTGGCCCTGGCCGAAAAACTCGGCATCGAACTGACCGGCGGCAACTTTTGTAAGGCACCGACGTTCGAACCGGTTACCACCAACCGGTCAGGCATCTTTGCCTCCGGCGCTTTTCAGGGCCCCAAGGACATCCTCCAGGCGATCATCGAAGCCTCGGCTGCAGCCACGGCGGCCGGTGAAATCCTTGCGGATGCACGGGGAACCGAGATAACCCCGGCGGAGTGGTCCCGGAAACCAATGTTTCCGGAGATCGTCCTAGCATCGGCGTCTTTGTGTGTCGCTGCGGAACCAACATCGCCGGCGTCGTGGATGTACCGGCCGTGGCCGAATACGCCGCCACACTGCCGTATGTCGATTACACTGCCGACAACCTCTATTCCTGTTCCCAGGACTCCCAGGAAGAGATGGCCAAAATCATCAAGGAAAAAAACCTCAACCGGGTGGTCGTGGCGGCCTGTACGCCTAAAACCCACGAAGCGCTGTTCATGGAGACCATGACCAGTGCCGGCCTGAACAAATACCTGTTCGAAATGGCCAATATCCGGAATCACAACTCCTGGGTCCATAAAAACAATCCGGAACTGGCCACCGAGAAAGCCAAGGATCTGGTCCGTATGGCTATCTCCAAGGTGGCCCTGATGCAGCCGCTCGAGGAGGCCCAGCTGGATATCAACCAGACTGCCATGGTGATCGGCGGCGGTATTGCCGGCATGTCGGCGGCCCGCAGTCTGGCCCGCCAGGGCTACGAAACCCATATTATCGAAAAGGGCGCGCAGCTGGGCGGTCAGGCCAACAAGCTGTTCAAAACCGTCATCGGTGAAGACATCCAGAAACAGTTGGCCGAACTGGTCAGCGATGTTGAGGGTCAAACCAACATCCAGGTCCACCTGAACACCGAGCTGAAGATGGTGGAAGGGTTTGTGGGCAATTTCAAAGCCACCCTCAAAAATGAAACCGGTGACCAGGAACTGGAACACGGTGTGGCGATCATGGCCACCGGCGCCAGTCCCCTGCAGCCGCAAGAGGATGAATTCGGCAACGACCCGCATATCGTCACGGCGCTCGATCTGGATGAGAAATTCATCAACGATGATCCGGCCTTGAAAGAACTCAAGACAGCCGTGTTTATCCAGTGTGTCGGATCCCGCGATCAGGACCGGCCGTATTGCTCCCGGGTTTGCTGTACCCATTCGGTCGACAACGCCGTGGAGCTGAAAAAACGTAATCCGGACATGACGGTGTTCATACTCTACCGGGATATCCGTACTTACGGCGAGAAGGAACTGATCTATCGTGAAGCCCGTGAAGCCGGTGTGATATTCGTCCGTTACTCACTGGACAACAAACCCCAGGTGCGGATTGAAGACGGCCGCCTGCTGGTCACCGCCACCGATCATGTGCTGGGCCGCCCGATGGAAATCGAGACGGACCTTTTAACCCTGGCTTCGGCGCTGGTCCCCAACCGGGACGAAAGCCTGGCCAACTTTTTCAAGGTCCCCATGAACGACGATGGGTTTTTCGTGGAAAGACACGCCAAGCTGGGCCCCTCGGAGTTCGCCACCGATGGTGTTTTCCTCTGCGGGCTGGCGCATTATCCCAAACCCATTGACGAATCGATCGCCCAGGGACAGGCGGCGGCCTCCCGGGCAATCACGCTGCTGGCGCGCAAAAACATTTTTACCAGCGGTACAGTTGCGGAATCGAACCCGCTGAACTGCAGCAGCTGCGGTGTCTGTGTGGCCATCTGCCCCTACAACGCACCAGCGTTTACCACCGAAGGGCCCTGGGCTGGCCGCGCCGAAATCAATCCGGTACTGTGCAAAGGCTGCGGCCTCTGCGTGGCTTCCTGCCGCAGCGGCGCCCTGCACCTGAAAGGCTTCGATAACAATCAGATTTTTGCCCAGATATTCTCAATCGACGAAGCTGTATAAAATTGTTCCGGGGCCGCCTGGCCCTTGCAGAACGCATAACCAGAGTTAAGGAGTAAGCAACCATGACCGAGTGGCAACCTAAGATCGTCAGTTTTCTCTGTAACTGGTGCAGTTACGGGGCGGCGGATCTGGCCGGGGTCGGCCGGATGGAATATCCGCCCAACATCCGGGTTATCCGGATTCCCTGTACCGGCCGCATGAGCCCGAAATTTTTCCTGGCCGCCTTGAACGAGGGCGCGGATGCCGTCTGGGTGTCCGGGTGACATCCCGGCGAATGCCATTACCTGGAAGGTAATTACTACGCCCGACGCAAATTCGCCCTGTTCACCAACCTCATAGAGCATATGGGAATCGAGCCCGGCAGGCTCCATTTCTCATGGGTTTCGTCCGCTGAATCGACCAAGTTTGTAGACGTGGTCAATGAAGTCACCGCGGCGGTCAAAGAACTGGGCCCGAATACTCACCATTTAAAAGACAAGGCCAAGGTAGCTTAAATGTTAGGATATGCTGATAAGATGAAAGAGGTATCCCGGCGGCTTCTCAAGGAGTGCAAGGTAGAAGTCTTGATCGGGTTCCGCCAGGGGTCCATGCCGATGATGAAAGAACCGTGCTTCGTGAAAAGCGACGCGGATGCCGATCAGCTGGGTATGGGACAGCAATTGCGGCATCAACCTGGCAAATTACCTGACCAACCGACAGGAAGAAAAGATCGGTATCTTTGCCAAGGTGTGCGACAGTCGTAATATCGTTACGCACATCCTGGAAAACAAGATCAAAAGAGAGCAGCTGGTAATCATCGGGGTCCCCTGCGAGGGGATGATCGACCGCCGTAAAATCAATGCCCTGATCGACGGTGAAGTTACGGCCGTAACAGAAGATGAAAACGGGGTGCGCGTCCAGGGCACCGGATTTGACCAGACATTTGCCAAAGATGAACTGCTGCAGGACAACTGCCGCATCTGTCATCACCGCAATCCGGTCATCCACGATGAAATGCTGGCCGATCCGGTTGCCGAAACCCCGGACGTCGACCGTTACGCCGATGTGCGCGCTGTTGAAGAGATGACGCCCGCTGAGAAAAAACTGCATTTCGATGACCTGCTGGCACCCTGTATTCGCTGCTATGCCTGTCGGAATGCTTGTCCGCTATGCTACTGTCCCACCTGCTTTGTGGATGAATCCAAACCGCAATGGGTGGGCAAAGGGCAGGAACTGGTCAATATCCGGACGTTCCATTTCCTCCGGGCCTACCACTGCGCGGGCCGCTGCACCGATTGCGGCGCCTGTGAACGGGCCTGCCCGGTCGGCATTCCCATGCGCCAGCTCACCAAAAAGCTCGAGAAGGATGCCAAGGAGCTGTTCGACTGGGAAGCCGGTATGTCACCAGATACACGGCCGGCGCTGGATACCTATCAACCAGGCGACCCGGACGATTTCATCAAATAAGATGCGCGGCCCTCAGGCTGACCGGTGAGCCCGGCAGCGGGTGCGGCCGCAGGCAATGAAACACCAAAGACAAAGGCAAATTCTATGAAGGTCGTAAAAATTGACAAAAATCGGTGGGAAGCCGGGCTGGATGCCCTGCGCGCTGACTACCGGCTTTTCGGACCGGTGAAGGCCAAAGAGGGGCATGAACTCAAGGAGCTCGCCCAGGGCGAACTCCCGGATTACAATATGCTCAACACCCGTCTTTCGCCCAAAGCGATTGCCTTCCCGCAATCCGAGGACATCCTTGAGTTTTCCTTGGATGCCAATGCGGAAGATCATCACATTATGAAAGAAGTGGCCGGTGATCTCACCCCCCGGGCAGTTGTCGGGATGCATCCATGTGATGCCCGCGCAATGGCATTGCTCGATCTCAACTTCAACACGACGGAATACAAGGACCCCTATTGGATCAGAGCCTACGAGGCAACCACCTTTGTCGGCCTGGCCTGCGACGAACCCTACACCACCTGCTTTTGCACCACGGCCGGCTGCGGTCCCTACCACGAGCAGGGGCTGGATGTGCTGTTGACGGACAACGGTGATCAC
>Ga0126327_10000123_pt1 | contig 20477 bp, 18 predicted proteins | sample InaspJWI30metaG_FD_101392 | JGI IMG/M metagenome (GOLD analysis project Ga0126327, IMG submission 101392) | Marine gutless worms symbiont microbial communities from Oahu, Hawaii - Inanidrilus sp. 1 OAHU.JWI-30 metaG | ecosystem: Host-associated > Annelida > Digestive system > Unclassified... | reverse complement strand
TCAAGTCGGTATCGGAGACGTTGTCGACCGTGGCGGTATAGGTGATCAGGCCGCCTTCGACTTCGTTGGCCTCTGCGGAAAGCGTCAGGTTGGTGACATCGACCGTGTCGGTGATCGCGGTGGCAATGGTGGTTGTATCGACGTTAACCGTATCGTACCCCCCGCCGCTGGTGGTGCCGGAGAGAGCCACCGTGTACGATTCAACACCCTCGGAGATAGCGTCATTAATGTTCGTAACAGTGAAGTTTATGGAAGTGGCCCCGGCCGGAACGGTGATGTTCCTGGTGACGGGCACCAGGTCTCCATCGGCGGTGGTCGCGTGACCGATGATGACTTCGACACTGAAGGGGGTTACCGGCGTGTTATCCACACTGATCGTATATGTAGCCGTGCCGCCTTCGGCTACGGTTGCGGAAGCCTGGCTCAGCGTTACAGCGACGGTGATCCCCGCCGGTCCGGATCCGGCAGCCTGAGAGGCAGCTTCTGCGCCATCCCGTCCAGTGGGCGGGTAGGTGCCGGTAAGCGGATCGGTAGGCGGGGTGTCGGGCCCATCTTCAACATCCAGCAGGCGGGTGCCGACATCGCCCCGGGTCGTATCGCCGCCATAGTAATCCAGGTCATATTCAAAGGCGTCGTCGGCAACGCCCAGGGAGGTTTCGATTTCGGCATCTTCTAATTCGGCACCGCTTTCAATGAGCCTTTGCAGCATCTCGACTTCATGGACGAGCGCGTCATAGGGATCCACCTGATCCAGAACGGATTCATCCAGCAGAACCCGGGAGCTTTCACCCAGGTGGATGGTATTGCCATTGTCCAGCAGTATCGTAACAAATGAGCCGGCAGGTGTTTCGATAAGCTCATTATCGTAAACGTATTCGCCCGGTAGAAGTTCACGAACTTCTCCTGACGGGGTTCGGGCAGTTACGGGACCTGAAAGTGATTGAATGCTACCGGCTTTGGCCATGATTTACCTCCGCAAATAATTTTCACATGATGGCTTATTATATGAGCTGGAGCCGAAAAAGAAATTGTACCTAGGTCCAATTTTTTTGACTATTTGTCATTATTGCCCATAAAGCACTGAAAAAATTACTAAAAGAACAACCCTATGCGGTCGCTGCTAAAATTGTGTTGGGATGACCAATATATCAAAAAAATACATATATTACAGGATGTTAAAGATTGTTTACAACAGGAGCGGTTGGGGTAGAGCAGGGTACAATGCAGGGGATGGCCGGAAAACGGCAGGCTGATCACCGCAGTGAGGCCCGGGGCTTCACTGCGGTGATCGGAGATGAAATTCTACCCTTTGATAAGCCGCGGCAGCATCATCTGGTGATGCGGGCAAATGGATTCCGGGTTCTGATAGGCCGACCCGGCAAACGCTTTCAGGTAGCTGCGCAGGGAGCTCAGGTTGACCACTTCGTCTACAAACCCGTGCTGGGCACAGTAAATGGGACGGGAATAGTCGTGGTATTCCTGGGCCATCTGGTTCATTTTGTCGATAGTCGGCTGCAGGTCGCGATCGGCATCCTTTTCCTTGACCAGGCGTCGGGAAAAACTGGCGGCCGCCGCAGTTTCGCCGTGCATTACGTAAATCTCGGTTGTGGCGACACCCAGGGTGAAGGCGTTGTGCCGATTGGCCGTGGGCCCACCCATGACATAGTGTGCCGCGGCCGTGCCCTTACGCAGAACTACCAGTGTCATGGGCACATTGGTCTGCTGGATGGAGTAGATCAGGCTCTGGCCCAGTCCAAGCAGTTCGGCTTTTTCGGCGATATCACCTACATCGATCCCGGAAGTGTCCTGGAACCAGATGATCGGTACCCGGTCACGACCGCACTGGGTGACAAATTCATTCATCTTGATCAGGCCCTGGCGGTACAGTTTGCCGCCGATGCCCGGATAATCTGCGTACTCTGGATAATCTTCTCCCAAAAAGCCCTGGCGGTTGCCAATGCAGCCTACTAGAAAACCGTCCATTTTTACCAGGCCGGTATAAATCTCCGGGCCGTAACCGGGCCTGAATTCCATATGCTCGCTGCCGTCCACCAGGCGGGCAAGGACTTCATCGAAGTTGTACATCCGTTTCTGGTTGAAGGGAATCAGGCTGTAGAGCTCCTCGGCGTCGAAAGCCGGCTCCTTGGGTTCAGCCACGCGGAAGAATTTGGGATTGTAGGCCGGCATGTCTTTCATATAATCTTTCAGGCCGTCCAAAAGTTCGGTTTCCTCTTCAAATTTATATCTGAAAAAGCCGGTCTCATCGTAATGGATATCCACAGACCCCGGCGGCTTCGCTTTGAATTGCTTGGCTGCTGAAATCAGAGCCTCGGCGCCTTCCACATCAAAATGTCCCTTGGGCGACATGCCACTGAGAATTCCGCCGCCGCCGACGGCAATGTTGCAATTTTTATGGGCGAAAAGAATTGTCGGGCTGATCCCCTGGTAGCCGCCGCCGGCCGGGTTGGTACCATAGATGCCGGCCAGAATGGGGATGCCCAGCGTGTTAAGCTCGGCATGACGGAAAAAGGTTGTTCCGGAGCCCTTGCGGTCGGCGTAAAATTTTTCCTGCTCGGTGAGTTTGACACCACTGCAGTTCACCAGCCATAGCAGCGGGATGTGCAGGCGTTTGGCCAGGTCTGTGGCGCGGAAGACGTTTTCGGCCTGGCCGGGCAGCCAGGCACCGGCCATGACCTTGTTGTCAAAACCGATGACCACCGCCCATTTGCCGGATATCTTGCCCAGGCCGCTGATCACATTGTTGGTGCCCTCGACATTGTCATAAGGATTGTACAATGTGTTGAGCGGACACCAGGTGTCCGGGTCCAGCAGATAATTCAGGCGCTGGAACACCGTCATCATGCCCCGGGCGTTGATTTTCTCGGCGGGGAAACCGGCATCTTTTACCTTTTCTACCGCAGCGGCGACCTCGGCTTCCACTTCTTTTATCTGGGTCACGCTTTCGGCTGCGCTTTTTATCTGTCCCTCGGCGAGTTTGCGTCCAAATGACGGCATTTTTTCAAAATAGGGTTTCATGGGCAGCTCCTGTGTTTTACCTTAATTGTTTAGAATTCTGGCAATTTATTGAATGATGCCTTGTTTTTAATTAATTCCGGCAACGATTGCAAGAAATATTTACCGACCGTTCGGTAGTTTCCGTTTTTCGGCATGCTGCTCTGTTTAAAGCTACTCTTGATCCAGGGGCCACATGTCCTTTTCCTGCAATACAGTCCGCAGGGTTTTCAGGGCCTGGTTGGTGGCCGGAACCCCGCCGTATATGGCGGTCTGGAATATGGTTTCGGCTATCTCCTGGGGGGACAGCCAACGTTGAGGGCGGCCTCAATGTGCAGTTTCAATTCCTCGAGACGCGACAGCACGGTCAGAGCAGCAACGGTTACCAATTGACGGGTGGGGTGCGGCAACTTCTCACGGGCGTACATCTGCCCGGTAATGAATAACGACAGATCGCGGGCCAACCCTTTATCAAATGACTGCCATAGGTCAAAAGGGCGTTCATCAGTAACGCCGTCAAAATAGAGTTGAGCCGTTTTCTTAGTTTTTTCAACAATCTCTTTGCTCACAACCGGTCCTCCTTGTTCGGGTTTACCTGGTACATGCAACCGCGATCAACGGTTGGCCTTACGGATGCCCAGCTGATCCAGGGCAATGATCCATTTGCAGATATTGGCCGAACCTTCCACAATCGAATAGGTGGGGGCATCCCGGTAAAAGCGGGCGACCGGGTATTCTGTTGAGTAGCCGTAGGCACCGTAAATGCGCATGGCATAGTTGGAGCACTTGGTGGCAATTTCACCAGCCAGGTATTTGGCCATGGCCACGTCCAGACCATTGTTCAATTTGCCCTGATCCTTGGCGTAAGCGGCTTTGTAGACCATCAAACGCGCCGCTTCAATTTCCGCAGCCATCTGCGCCACCATGTCCTGGTTCATCTGAAACTGCCCAATGGGCTTGCCGAACTGTTTGCGCTGACTGCAGTATTTCACGACCGCATCCAGGCAGGCCTGGGCCAGTCCCACGCCACCGGCAGCGGCCGATAGCCTGGTCTGGTTGAGGGACCCGAATACGATCTTGGCACCATCTCCCGGTTTGCCCAGAATGTTCTCCTTGGGCACTTTGGTGTTGTCCAGGAATACTTCGCCGGTGGGGGAAGAATGGGAGCCCATCTTTTCCAGGCCGGAGGTCTTGATGCCATTGAAATTTTTAGGTTCGATGACAAATGCGGACAGCCCTTTGGACCCCTTGTCTTTGTCGGTATAGGCATAATAAATCAGGACATCCGCAACACTCGCATTGGAGATCCACGTTTTGGAACCGTTGATCAGCCAGTGGTCGCCCTTGTCCTCGGCAGTGGACCTCATGGCCATTACATCCGAGCCGGCGTCCGGTTCGGTGATGCCGAAGCCTCCCAGGTATTCCGCCGTACAGAGTTTTTCGATGTATTTTTTCTTAAGCTCTTCACTGCCATAGGTGAAAATCGTATATGCACAACCCAGGACCTGCATATTGACCTGGACTCTCAAGCTGCTGGAAACACGGGCAATTTCCTCTGAAACAATCATCGCGGCCAGCCAGCCCATCTCCTCGCCGCCATACTCTTCCGGAATAACGGTACCAAAAAAACCCAGATCGCCCATGGGGCGCATGACCTCCTCGTAGGGCAGATGATGGTTCTCGTCCCATTCATCTACATTAGGGGCAATTTTCTTTTTGGCGAACTCACGCACGGCTTTTTGGAGCATTTGAAGTTCTTTTGACAACGTAAAGTCCATTTGGTTCCTCCTGGCGCTGATTGATGTAAGTTAAGGGCTGTTCCTGCCGGTGAACACTGGTTTGCCGGATTACATGCAGGCATCGGTAAATTTTGGCAGGCTGGTTGTTGTATATGAAAAAAAAGCTACAATACAGCTATATTATCATTATTTTTTAGTCAAGTGAATTTAGGTGTATTCCGATCACCTTTTCTCTGTCGGCTAGCAGCCGAAACTCTAAATCAGCAGCCTAAGTTTGATCAACGCTAATCCGGTAGCTGGCTCCGTACTCGTTCGATAACAGCCCTGGATGCTTCAAGGACTTTACCGTTGAAGCGATAAGCAAGAGCGCTGTTCAGCATGTCCATGGTTAGTACCCGCTCGGTATGGGCCAGGTCCGCCAGGGCGGCCAGGGCCATATCCGGTGTTTTTATTGCCAAAGCCTTGAAATCAATCTCTCGGATTTCGGCCTGAGTTGCGGGTGTTTCCATTCCAAAAGGTTTGATCACCAGCGTTTCCGGGCCCAGCGCACCAAATAGCTCTTTGCGCCGGTTTACACCCTCAGGCCCGATTGCGATGACCACATTCGGGCGCTCTATGCCGGTGAATTTGATATCTTCCGGGGCCAAGATCAGCTCGCTGATGGAGTGTCCCCGCAGGACTGTAATCGGGTAGTCGTTTTTCTGGGTGGCTTTCAGTCCGGCAGTCATTCCTCCCAGGCATAGGATTTCACCGGCAGTTACGATGCGCTGGCCGGCCCCTCCCATGATGATGATCTCCTGGCGATCGACGACTGGAGCCTTGTATTCGAGCCCAATGGCAGCCGGCTGGGCGGGGGCGGGCAGTGCCGCAGCTGTGGCGCGATACTGGTCGCCGTATTCCGAGCGTCGGTTCCTTTCGATTTCACCCGCATAGGTCTTGCCTGCATCTATTTCGTCGGCAATCATCTTGGGTGTCAGTTTATTGGCCCGGGTGTAGCGGCCGGGGCAGACCCCCCACATATCGACAAAGGAAAAACCTTTGTAGCGAATGGCATCTTCAATCGTCGCCGCCAATCCTCTATCGTAGCATGAACACCGTGAGACGTAGGGCGCTCCGGCCGCGGCCACAACCTCGCAGGCATCCATAGGCAGGTCGAGCTGGTTGAGAAATCCCGAACCTACAACCGCATCATTGGGCGTGGTGGCTGAGAATTGGCCGCCGGTCATACCGAAGTTGAAATTATTCAGGATCAACAGGGTAAGATCGAGGTTGCGCCGGCAGGCAGAAAGCAGGTGGGCCCCGCCGATACCGAGACCGCCATCGCCCATGGTGACAATCACTGTAAGGTCCGGACGGGCCATTTTGAGCCCGGTGGCATATGTCAGCGCTCGTCCGTGCAGGCCGTGCATGGCGTGTGTGTTGAAAAATGTGTCGAAAAGTCCGGAACAGCCGATGTCGCTGACCACGACCACCTCATTCCCCTGCAGTTCCAGGTTCACGAATGCCCGATCAAGGGCTTTGGTAACGGTATCATGGGAGCACCCCGGGCAAAATACCGGCGGGCGGCTTTTATTCAGCAGGCTATCCATTCTTCACCGTCCTTTCAATTTGAGCCGGGGTGATGAGTTTGCCGTCCATTTGGCCCCTGAAGGTCACCTTTTTTCAGGCAATACCCGTTCGATTTCACGCACATATTGTCCCAGGTTCATTTCCACTACTACTATCTGATCGTATTTTTCTGCAATTTCAGTTATTTTTCTTTCGGCTACCGGCCAGAGCGTTTTCAAAGACAGGAGGGAAATAGGGTTACCCTCTGCCTTCAAATTGCGGGCCGCGGTCATTGCAGACCGCGTGGTGACACCGTATGTGATCAGCAGCGTATCGGTATCCGCCGCAGGGTCATAGTCATAGTAGGTAAATGCGTCTACGGCCTGAATCAGCTTATCTCGCAATCTTTCAATATTCGCTTCGATCTGCGCCGGATCCACGGTAATATATCCGTTTGGGCCGTGGGTCGAAGAGGTTTGGCGGGACAGGATATCGCCGCCAATCGGCTCGAAATACGGGACCTGATTGTCGTCCGGCGCTGCAAAGGGAAGGTAGTCGGTGCCGGGCGGGGAGGGGCGCCTATGAACGATACCAGGATCCGCCAGCGTGTCCAGATCGACACTTTCCCTGGTCATGGCAATCTCTTTGTTCGAGGCGATAAAGACCGGACACCGGTATGTTTCAGCCAGGTTGAAGGCGTGCCGGGTAAGTTCATAACACTCCCGCGGGTCAGCCGGTGCCAGAACGATGACCGGCAGGCCGCCGCTGTTGCCCCAGCGCATGAACTGGATGTCCCCATCCGCTCCCAGAGTCGCCGATCCTGTCGAGGGTCCCAAGCGTTGAATGTTCACGATAACAAGGGGGATTTCGCTGCCGATAGCAAAAGATATCTGTTCACTGTATAGGCTGATGCCCGGCCCCGAAGTAGCGGTCATGGTCTTCAAACCGGTCATGGAGGCTCCCAGACAATATCCGATGGAGGCAATTTCATCCTCGCCCTGCAGGCAGACACCACCTTCAGGCGGCAGATATTTGAGCATATTGTTGAGGATGGTGGTGGCAGGGGTGATCGGATATCCGGCGAAAAAGCGGCACCCGGAGGCCATGGCCCCCAGGGCAATGGCCTCATTGCCCTCGATAAAGGTAAGGTTCATGCTCTCTCCATATATAATTTTAAATTTGATTAAATTCTATCGATAGTGAATTTATAAGTTATACTTTTCCTCTAAATTCGGCACCGTCTAGAAAACCGAATCCTCTTTTTCGGCGATCATCCGGCTCAAGCCCTCCAGTACATGCCGTTTCACTTCCCTGATGTGGGCGGAGAGGACCGCTAGTGCTTTCTCAGTATCCCTTCGGGTAACAGCGTTGAAAACATCGCGATGGGCAGTATCCACGGCGTCCATGAAATTCACAAACAAAATGCTGCCGCGGTACTTGAGGTACAGCAGATCGAATAAATCCTTCAGAACTTTCTGCTGAACGGTACAGCCGGAGAGCGAGGCCAGGGCCAGGTGAAAATCCATGTCCTTGAGCAGCCGCTCATTCAGATAAACCCGTGATGAGGCATTGTGGTGCTCCTCCAGGGCCTGCCTTAATGTACGAATACCGGTTTCATCCAGATTTTCAATGGATACCGGCAGGAGCGAGAGTTCTAACAGTTCCCGCATTTCGTAGATCTCTCTGACTTCCTTCAGGCTAATCGGTTCGGTGAAATAGCCGCGGTTGGGTTCTCTGCGTACAATGCCTTGGAATTCTAGCCATTTGAGAGCCTGAATGACCGGGGTTGGACTCATGCCCAGGCGTTTGGCCAGATCGCCGTAAACAATCTTCTGCCCCGGGGCGATCTCATTGTGAAACAGCATCCTGCGGATCCCGTTGAAGGCTTTGAGTGTATGATCTTCGCGAGTGGTTTTCTTTTGCTTCGCTGCAGCCATCTGTCACCTGTAATATATGATTGAAAATTTGATTATATTAACAACACCCAGAAGTCAAGCACAGTATTTTATGGAAAAATAATTATCCGGAAGGGAGGCTTCAGGGATCCTGCAGCAGGGCGAACATTTTTTCAAAACGCCGACCGATGCGTTTCATGTGGTCGGCTTTTTCAATTTCAGAACGGCCTGGGTATTTGCGAAAAGCGATAAGGATGCCGCTCAAGGATGAAAAAAGCGTGTGCGCCAGCAGACGGGTGTTATCCTGATACCCCAATTTTTCGAAAATCAGGGCGAATTGGTCCAGCAACTGCCGCGAGACAGAGTCCAGTTTTTCAACCGACTCATTGCGTTTGTTGCCATACAGGGCAAAATGGGTGATCATGCGCCACTGGGCTTCATGTTGCATGTAGTAGTCCAGGAAATAGTCTATGACCATTTGCAGGGAGAGGGGCGCCGCGGCTGAGATTTGCTGCTCAAGTTCCCCGATGAAACGACGCGTGTCGCGAACAGCAATTTCGACAAACAGGGCTTCCTGGCTGCTGAAGTAAGTGTAAATGGAAGACTTGGCAATACCGGCGGCTTTTGCGATTTCAGCCATGCTTACCCGGTCATAGGTCTTTTGTCCAAAAACCGTCCGGGCAGCCGCGAGAATAAGTTCGCGCCTGGTTTCCCGTTCCTTCTCTTTCAATTTTAAAAGCGTACCGTTTTTTTTCATTTTGCGGACCTGCGTTCAAGAGCATTGAACAAAAAACTGCACCAGCGTAACATTAAACGGTTATGTGGTCAACTGTCGGTTGACAATCCGACCGCCGTTCGGTATTAGAACCAAAAGACGGATCTTGTTGCCCGAAAGGTCACACCGGGCGATTTCAAGGAGGGAGTAATCCATGGACAGCCTCAATAGATTCAAGGAAGTGGCCGCCGATCCGGCGGGCTACGCACAGCAATGGAAAAAGAAAAAGGGTGGTAAAGTTGTCGGAACTTTTTGCAGCTATGCCCCTGAAGAGCTCATCCTGGCTTCCGGGGCGCTGGGATATCGAATATTTGGAACCGATTTGAATATTTCCAGGGCTGACGCACACATGCAGGCTTACAGCTGCAGCCTGGTGCGGGGTGCCCTGGAAGAGGTGTTGGCCGGGCAACTCGATTTTCTGGATGGCGTGGTATTCCCGCACACGTGTGACTCCATCCAGCGTTTGTCGGATATTTGGAGAATGAATATCAAGGATGGTTTTCATTTGGATCTGGTTGGTCCGGTTAAATTGAACACCGACAGCGCCCGGGCGTATATGGCCGCAGCCATGGGCAGGTTCCGGCAGGACCTCGAATCCCATCTGGGGGAAAAAATCGGTGCGGCCGATCTTGAATCTGCGGTGATGATCGGCAACCGGATTCGCAGCAGCATGCAGCGTGTCTACGCGGCCCGCAAAGCAAAACCGGGCATTTTAAAAGGGGCTGATTTGCACGCCATGGTAAAAGCAGCTATGGTCATGGATCGTCAAGAGTTCGCGGTGCTGGCAGAGGATGCGGCACAGCAGCTGGAAGGGCTGCAGTTTGATGCGGGCTTTGAGGGAAAACGCCTGGTCCTGTCGGGCGGGCTGTGCAACATGCCCGATGTATATGGTACCATCGAAGATTCAGGCGGTGCCATCGTGGCCGATGATCTCTGCACCGGCCACCGTTTCTTCGAGGGTGCTATCGAACCTGGCGCGGACGCTCTGGCCGCCATTGCCAACCGTTACATGGATCGCAACGTATGCCCGGCCAAGCATGCCGGTATAAAGAGCCGGGGCGAAAACCTGGTGCGGACGGTTAAAGAGAGCGGGGCAGATGGGGTCATCTTCATCTACCTGAAATTCTGCGACCCGCACGGGTTTGACTATCCCTACCTGAAGCAGATGCTGGCGGAAGAAGACATCCCCTGCCTGCTGTATGAGATGGAGGAGCGGGATACGGCCGAAGGTCAGTTCAAGACTCGCTGTGAAGCATTCATTGAAATGCTTTAGACATTGAGCTCAAGCTTCCCCTTGGACCGAATCTCTGCGTTGGGCTCGAAAGATCAATCCTCGAGTTTCTTTATTGTGCCTGCGGTTGATCTCCCGTCCCCGCCTTGACCTTCAGCCCAATTGAAGGCTTGAACTCAGCGTCTGCTTATAGGATAAATTAGAAGTTCATTCGCGGAGCGAAAAATGACTGAAGAAAAGAAAGTGATTGATCCTGAGAAGGAAAGGCGGAAGATCAAGTGCGTCAAAAAGATGAAAGATATCATGACCACTTACTATATCGAGGCCAAAACCACCGAGCAGTCGGGGAAGAAAATCGCCTGGATAACCAGCGGCGGTCCGGTGGAACCACTGATCGCCATGGATGTGATCCCAGTCTATCCGGAAAACCATGGAGCCATGATCGGGGCCAGCAAAATGGGCGTGGACCTGTGTGAGAAAGCGGAGGAGTTGGGATACGCCAGCGATCTATGCTCTTATGCCCGCGCCGACATCGCCTGTGCGACAGTAAACGGTGGTCCCATCGGGGGGCTACCCAGGCCGGACATGCTGGTTTGCTGCAATAATATCTGCGGGACCGTCCTCAAGTGGTACGAAGTACAGGCCCGCTATTTCGACGTACCGCTTTTCATTCTGGATACACCGATCAGCCACACCGATTTCAGCGATGAGATGCGCCGGTACGTGCGGCGCCAGTTTGATGAATACATTGATTTTCTGGAAGAACATTGCCGGCAGAAACTCGACCACGACCGCTTGGCGGAGATAGGCCGCCTTTCGATTGCCGGCCAGAAACTCTGGCAGTCCGTTTTGGAAACCACCCGGCACAAGCCGGCCCCCATGAGCGCTTTCGATGCTTTTTTTCATCTGGCCCTGATCGTCACCCTGCGGGGAACACAAACCGTTGTCGATTATTACACTGAGCTGCTGGCAGAGATGGAGGACCGTATTGCCCAGGGCATCAGCGCCGTATCTGATGAAAAGATCAGGCTCTTATGGGACAACCTGCCGGTCTGGTTTCGCACGAAATGACTTTCCGAAAAGTTTGCCTCGCACGGGGCCTGCTTGGTCGCGGATACCTATACTTCGGCCTGGTGCAGCTCCCTGAAGTACCTGGATGAGAACGACTTTCTCGGCTCCATGGCGGAAGGGTACTCCCGCATATATCTGAACATCGGTGTGGATGCCATGGCTGCGGAGGTGCTGCGCATGATCGACCATTACGACGCAGACGGCCTGGTGATGCACTCCAATCGCAGCTGCAAACCCTATTCACTGGGGCAGTACGACATTCAAAAAATTGTACAGGCCCAAAGAGGCATACCGGCCCTGCTGATCGAGGCGGACATGACAGATGCCCGTAATTTTGCGGAAAGCCAGATCGAAACACGCATAGATGCCTTTATGGAGGTCCTTAAGGCCAAGCTATAGAAGGGGTTTTAAAAACTTCCCTCGGGTCCAGCCTTCAGCCTGCGCTGAAGCAATGGCTGATAAACGCTGTGGCCAGCCTTGCTCGACCTGCGAAGCTTGGAAAACGAAGCGGGAAGCTCGCAGAGCGAAGACGGGCACTTGAACCCGATATAACGTTTTTCATTCCCTTCCAACCTGTTGCAAAGGAGCAATCATGCTGAATATGACGAGTACGTGCAGTAGCCGGTCGCGATTTTGGCTTATGGCGATCGTGATGGTGCTCTTGCTTTCCCTGCCCGGAAATATTTACGCCGAGACAGATATGCACGAGGCCCTTTATAAACAGCTTTCGGGGATTACTTTCAGTGCAGACGGCGACCTTGCGTTCCTTGCGAAACTGAACAAAGCGGCACGCGGTCAGAATTGGGATGCGGGTAAGGAGACCCAGTTTGTGGGGAACCTGAGAATCCTCAAAAGTGTACAGGCGCCGGCTGATGACGACCATGCGCGGATTTATCTGCTGCGCCAATTGAGCGGTGAGCTTTTTGTTTTGTCCGTACCCGCCGATCCAGGAGCCCGCGCTGAAACAGCGGATTCTTTCTATGCCGGTCTGGATGGATTTTCCGGCAGTAAAATGGTTTTCAATGTCAAAAGTCTTAATGCCGACATTGACGGCACGACTTATCCCCTGGCGGTATTCACCGCTAAACCCACCCAGATGAAGTTGGACAAGATATTCAAGATCTGCATCATCCTCATGCTGTTCTTCGTTATGGTCGGCATGGGCATGACCTTGACTTTCAAGGATTTTGCCCTGGTTTTCACCAAACCGCGGGGCATTATTTTGGGAGAGCTGCTCCAGTTCGGCTTTATGCCCTTTTTGGCCATGTGCATCGGGCGCCTTTTCGGCTTCTATGAACAGTACCCTTTTATTTTAGTAGGGATGATTTTGATCACGGCAACCCCCGGCGGGGTCACATCGAATCTGATGACCTACTACGCCAAAGGGGATCTGGCGCTTTCCATCTCCCTCACATCTTTCTCCACAGTCATGTCTATTGTCTTCACGCCGCTGCTGCTGGCCTTCTATTGCGCTGGAATGCCGGAGATTGCCATCCCGGTCAAGCTCGTTGTCCAGACGATCTTAATCCTTGTCATCATTCCCCTGGTGGTGGGGATGGCCGTCCGGGGCAAGTGGCAAACCTTTGCCGAGAAAGCGACGCCCTTCTTCTCGGCACTAGGCATAATAGCGCTCCTGGTTTTGATCATCGCAGGTATGCTCAGCAACCTGGACGCATTTGCCGATACGGACCGGCAAGGGGTCAAGTTCTACACAACGATATTCCTGCTGACCATGCTGGGCATGCTGTTTGGGATTGTGTTCTCCAAGTTGGTGGGTATCAATAACTACCAGACGCGGGCCATATCCCTGGAAACCGGCCTGCGCAACAGTGCCCTGGCCATGACCATCGCCTTGCTGATTCAGGATTCCATGGGCGATTTTTACAGCAGCATGTTTATTACCTCCGGCATGTTCGGATTGATCATGTATCTGGCCGGCGTTATATCGATATTTCTTTACAAATCGCTGTTGCCGGTTGCGACCGGCGACAACGTTCATCAGGAGTAGGAAGCTTATGCTTACAGTAGGAATCGATGTGGGTTCTATCAGTGCCAAGGCGGCTGTTATCGAGAATGGCAATTTGCTGGCCGGCACTGTGATCCTGACGGGATACAATGCCAAAAATGCCGCTAAAAAAGTCTTTAACACCCTCCTGGCAAATCTGGGAATAAAACCCGAGGCAGTCGACCGCATTGTAGCTACCGGTTATGGCCGCAACAGCGTCGACTTTGCTGACAAAGCCATTACGGAAATTACCTGCCATGCTGCCGGAGCCCATTTCCAGGATCCGGCGGTTCGTTCGGTAATCGACATCGGCGGCCAGGACAGCAAGGCCATTTCCATAGACAGCGAGGGCCGGGTCAACGATTTTGCCATGAACGATAAGTGTGCCGCCGGTACCGGACGGTTCCTGGAAGTGATGGCCCGGGCACTGGAAGTTGACCTGGATGCCTTCGGCGACATGTCGTTGAAAGCAAATGCGCCGGCGGCCATCAGCAGCCTATGCACCGTGTTTGCGGAATCAGAAGTGATCTCCCTGATTGCCCGGGGTGAGAAGCGCGAAAACATCATCGCCGGAATCCACGAGTCGATCGGGTCGCGGGTTCTGGCCATGGCCAAAAGGGTGGGTGTGGCTGAGCCGGTCATGATGACCGGCGGCGTGGCCAAGAATATCGGTGTGGTCAAAGCCCTTGAGAATCGGTCCGGGGTTGCCATCAACGTGTCACCCAATGCCCAGATCAACGGGGCGATTGGGGCGGCATTACTCGCTGCAAACAACCTTTAGAAGCCAGTTCAGAAATGCCTTTTGGCCCAATCTCGGCGTTGGATCTGAAATTCGAATCCTCGAAATACTATTTGTATTCCTCCGGTTTGAAGTCCAGATCCGCCTTGACCTCGGGCCAAAATCCATTCCCGAACTGGTTTTACGCTACTATTTACAGCCGGTTCCGGATCAGCCACTACAAACTGCCATTAATATCAATATTCGGGCTTATCCTTCGGGTTTGATTTTTTCAGGCGCCTTCCAAATTTACGCAGGGCAATTCTGAACTTTAGGGTTCCGAGAAACCAGTTGAGCTGGAAGAAGCGCCATTTCAGGAGCCGGATTTCTTCTTTGGCGGGGGATTCATAGCTGCAGAAGGTGGTGATGCAGACCTCCGGCATGATTGTACCGGGGAAGATGCAGGGTCCGGTTCCATTCTCCAGAAAAATGCAGTCTGCCGCAAAAAAAGCCGGTTCATTTTCAAGGCAGACAGCCACTTTTTCGGCCATTTCCGGCATTCTGTTCAGGATGTATACAAAATCCGGATAGTCCAGCACAGCGTTGAGATCGATGTTGCGGCAGCAAATTCCCCGGCAAACGGTATGGCATTTATCAAAGGCACCCGCTGCGGACACGCGTAATTCTGCTTCGGCCGCCTGAATACGGTCACAGAGACCGTCAAGCGCAAATTGATCCTCCGGCGCCAGATGGCGCAGTGTCTCGCGTGCTTGTCCGAAAAGATAGCCAAGTGCCATGGCTTGCTTCTCTTAAGGGGCCGCCGCCGTCGATTACAGGTCCGTTCGACGCCTGGCTCGCAAACGATCTTTCTGTGATGACAAGAACAGATTCAAGAGATGGCCGGGGCCGATAACTTTTCGTTTCCAGGCCAGTCCGAGCATCGACGTGGCCGTGTTCATGGGTACCCGCGGTTGAGCTGGAACCGGCTTGCGTTCCAGGGTCAGGGCGCCGGCAGCACAGGTCGAGACACACAATCCACAACCGATACAGTGGCCGGCATCCAGGTGCGTCTGATCATCTATTATGGCAATGGCATCTGTCTGGCATCGGCCGGCGCATACACCGCAGCTATTACACCGCGCAGGATCCAGGTGGGCCGTAAAAGGTGCTGACACCAGGTCGGCCGGTCGCGGATAACGCTTGAGATTGCGCAATACCCCGCAGCAGCAACCACAGCAGCAGCATATCCAGGAGATGTCTTTTCCGTTGCTGGCCTGCAATACAAGACCGCTTTTGTCCGCCAGCCGGAGGATGTCGAGAACTTCATCCCGGCCGGCCCGGCGACCGATTCCGGTTTCAATATAGTAGGAATCGGCTGCGCCGAACGAGATGCAAGCCTCCAGCGGGCGGTCGCAGCCTTTACCCTGCACTTGCTGCTCTTTGCGGCAGATACAGGGTGTCACTACAAAGCTGTCCTTTTGTTCCAATAGGTATGCAGCCGATTCATGCGGGAGAATTTCAAGCCCAGCGTCTATACTCCGGCCGACAGGAATGGTACGCATCTGGGGAGAAGTCTGCCAGGCACCGGAATCGAACAGGTGTGGCAGATATTCCTCCATGTCGGCAACCAGCCCCGCATCCAGGGAGCCGACCTGGTACTCCCAGATCCCCACAACGAACTGGGCGGCCATATAGCGCGCCGGTGGCGAAGACTTGAAAATGAGTCCTTTGCCCGCCATTTCCGCCAGCATCTTGGCCGCTTCTTCAACCGGCAGGCCGCTGCGCAAGGCAACAACCGGCACTTTTTCCGCTATCAAGGTCAGGTGGCAGGCGAGGCTGGCCTGCTCGGGAGTGAACAGCCTTTGTAAAATCCTGATCTCGACCCCGCTGTCCGTAGCTGGGAATCCGCCCGGCAGGCGATCGAGGTGACGGGCAAGCTGGTTGTAGATATCGGTACCCATACTTACCACGACCTTAACACAATCCAGGCAAACTGTAAAACCATGCTAGAAGCAATCTCAAAAATGTCTTTTGGCCTGATCGCTGCGTTGGTCGTGAAATATAAGTCACCGAAATGTTGTAGCATTTAAAACGAAAGGCATTTGCTGCGCCGGCACCACCGGTTCACATGTTGCGCCCGGCGCATCTTGAACCAAAATCCGTCTTCTGAGATAGCTTCCAACATCCTTGTCCGTATCACTATCCGGGATTTAACCCCGGTTCCTAATCAGCTGCCGGCGTGTATAAGCGTTGACGAGAAAGTAAATACCACCGGCGGCGGCCACGTGCTTCAAGCTGTGTCCACTCACTATGAAGCCGAAATCAAATATGGCCGCATCAAAGTGCTCAAATCCTTTGGCCAGTAAATACGAAAACAGCAGCAGCCAATATCCACTTGTTTCAGTGAAAGTCGGCTGACATAAAAGCAAAATCAGAGGGATGAGCAATATAGGCAGAAATTGCACCAAAATGTAAAACCTCAAATCGCCCCGGCTCTGCAACTCGGTGAAGTGCCAGTATAACACCGCTGAAACGCCGCACCCAATCAATGGCCACAAGAGCAGGCGGCCGGCGCGTACCGAAATGAACTCCCCTATAATCAACGTAAAGAGGGCCATGAATGATATGGCCATGGGTATTCGGTCCCATACGAGGGTCGCGTTGGTAGGCTGCAAATGATAATACGCACTGCCCAATGCAACCAAAACAAGGCCTGAAAAAAGAAGATAGTAAGCGAATTTCAAATCCGTTAACATGCTGTCCGGTCCGGCTTTTACCGTCCAGTGAAGCCCGAACAGTCCGGCTATCCCGAAAAAGAGATTTGTCATGACATTCCAGAAATTTGGAATACCCGCAATGGTCCGGATATCGCTGAAGCGGTGGTAAGCCGGATCCTGAGCCACAGGCGGCATGTACAGCACAATCCCCACAGCGATTGCCGATACTGCCGATATGATATACAGGCCTGATTTTTGATTGTTGATTCGCATGGGACGTACCAAAGACAATTTCAATATATGTCCTTCGGGCTGACATGCGCAAGTGCGCCTTCACTGAAAAGGGCGGTTTTCTGCCTATCAGACCTTCATCTTCAACTACCGGCCTTGGCGGGAAGAACTACCGGATTACATGCCTGCTTTCAACACCGCCACGGGCCAACCCGTCGTCACCGTACGGCGCCGAAAACCAGGGAGATTTTGTAAAATAGGTTCTACACCAGGTTCAGCCAGATAGTATAGCTCACCGCCGATAACAGGGTGCATCCGGAAATAGCGGCCACTGCAAAATCTGCGTCACCTTTCATTTCACGGGCCATTACATAGGTAAGAGTCGCGGTTGGTGCTGCCAGCAGTATGAAAGCCGGCAGGTAATCAGTCGCTGGTATGGAAAACAGGTTAAAGACAAGAATGCCAAGTCCGGGCATTACCGCCAGCTTGAACAGGCTTACCGCCAGCACCGGCCCCAGTCGGGCGCGCATCAGATCAAATGAGAGCGATGCGCCTATCAGCAATAGAGCCAAAGGAAGAGCCATGCCGCTCAAGATGACCAAGCTGCGGTCCAGGATAACCGGCAGGGGAATGCCGGCTACGGACACCAGGATGCCGGCCAGAGCAGAGAGAATTACCGGGTGCCCGATTATTCTGCGTACGTTTTCTGCTAAAACCGGATCTTTGGGGGTTGACCGGTCGGTATGCACCTGCAGCGTGATGACGGCCAGAATGTTCTGCAGGATCATGATGAATCCAGCAAAGATACCGCCTTTGGCCAGGCCGGCATCGCCTAAATAGTAATATACCACGGCCAGTCCGATATACCCGAGGTTGCCGTGAAACGCACTTTGAATGAAGGTGCCGCGAAAATGCCGGGCCATGCCGGCCAGGGCTGCCAACAGCCAGGCGGCCAGGAACACAGCCAGGACACAGAGCAGGGTGATGAGGAGCACCTGGCTGTTGAACTCGTCTTGGAATGAGGCTCTTGAAATGGCCCGGAAAATCATGGCCGGAATGGCCAGGTAGTACACCAGGCGATTGGCCGGCCCTAGAAAGCCCTCCGGCATAAATTGTTTTTTGCGGGCCAGCCAACCGGCAAAAATAACCAGGAAGATGGGTATGATGGTCTGCGTTATCTGCATCGGTGCGTGCAACCTCCCTTTTGGAGGCAGCCTATAGCATGGGCGTCGGGCGCCTGCTTGACTTTAACGGCCGGCCTGAATATTCTGCGTTAGGAGCAAAATCAATTTCATCGGGTATTAACCCAATTTCAAACATATGGGAACCCAAAACGTTATGAAAATCCAGATAAAACTGTTTGCCACCCTACTGGATAAGCTGCCTGAAAATGCCGACCAGTTCCCGGTTGCGGACGGATGCACCGTTGGTGACCTGGTGACCGAGCTGGAGATCAATCCCAAGGATGCCAAGCTGATTTTTATCAATGGCCGCAAAGGAGCATTGGATTCAGTACTGGCGGAGGGTGACCGGGTGGGCCTGTTTCCACCCGTTGGGGGGGGCTAACGTCGGCCCATGGCCGCTGCTCAGGCCTTAGCGCAGCTCTTTGTGCGCGCCTTTATACCCTGATGAGTCCGCTCGGATATACGCGGCCGCCCAGACTTGCGAAATAGGGAGGTCGGACTGCGGAGTTTTTGGGGAGTTTTGAATTCACCCAGATTGTAATGAGGCAAAACCATGGCCAACCAGCTTATCCAAGACCTTCAGGCCGCCAGCCAGACCCTGACACGGCCGGATGGCGATGATTACCAGAGCCTGGCCGTTCAAGATATCCAGAAGATTGCCGCCTCCGCCGGGCTCACCGGCCGGGAAGTGGAAATAGCGGCCCTGGAGAACGGCCTCATCCCCGAACGTTTTACCCGTAACATGAAGTCTCTATCCACGGCCGAGCAGGTCAAGCTGCTGCAGGCGACCGTTACAGTTGTCGGCCTGGGGGGATTGGGGGGGACGGTTACCGAGGTGCTGGCCCGCATAGGGATAGGGCAGTTGAACCTGATCGACGGTGATGTTTTCGAAGACAGCAACTTGAACCGCCAGATAACCAGTACTGCCGGGAAAGTAGGAATGTCCAAGGCTGACACTGCCCGGGAGCGGGTGGCCCAAATCAATGCGGGGCTGTCGGTTACAACCCATCAGGTGTTTTTAAATGAACAAAACGCCGCCGACCTTATCGCTGGATCCGATGTGGTGGTCGACTGCCTGGACAGCCTGAAGTCACGGTACTACCTGGCTGTTGCCAGCCGCAATGCCGGGGCTCCCCTCGTGGTGGCTGCCGTGGCCGGTCTGTCGGGACAGGTCACGGTCTTATTTCCCGGTGATGATGGTTTTGAATCCGTGTATGGAGTTCCGGGAGACATACCTGAAAAGGGCGTTGAGACGCAGCTTGGCAATCTGGCCCCGATAGTTGGTATGATTGCGAATGTAGAGTGTGCGGAGGCTGTCAAGATCCTGCTGGGACGCGGCAATCCTTTGCGAAACAGAATGTTGCTGGTAGATTTGTTGGAATCAACTTTTGAGACGATCGATCTAAAATGAGACTGATGGTTGAAGGCTGAAGACCGAAGTAGGTCTATGCATCAACAACATGGATGACTTCGGCCTTCAGTCTTCTGCCTTCAGCCTATTATCCATCCCCATTGAGCCGCTCAATATCTTCTTCCATGAATTCACCGGTCTGGACCTCTATGATCACCAGGGGGGTGGCGCCGCGGTTTTCCAGGCGATGTTCCATACCCTTGGTGATATAGGTGGATTCATCCGCCCCCAGGGTCAACTGCTCCGTCCCCCGTGTGACCTGGGCGGTTCCTTCGACTACAATCCAGTGTTCGGCCCGATTGCGGTGTTTCTGCAGGGTAATACTTTTACCGGGACGCAGGCGGATCTGATTTACCCTATAACCAGCCAGATCGACCAGCCGCAGTGTCCATCCCCAGGGGCGATAGAGTTTGCGATGCGAATTGACTTCTTCCCGACCGGCAGCCTTGAGTTTTTCAACGAGGTGCTTGACATCCTGGGTCCGGTCACGCGGGGCAATCATGACAGCGTCCGGGGTTTCCACCACGACATGATTTTCCAGGCCCACCGCTGCCACCAGTCGGCTGCCGGCGTTGATATAAGAATCGGCGACATCGTGGGTCAAAACATCGCCGTGGGTGATATTACCATGGTTGTCCTTATCGCCCACCTGCCACAACGCTTCCCAGGAACCCACGTCATCCCAACCGGCCCGGAACATGATCATGGCGCCTTTATCGGTTTTTTCCATAACGGCATAATCGATAGAGTCCGCCGGACAGCCGGCAAAACTATCATGGTCCAGCCTGAGAAAATCGAGGTCGAAAGCTCCCCTGGAGAGCGCCTGCCGGCAGGCGCTCACGATTGCAGGATTAAACTTTTCCAGCTCCGACAGTACCTGCGAAGCCTTGAACATGAACATGCCGCTGTTCCAGCAATAGCTGCCGGAGCGGACATACTG
>Ga0126327_10000122_pt1 | contig 20490 bp, 17 predicted proteins | sample InaspJWI30metaG_FD_101392 | JGI IMG/M metagenome (GOLD analysis project Ga0126327, IMG submission 101392) | Marine gutless worms symbiont microbial communities from Oahu, Hawaii - Inanidrilus sp. 1 OAHU.JWI-30 metaG | ecosystem: Host-associated > Annelida > Digestive system > Unclassified... | reverse complement strand
GGAAAGTGGGATGCCCAACTGGTAAGAGAGGAATAGGAAACGCAACCTGTCACTCAAATTGTGGTATCGCTAAGTGGTTGTCGTTCTGAGGAGCAGTGCAACGAAGAATCCTTTGCAATCATACTTGATTCTAACATTGAAGGGGACGCTTCGCGGCGCTCAGAGTGACAGCAGGGGTGTGCGATTCAGATTTATATTCCCATTCGGGTCGTCGAGAACACATCGTCATCCAGCGCAGAGCGTTTGCCCTCCTTCAGGTAGTGATACCCTACCGCGGCGATCATGGCTGCATTGTCCCCGCATAACTCGACGGGCGGGATGTGGACGGCAAGGTCGTCTTCCCTGGCTAGATCCATCACTTTTTCGCGGAGCCTTGCATTGGCCGCCACACCGCCGACCACGGCAATGTGGTCACACTTTTTCATCCGGGCGGCGTGCATGAGCTTGTAGGCCAAAACATCAACCACCGCTTCCTGGAAACTGGCCGTAATGTCTGGAATACGGGTGACCGCCGCCTGGGGATGGGTTTCGATGTGGCGCCGGACAGCGGATTTCAAACCGCTGAAACTGAAATCAAAGGCCTCTTTGTCAAGGTAGGGCCGGGGAAATTTTATGGCGGCCGGATCACCCTGCCTGGAAAGTTTGCCGATAATCCCCCCACCTGGATACCCCAGGTCCAGCATTTTGGCTACCTTGTCAAAAGCCTCGCCGGCTGCGTCATCGCGGGTCTGTCCCATCAGTTCCACGACGGTGTGCCCGGTCACGTGGTAGATACTGGTATGCCCGCCGGATACCAGGAGGGCTACAAAAGGAAACACCGGAGGCGCCGGGGTAAGAAAAACCGAGTTGATATGGCCTTCGAGGTGATTGACGCCGATCCAGGGCAGTTCACGGGCATAGGCCCAGGATTTTGCAAAGGAAAATCCCACCAGCAGGGCGCCCACCAGACCGGGGCCGCGGGTTACAGCCAAGGCATCCACTCCCTCCGGCGTGACGCCGGCCTCCGTCAGGGCTTGCTCCACTACGGGAACAATGGCTTCGATGTGCTTGCGGGAGGCCAGTTCCGGCACCACTCCGCCATAGGGTTTGTGCACCTCTATCTGTGAGGCCACCACCGATGAAAGAATGGTGGTGCCATCTGCCACCACCGCTGCCGCGGTTTCATCACAGGAGGTTTCGATACCGAGAATGATCATAAAAAACTACAGGGTTCGGGGGTTCAAGGGGCCAAGGGGTACGGGTTTAAAAGTCCGCCTGTCGGCGACTAAAATACTGAGGGCCAAAGGCTTTCAAGTTATTCACTTGAACCCTTGACCCCTTGGCCCCTTGATTCCATCTTTCGCAACGTTCAGGAAGCGTTTGACTTCGGCTGCCGCCCGGCACCCGCCTTACCAGGCCCTCAACTCTTGCAAACCGGTGCTTTCTCAGCCCCCTTGCTGATCCAGCGCATGAGGTTGTCAAACACAGCCTTAAAGGGGTGCGCAGGCGTCTTCTTCGTCGAGCCACTCGATGGGTTCACTGCTGTCCTTTCGTTCCACGATGTCGCCCACAAGATAGGCCTTCTCTTCCATGCCGGCCAGGCGCTGCAGCACTTCGTCAGCCACCTCGCCGGGTACGACCACAATCATACCGATGCCGCAGTTGAAGGTCCGCATCATCTCGTATTCTTCAACGTTACCGGCTTTCTGCAGCCATTGAAATACCGGCGGTGTGGCCCAACTCCCCTTGCGGATTCGCGGCTGGCAGCGATCGGGCACTATTCTTAGAATATTGTCCGGTATGCCCCCGCCGGTGATGTGGGCGATCCCGTGAACAGGAAAATCCCGCAGCAGGTTCATCAGGGGCCGGGCATAAATTCGGGTTGGCCGCAGTAATTCTTCGCCAAGGGTACATCCCAGATCGGTCACGTGATCATCCAGCTTCAGATTCATAAGTTCAAAACAGATTTTTCGCACCATGGAGAATCCGTTGCTGTGGATACCGCTGGAGGCAATACCGATCAGTTGATGCCCCGGGCGGATATCACTGCCGTCCACTATCTTGCTGTCATCCACCACCCCCACGGCAAACCCGGCAAGATCATATTCGTTCTGGCCGTAAAATCCAGGCATCTCAGCGGTTTCACCGCCAATCAGGGCGCACTGGGCCTGCCGGCAGCCCTCACCAATTCCCGTGATGATCGCTTCGGCCGTGCCGGTATTGAGTTGGCCCATTGACAGATAGTCAAGAAAAAACAATGGCTTCGCACCCTGCACCACGATATCGTTTACACACATGGCCACCAGGTCAATGCCGACGGTATCGTGTTTGTCCAGGTAAAAAGCAATCTTGAGTTTGGTGCCGACCCCATCGGTAGAACTGACCAGGACCGGCCGCTTGATATTATCCAGGTTGAGGGAAAAAAGCCCCCCAAACCCGCCGATATCGCCCATAACACCCGGTCGACGGGTCGCGGCAGCTATTTTCTTGATTGAATCAACCAGGCTGTTGGCTTTGTCTATATCCACACCGGCATCGGCGTAGGTAAGTGGTTGGGTCATCGGGTACTCCTGATTTGGTGCTGAGGGGTTTGGTTCGAAGTTACCTTGAAACTGTCCTAAAAACGAGCCGGAAGCATGCTCCGGATGCTCAAAAAAAGTATGCTGAAACCCGTGAAAAGTCAAAACAAATTTTTGACATCACTTGGAATGTATTGTAATTAGGTGGGATTCATAAACGGCCGCCAGGACGGGGACTCCGCCAGGCCAGAATCTTGATTGTAAGGGGATACCATGGATAAATTTGCCAGGCTCGACCGCTTGCCGCCCTATGTCTTTGCGACCGTCAATAAAATCAAGATGGAAGCCAGGCGGGCCGGTGAAGATATCATCGACCTGGGCATGGGCAATCCCGACATCGGTACCCCGCAGCACATTGTAGATAAGATGACCGAGGCTGCCCAGAAGCCGCACAACCACCGCTACTCGGCTTCCATGGGGATTACCCGCCTGCGCGTGGCCATCGCCAACTGGTATAAAGAACGCTACGATGTGGATATTGATCCTGATACCGAATCGATCGTGACCATTGGGGTGAAAGAAGGCATGTCCCACCTCGTCCTGGTGACAATTCGACCCGGGGACGTGATCTTCTCGCCGACTCCGACCTACCCCATCCATCCCTACTCAGCGATCATATCCGGCGGGGATGTCCGCGGGATTCCGGCCGGTCCCGACCAGGACTTTTTCGATAATTTGATGCAGGCCACCCGTCAGACGTGGCCTAAACCCAAGCTTCTGATATTAAGTTATCCTCACAACCCGACCACTGAAGTCGTTGACCTGGAATTTTTTGAAAAGGTTGTGGACTGGGCCAAAGAACACGACATCATGATCATCCACGACTTCGCCTATGCCGACCTGACCTTCGACGGCTACAAGGCACCCAGCTTTCTGCAAGCCAAGGGAGCCAAGGATGTAGGGGTGGAATTCTTTTCCATGTCTAAAAGCTATTCCATGGCCGGTTGGCGGGTCGGCTATTGCGTCGGCAATCCAGAAATCATCGGGGCGCTGCGACGGATCAAGAGTTACCTGGACTACGGAATATTCCAACCCATCCAGATCGCCTCGATTATCGCCCTGGAAGGCGACCAGCAGTGTGTCCAGGAAATCAACGCCACCTACCGGGAACGGCGCGACGCATTGATTACCGGTCTCAATCGCGCCGGATGGGAAGTGCCCAGCCCTAAGGGGACCATGTTCGTGTGGGCGAAAATCCCGGAACGCTACCTGCACATGGGGTCGGTGGAGTTTTCCAAATTTCTGATCAATGAAGCCCAGGTAGCCGTATCTCCCGGCCTGGGGTTCGGCGAATACGGCGATGAGTACGTCCGTTTTGCGCTGATTGAGAACAATATGCGGATCAACCAGGGGATCCGAGGGATACGCAAGGTGATGCAATGAAAACGATCTCGATAGGACTCTTGGGCTGCGGTACGGTGGGTGTCGGCGTGGCCAAGCTGCTGTTGGAAAATCGGGCTCTGATCCAATCCCGTCTGGGAGCCGACCTTCATCTCAAATACGTGGCGGATATCGATACAACTACCGATCGGGGTATTACCTTTGCGGACGGTGTATTTATCAACGACGCGTTTGCCGTTGTGGAAGATCCCGATATCGATATCATCGTTGAGATGATCGGCGGACAGGGCGTCGCCAAGGAATTAATTCTCAAGGCCATGGAAAACGGCAAACATGTGGTGACCGCCAATAAAGCCCTCATGGCCTCCCAGGGCAACACCCTGATTGAAAAGGCCCGGGACGTCAACGTTGACCTGGCTTATGAAGCCAGTGTCGGCGGCTGCATGCCCATTATCAAGGCCCTGCGTGAATCGTTGGTGGGTAACCATATCCGGTCGATGACGGGAATTCTGAACGGAACGTGCAACTACATCCTGTCCCGGATCACCGACGAGGGCATTGAGTTTGACCAGGTTCTGGCCGAGGCCCAAGCGGAGGGTTACGCCGAAGCCGACCCGACCCTGGATGTGGAGGGGCATGATGCCGCCCATAAGCTATCGATCGTGACCGCCCTGGCGTTCGGCATGGAGATAAACCTGGAAGACACCTATACGGAGGGCATCTCCAAGATCACGCCGATCGACATCGACTTTGCCCGCCAGTTCGGCTACCGCATCAAGCTGCTAGCCATTGCCAAAAACGACAACGGCAAGATCGAAGCCCGGGTGCATCCTACCATGATTCCGGAACACAACCAGCTTTCCAAGATCAATGGAACGCTCAATGCGATCATGATATCCGGCGACGCTATCGGCAATGTCCTGCTTAGTGGACACGGCGCCGGGCAGTTGCCCACGGCCAGCGCAGTTATCAGCGATATCGTGGACATCGCGCGGAATATCATGGCCGGCATCGCGCGCCGGATACCGGTGCTCGCCTACCAACCCGAACACATCCAGCGTATCCCGGTGATGCCCATGGACGAGTTGTTCACCCACTACTACCTGCGACTGGCAGCTCTGGACAAACCCGGGGTCCTGTCGATCGTATCCGGCGTCCTGGGCAACCACGGGATCAGCATTAAATCCGTCCAGCAAATAAGCCGCCGGAAGGCAGGGACGGTTCCCATCGTGATGCTGACCCACCATGCCCGTGAACTGGATATAAAAAATGCCATGGCCGAGATTTCAGCCTTGGATGTTGTTGAGGATGATCCCATGGTCATCCGAATCGAAGATGAAAATAATGATGTGTGAGGTGTAATGAAGATTTTATGTTCTGACCTGGAAGGTGTATTTGTTCCTGAAATTTGGATTAATGTAGCTGAAAAACCGGCATTGAAGAATTAAGGCTCACCACCCGGGACATCTCTGATTATGATGTCCTGATGAAGAAGAGACTGTCCATCTTGGATGCAAACAACCTAAAGCTCAATGATATCACCAATGTTATCGGTACCATGCAGCCCCTGCCGGGGGCGATTGATTTTCTCGACTGGCTGAGGACCCGGATACCGGTCATCATTGTCTCGGATACATTCGAACAATTCGCGGGACCGCTCATGCAAAAGCTGGGTTGGCCGACGCTGTTCTGCAATACCCTGGAAGTGGCGGCGGACCAGACCGTCAACGGTTACACGCTCCGTCAGACCGACGGCAAGAAAAAATCCACCCTGGCCTTGCAGCAATTGAACTACGAAGTCATTGCCGTGGGCGATTCCTACAACGACATCAGCATGCTGCAGGCAGCGGATCACGGAATATTGCTGCATCCCCCGGAAAATGTAATTGCCGAGTTTCCGGACCTGCCGGTCACCAACAGCTATGACGAAATCAAGACAGTATTGGAGCCCTTACTGTAAACAAGGCTGATAGGCTGGCGTTATTTAGACTTCAGCCTTCCGCCTTCAGCCTAAACGCCTAAACAATGACTGCCCATCGCACAACTGTCCGCGTGATTTACGGCGATACGGATAATATGGGGATCGCCTATCACGCCAACTATTTTCGCTGGTTCGAAATCGGGCGCTCCGAAATGTTTCGCGACCTGGGCCTGGCTTACCGCGAAATTGAAAAACGGGGCATCTACCTGCCGGTTTCCGAGGTAGGCTGCAAATTCACGGCCCCTGTGCGCTATGACGATTTGCTGGTGATAGAAACAGATCTGGATACCAGTGTCCGGGGCGGCATCAAGTTCAACTACCGCATTCTCAAAGCTGAAGATGAAACCGTGCTGGCCAGGGGCTTTACCAAACACGCCTGCCTGAACGGAAATGGGAAAGTGGTCCGCCCGCCGGCCTTCATCATGGAGCTCTTGGGTAAAAACTGAAAACATATGCCGGGCACTGGAGCCACGGGCTCGCCGGACACTGTGTTCAATTTTGAACAAACTGGCCACCAATTGCAGGACAACCCGACCCGGCAGATGGGAAACAAGCGATGAATACTGAAAAATTCAGTAATTGCAAACTTTTGGTTGTAGGCGATCTCATGATCGACGAGTATGTCTGGGGCGATGTGGAGCGCATCTCGCCGGAAGCTCCGGTACCGGTGGTTTCGGTCAACCGGGAGGACTACACCCTGGGCGGCAGCGGTAATGTGGTCAATAACCTGGCGGCCCTGGGCGCTCAGATCCTGGTCGCCGGTGTAACCGGAACAGGTCCAGGTGGCACTCTCATGGCCCGGCGTTTCGCAGATCTGGGAGTGGACGCCGGCGGTGTCATCCAGGACTCCCGGCGCCCCACGACCCGCAAAACCCGAATCATCGCCGCCAATCAGCAAGTCCTGCGTATAGATCGTGAAACTGTGCAGGACATCGCCGCCCAGACCCGTGAATCCATTGCAGCCTACGTTCGAAAAGTCATCCCCAGCGTAGATGCGGTGCTCATCTCGGATTATGGCAAGGGCTTGCTGACCAGGGATTTACTGGCTGCCATCATTGGACAGGCCACGGAAGCCGGCAAGCCGGCCATCGTCGATCCCAAAGGGCGGGATTTTACAAAATACAGCAACGCTTATCTAATCACGCCGAATAAAAAGGAAGCCGGTCTGGCCGCAGGCCTGGACATCATGGACGCCGCATCCCAGCACCAGGCAGCCGCGGCCATATTCAAACAAACCGGAGCCCAGAACCTACTGGTTACCTGCGGCCAGGACGGCATGGCGCTCTACGAGGGCAGTGCCGGCCCGCACACGATCCGCTCCCGGGCCCGGCAGGTGTTTGATGTCTCGGGGGCCGGTGATACCGTCGTGGCGGTAACCGGTCTGGCGCTCTCGGCCGGGGAAAGCCTGCAGGACGCAGTTGCCCTGGCCAACCTGGCGGCCGGCATCGTGGTCGGCAAAGTCGGCACGGCCACGGTGACCCTGGCCGAACTTTCCGCTGCCGGGCAGGCGTTATCCACCCGCCCAGACCACCGGCCATAAAGGGCCTGCTATGCAGCACCAGACACCGATCCGGAGTCACAAAGAAGGCCTGCGCATCACTGTCTATGTTCAGCCCCGCGCCGCCAAAAACACCGTTGCCGGGCTGCATGCCAACGCCCTCAAGCTCCGCCTAACCGCCCCACCCGTGGACGGAGCCGCCAATAAAATGTGTGTTGAATTTCTGGCCAAAAAGCTCGATAATCCCAGATCTGCCCTCCACATCCAGAGCGGCCACACCAGCCGCACCAAAACCGTCCTCTGCCGCTGCGACCAGGACAAAAACGCCAAACTGACCTGCAAGAAAGTGCGCAAATCAATTGAAGCACTTTGTGCACAATAAGCACCCGAATCATATTAGCCTGAGTGGAAAACCCTTTCTTAAAACGGAACACCTAAAACTTGACACACCCTTCCAAAAGGCCTTGACAGCTATACCGAATGGGTCTATATTTCCGACCTCTTGATGCGGGGTGGAGCAGTCTGGTAGCTCGTCGGGCTCATAACCCGAAGGTCAGAGGTTCAAATCCTCTCCCCGCTACCAAAACACTCAGGGCTCAAGCATTTGCTTGAGCCCTTTTTATATGCATCGCTCACTATCTTGCAATGAAACCTTACTTCAGATGACTCTGCCCCATCTTTCGCCGCTAACCGGGTAGAGAAGCTTCTCTGAACTCCTACCATCCACCCTATAACTTATACCTTATACCATATACCTACCCATCATCCTGCAACATGGCGATAATATCATCCACCCTTTTCTTCAGCTGCATAAAATTCAAAATGTAGAAATCCTCGGCATCTTCCTGCAACCGTTCCGCGATGAGGTCCAGGCTGGCCCAGCCGGTCTGCTGATCCAGCTCGGGTGATATGATCCACCCTCCTACGGTTTGCAGTTCGCCATCGGAGACAACCCGTGAAAAAGCGATCCCCACCACCTTGATCTGGGGGTAGGACGTCAGGGTCTGGCAGAGCGAGTAAATATTGATCTTCTCCACAGCTATCGGCGGGGATATACCGGCGTCGGATGCTTTTTTCAAAAATGCCAGATGGTAGAGATCTTCACGGCTGAATCTAATCTCTTTTTCTTCTGAATCGGGCGTGGTGTGTGCGCTGGTCATCCAGCCGTGTTTCATCCAGCGCTGCAAAAGTGGTTTGGTGACACCGGTGGTAATGATAGCATCGGATACAGTAAAAGATTCCATGGTCGGCACTCCTCCCGGATTCGAGGTCCTGGCCGGACCAAACCTGATCCCGGGCAGGCACTGAATCTTTGTCTGCAGAGCGAGTTTTAAGTCCTGCAATGCAAAATCGGTATTATCACTGGAATTGGCAGTATAGACCGGGGCAGGCAGCGGTTTGTTTAATAAGGTACCCGGAGCAGGTCAGGTAGAGGGCAGGCGCAGATACCGCTTGATATTTTTCAAAGAGTATAACAAATCGCTTTGGGAAATACAAACCGGGTTTCGGTTGCTTTTCATGCACAAAACGCATAGGAAAATAGAATCCAAATCTACCCGTTGCTATAACATGGAGCCCACATGCTGGACAAAAATGCCGCCATCGCCGTTATCGGTGCCGGTGCCATCGGCGGTGTCACTGCGGCGGCCTTGAAAACCGCCGGCCGGGATGTAACGCTGGTCTGCAAGCATAAAGCAATCGCTGATCTTGCCCGAACGACCGGACTTTCCATTGGCGGTATCAAGGGGCGCCAGACCGTACGCCTGGATGCGGTCGAGACCATTGCCGACCTGCAAGGTCCCCAGGACCTGGTCCTGCTGGCAACCAAAGCGACAGACTGCGTGGCGGCAGCCTCGGACCTGCTGCCCTTTCTCAAACCGGACTCGGTGGTGGTCTCCCTCCAGAACGGCATTTGCGAAGACGCCCTGGCGTCCGTTGTGGGACGTGACCGGATTATGGGCTGCGTGGTCGGCTGGGGCGCCGACATGGTTGGTCCGGGCAAGCTGGAAATCACTTCTCCGGGCGACTTCATCGTCGGCAGCCTCGACCGCCAAGCGGATGACAACCTGCCGTATGTACGGGATCTGCTGGACAACGTGGTGCCCGCCCGCATCTCGAACAACATCATGGGTGAGTTGTATGCCAAGCTGATCATCAATGCCTGTATCAACTCGCTGGGGGTTCTCGCCGGTGTCCGGTTGGGCCGCTTGCTGGCCAATCGGCAGGCCCGGCAAATTTTCATCGCCATCATGCGCGAGGCCATGGAGGTGGCGGATGCCCTGGCTATCAAGGTGGAAAAGGGCGGCGGCGGCAAGCTGGACTACTACACCTTCCTGGCCGGCAACGGGTGGGGGCCGAATCTGAAACGCCACCTCTTGATCCGGGCAATCGGTTTCAAATACCGCCGCATAAAATCATCCAGCCTGCAGTCCATCGAGCGTGGCCGACCTACAGAGATTGATTATTTGAACGGATACATTGTCGACCAGGGCCGGGCCAAAGGGGTACCCGTGCCTATCAACAGGACGGTCGTAAAGATGGTAAAAGAGATTGAAGCCGGAACCCGTAATGTAGGGTATACAAATCTGGCTGATGACGCTTTCGGGAATATGTAATGTTTCCTGGCCAGCGGCCAGAGTATGGCTGCCCCTGAAAGGGGCTGCTTAGGCACATCATCGTGGAAAACCATGCAACGCGCAGAGACGCAGAGGCGCAGAGAAAATCAAAACCAGATTTGGGCGCACTAGCGTGCGAAAAATCACTTTAAGGCCCTTTGGGTTTTAATCCCGCGTAGCGGGATAATATTCGTGGTTTTCCGGCTAAGCTGGACTGTTCATTCGGTTCTTTACTGTAGGAAGACGTCTCTGCGCGAGAATAGATTTATTGCGGCTTCGATAATTGCCGGCACTATCATGGGAGGTAAAAAATGGCTCCAAAAATCATCAGTATGCGCAACCTGAAATTCCTGCTCTACGAAGTCTTCGATATTGAAACCCTGACCCGGCATCCCTACTACAAGGCGCACAATAAAAAAATGTTTGACCTGGTGCTCGACGCCGCCCAGAAAATCGGTACAAAACTGCTCTATCCGGTTTTCGAGGAGATGGATCGTCAGGCACCCCGGCTGGAAAACAGCGAGGTCAAAGTCCACCCGCAGGTAGCGGCCATCCTGAAAGAATTCGGTGAAGGCGGCTGGATTTCCGCCCGTTTTCAGGAAGAATACGATGGTGACCAACTCCCCTTGCTGATCACCAGCGCCTGCTGGTTGATTTTCTGCGGTGCCAATTACTCGGCGGCCGCGTTCCCGGCCCTGTGCGCAGGAGCGGCCCGCTTGATCACCTCTTTCGGGGACCAGCAACTCATCAACACCTATGTCGCCAAGATGCTTTCCGGCAAGTGGCAAGGGACCATGGCCCTGACGGAGCCACAGGCCGGCAGTTCCCTGACGGACATTACCACCACGGCGGTACCGACGGCCGACCGAGCCTATCGCATAAAAGGCCGCAAGGTATTTATCTCGGCCGGAGATCATGACGGGGCGGAAAATGTGATCCATCTCATGCTGGCCAAAATCGAGGGTGCGCCTGCCGGTATCAAAGGCGTATCCCTGTTCGTGGTCCCTAAAAAGCGCATTGCGGACAGCGGCCAACTGGTCCCCAACGATATCGCCGTATCACAAATTTTCCACAAGCTCGGCTACCGGGGATGCCCCATTACGGAGTTGAGCATGGGAGAAAAGGATGACTGCCACGGCTACCTGGTGGGCGAACCGCATCGCGGCATCATGTACATGTTCCAGATGATGAATGAGGAACGGATCGGGGTCGGTACTGCGGCGGCGGCGATCGCCTCGGCAGCCTATTATGCCGCCCTGGAATACACCCGCGAGCGTCCCCAGGGCCGCCGCCTGGTGGAAAAAGATCCGGCCGTGCCCCAGATACCGATTATCGAGCACGCTGATGTGAAACGCATGCTCCTGTTTCAGCGCAGCGTAGTCGAGGGTTCCTTTGCCCTGCTCCTGCAGTGCGCCCTGTATGAAGACCTGGTTACCGTGACCACTGATGAAACCGAAAATGAAAAGTACCGGCTCCTGCTGGACCTGCTCACGCCGGTGGCCAAGACCTATCCGGCCGAGATGGGCATCCAGGCCACCAGCCAGGCCATCCAGTGCTTCGGCGGCTACGGGTACTGCGAGGACTTCCCTGTGGAGCAATTGTTCCGGGATATGCGCATTCATGCCATCCACGAGGGCACCACCGGTATCCAGGGGATGGACCTGCTGGGGCGCAAACTGGTCATGCATGAAGGTCGGGCCGGCCTGCTGTTTATCGAGGAAGTAAAGACAACCATCACCGCCGCCGGGGAATTCCCCGAGCTGGCGCCCCTGGCAGCCGGGCTGGACAATGCCCAGCAAAAACTTCAGGAAGTTACGTTTCACCTTTTCGGAGTTGCCGGCGATAAAGGGCCGGAAGTGTTCCTGGCCGACGCTACCCTCTTTCTGGAACTGTTCGGCATTGTTGCTATCGGCTGGCAATGACTGCTCCAGGCTGTCAAAGCCCAGGCGGCCCTGACGGCTGGTCCGTCAAAGACGGAAACCAATTTTTACAAGGGCAAACTTTACACCTGCCGTTACTTTTTCAGCTACGAACTGCCTAAGATAGAAGGCCTGGCAGCCCGACTGCTGGAAAGCAACCCGATCACCACGGAAATGGAAACGGTCTTTTTTAACGATTAAAGGCCCTTAAGTACCTATGGCGGGTTAACGCGACAGCGCCGCCGTCAGCGTCGGGCAAGCAGATTCCAAACGACTCATCATTTGACAGCAACTGGTTTACACAGTAGGCTAGGGTAAAATGCATCACTCAGGTGGGGCACTTTGCATCTAACCTGCTGTGGCCGGTCTTATAGTCCTTCCACTATGCTACCGGAGTACGACCGAACTCCATTCTCAATCCACCTGCAAGCAACCGCAAGCAATTGTATCCATCAAGAGCGTGTAAATCCGCTGTCGAACGGAGGATACCATGGACACCAGCAAAGAATCTGAAAAGTCCCTGATCCTCAATGTAGGGGTGGTCGCCCGCGGCGCTCGCTGCCTGACCATCATGCAGACCCTGAACGCGTTCGAGCCTTCCCGGATGCGCATGAAACTGGTGGCTATTACGGCCACGACCAAGTCTGCCGCCTGTTATAAATACGCCGGCGAGATGGAAATCGAAGTCTATGACCACTACCTCGACCTTTTAGCCCTGGAATCTCTCGATTTGATCCTCGAGTTGACCGGCGACAAGCAAATCCTAAGTGACCTGGTCAAGAACAAGCCGGAGTCAATCGGGATTCTTGACAGTCAGGCCTCAACCTTGTTTTTCGATCTGTCCAGCCTTTACGAACAGGCCGCCCGCCGGGAAACGGAGATCAGCATGGCCACGTCATTTGCTTCGGCGCTGCTGGAAGCATCACCGGACGGCGTCATGCTCATTGATCGTGATTACCGGATCATAAATTGCAACAACTCACCCCTGATCACCGGCGGTAAAAGCCGAAGTGCCATTCTGGGGAATCATTGTTACAACGTCATGCACGGCAATGCCAAGGTCTGTACACGCAGCGATCGGATCTGCCCGGCCCAGGAGACCATCAAAACCGGGCGCCCATCCCGGACCACCCATGAAATTCTGGGACCCAGCGGTGAATCCCAGCTTTCCCAGGTGACCACCTATCCCATATTCAATGAAACCGGCCAGATCGCTCAAATTGTGGTCACGGTCCGGGATATGACCAAGGATCTGGCCGAGAGAATCGAACAACGCACCCAGGCCATCAAACACGACCTCGCCCATTTTGTGCAGGAAGACCGGCTGGCCTCGCTGGGACGCCTGGTGGCCTCGGTCTGTCATGAAATCAACAATCCAATCGCCAGTATCGTCACCTTCAACAAACTCATCCTCTCCTACATCAGAGAAGGGACCCTGCCCGAGAATGGGGTAGACGATTTTGATCGCTATCTGGACCTTTCGGTCAAGGAGGCTATGCGCTGCGGTGAAATCGTCAAAAACCTATTGACTTTCGCACGACAGACGAGTGTGGAAGCTCGTGAAATTGACCTGAACAAACTGGTTGACACCATCATGTTGCTGACCAGCCATCAGCTTGAGCAAGGGAAAATTGCCTATGATGTCGATCTGCCCGACGCACCGCTGGTCGCCTGGGGGGACCACGCCCAGATTCAGCAAAGCCTGATGAACCTGGTGTTCAACGCCATCGACTCCATGCCAGAAGGCGGCTATCTGATGATTGCCGGCGGCATCAACAAAAGCGAGGATATGGTGTGGTTAACGGTCACCGATACCGGACACGGGATAGAAGCGGATGTCCTACCCCGCATATTCGAGCCTTTCTACTCCACCAAGTTAGATGGCAAGGGTGTGGGCCTGGGACTGTCAATGGTTTACGGTATCATTCGTGAGCATAACGGCGTTATCACGGTCGACAGCAAACCGGGGACCGGCACCGTCTTCAGGGTGAAATTGCCGCGTCATCAATCGGGTGATTAAAAGCGGCTCGCAAGGCCGCGCAGCCGGAAAAGGAGGATCCAATGACCCTGTCCATGCAAATCATGGTCGTCGATGATGAAGAGACAATCTGTGAGGCCCTGGCAGCCTGGTTCGCCAAAGATGGTCACCAGGTCCAAATTGCCAATTCAGGCCCCCAGGCCCTCGAGTGCCTGGAGGAGTGCCTTTTCGATGTCTACCTGGTGGACATCAAGATGCCCGGTATGGATGGACTTGAATTCCTGGCCCGCTTGAAAGAGAAACACCCGGAAGCCAGTGTCATTATGATTACGGCGCACGGATCTATCCAGACAGCCGTGGAAGCCATGAAACGGGGTGCCAGTGACTACCTTTGCAAGCCGTTTGACCCGGATGAATTGTCACTGCTCATGGAACGTATCCTTGCCAACAGGGCCTTGCGGGACGAAAATTTCGCCCTGCGAGAACAATTGATGGAGCAGCAGGAGGTTGTCTTCGGCGGGTTTGTGGCCCAGTCCGAGGTGATGCAGGAACTCTTCAACCATATCGGGGATGTAGCCCCTTCCTCGGCCCCCATCCTCATCAATGGTGAAACCGGGGTCGGCAAGGAGATGGTGGCGCAGGCCATTCATATGAACGGGGAGCAAGCGGATGGCCCGTTCGTGGCCATCAATTGCGGTGCACTAACGGAAACCCTTCTGGAGAGCGAGCTGTTCGGCCACGAACGCGGGGCGTTTACCGGAGCGGTCAAAGCCCGGCGCGGCCGTTTGGAAATGGCCAATTACGGCACCTTGTTCCTGGATGAAATCGGAGAGATATCGCCTCAAATGCAAGTTGCTCTCCTGCGGGTCCTGGAGGAGAAGTGCGCTACGCGCGTGGGCGGCAGCAGCCCGATAGAAACCGATTTTCGCTTGATCAGCGCCACCCACCGAGACCTGCCCCAACTCATCCGGGAAGGCCGCTTTCGGGAAGACTTTTTTTACCGGATAAATGTAATTACCCTCAGTGTTCCGCCGCTGCGGGACCGGCGAGAAGATATCTCCGCCCTGGCCGACTATTTCCTGGAGCACTATATTCAGGAAACCGGCAAGCGCCTGGAGGGCTTTTCCCAGAGAGCACTGGGAATCTTGACGGCCTATGGCTGGCCGGGCAATGTGCGGGAATTGCGCAATGTGGTCGAACGGGCTGTGGTGATTGCCAGAGGGCGGATGATCGGTGCCGAAGAGCTAACCTTTTTGAACCCGGCCGCCGCAGACTGTAAGCTGGGCGCACTCACACTCCAGGAAGTAGAGATCAGCCATATCGGGGCCGCTCTGGAGACCTGCAACTGGAATATCAGCCGGGCGGCCCGGGAACTGGGAATTGACCGCAGCACCCTGAACCGGAAGATAAAGCGCTACAATTTGACGCGCCCCTAAGTGGATACTGCCCTGTGAATAAAGCAATGCGCACCGATCAGGCCGAGGTGGACATAGTGCTCCTGGGCCAGGTTGACGAAACAGCGGTTTCAATTGTGGCTGCCAACCTACAGGCGGTCATGGGTCTGAATACCAGGGTCCTTCCTCCCCACGACAAACCCGAGTATGCCTACCTGCCAGGACGCAGACAATTTGATGCCGCCAAAATTATAGGTGCATTGGCCGACCTTGAAGATATGGCCCCGTTCATCCTGGGGGTTACGGATTTCGACCTGTGTACACCCATTCTTACCTTTGTGTACGGCGAATCGCAACTGGGCGGGCGGGCGGCCGTGGTCTCATTGCAGCGCCTTGCGGATCCGGATCCTGAAACGCCCTTGCTGCGCGCGGCTAAAATCAGTCTCCACGAAGTCGGACACTTGCTGGGTATTGGCCATTGCTGGCAGCCGGACTGCCTGATGCATTTTTCCAGCAACCTGGAAACGCTGGATGCGCTGCAGCCGCAATTCTGCTCAGCATGCGAATTCGAGATGGTCCGCCGGCTGCAAACCCAGTTCCCCAAAGAGTAATGAATCCTGGCGTAGAGAGCGAGGTTTTAGGTTTCCCCTAAAAGGGGGCTTCGCCATCAAAACACAATGGCATATGCATCGCGCAGAGACGCAGAGGTGCAGAGACGACCACAACTATTATTCCGCTACGCGGGATTAAAATCCAAAAGGCCAATAAGTGGCTTTTCGCACGCTAGTGCGACCAAATTACGGTTGTGATGTTCTCTGCGCCTCAGCGTCTCTGCGCGAAAATAATGCTTTTCCGGCACAACTTAATTTCGCTGTCTCCCTCGAAACGCGGCAGGCTCGGCTCTGAGGACCTGATTCTAAAGGATTGAATAGAAGGTCTGAGCCATTAAAAAGCCACCCTTTGCAAGGGTGGCTTTTAATTGCCGCAATAGTCGCCGTAATGATTAGAATCAGCCCAGAAACTCCTGTACCAGACGATCCCAACCGATCTCCGGCACAGCGCCATAAATATCGCCGATTGCCTCACCACCCGTGGCAGCCATCTGGTATCCGGTTTCTTCGCTCAACAGTGAGTTCAACCGTGTGGCTTCATCGTCCATCCAGGCCATACATTCGGTCCCAAAAAACAGGTTCTTCAGGTTCTTTTTCAATCCGGTGGGCTGAATGACCATTAGCCATCCGTCAGCGTAAGGAGCCTTGTTGGCCAACCGTGCTTCGCGGGTGACCTTATAGTTGACGGCCACAACCTTGCCTTCAACCGGACTCATGGCCGCAGCCTCATTGGTGCCCCGGGTAAGAATGGCCTGGGGGCTGCCCTGCCCCACGGTTGCGCCGAGTTTCGGCAGTTTGATTTCATCCTGGGGGCCCAACAGGCGCAGGGCAAAGTCGTCAACCCCGATCCTTACCTTGCCACCGTACTCTACACGCGCCCAGGCATGCCCATAGTGGTAATAGTGGTCCCGGGCCACGTTGAATCCGGAAGCCTGATCGCAGGCGGGCGGCTGCAATCCGGGTGCATACCCGGTATCCTCGATCATCTGGTCATACGGGCACTTGGCACAATTATAACTGTGCGCGCAAAGCTGTGATCCACCCGTCCGCTCAACATGTGACGACATTTGAGCTGATGCGCGGTCAGCCTTATACGGGCATTGTTTTTGGTGCTCCAGGTGTCGCCGGCTTTCTCCTGCTTGGCCACGAAATTCGACTGCACCTTCTGGTCAAATGTACAGCCCAGGCAATCGAAGGCGTTGATGCATTTTACAGGCTTTATTACACCGGCTCTGCTCCAGACACATTGATCGTTCGCCAATCCGTACACTGTAGGTCTACCCGATCTTTTTTTTGCCTTCTTAGCCATGATTTCCCTCCTATTGTCTCGCTGTTGTTTAAAAACGGTGCATCGTGCTGCATATTGTAACTCAATACAGAGCACAATCGGTGCCAAAGCGAAGACCGCCCGCCCTTAAATATTTAATTGTCTGTAATTATTTAGATTATTCGGGCTTAGAAAGATCGGTTGCTGCGATGATCAAAATTGGATAATTCGTGGCAATATGCATCACTTTTGGAGGGAACAAATAAAAACTATTTAATATCAGGTGGTTAAAATTGTGAGGCGATTCGCGCCATGCTGGTGTAATTTGCCCCACTACATTGCTTGCTAAGTCGACTAATGCGGGTATTGAGGATTGCAGCGCATACTGGACCAGCCCTATGACTATTTTTTTGGCTGACGCAGCTTGCAACAGCAGATGCATGCGGCCGGCCGAAATACACCAGAACGCCAATCTCTATGCGCTCCGGCTAAAGAAGGGGCCGTTACTTTTATACCAGTACCTTTTTACCGGTCCTTTTATAATAGACACTGCAAGGTAAAGGTTGAAGTCCTGAAACGGTCCACGACCTGATCCAATTCAAACAACTAGTCCTGCCTATAATGGGGACTCCTCGCCGCCAAAAGGCTATGCCGGGCAGGAGGATGCCCCTTGAGGTCGAACACTAAAAGTGGCTGGTGCCGTCCCAGCAATGCGTACACAGCTTTTCTTTCGGTAGGCCGATCGCCTCCACCAGATCCTCCAGGGCCTGGTATTTCAAGCTGGTGAGTTTCAGCCGTTCGCGCACCAGGTCGATCATTTCCAGGTTCTTGTCCGAACCGGTCCGGGCATACTCTTCCAGATTCTTGTCTTCAGCGCCTTCGATTTTTTTAATCATCTGGCGTCCGGCCAGATCCAGGGTGGAACGTGATGTTGAGAAATTGAGAAACTCGCAGGGATGGATCAGGCACGGACAGGCCGGCCGCATGTGTGTTTCCCGGGCACCGTATTCGTACAGGATCTGAATGTTGTCTTTAAGCTGGGTGCCCCGGACAATTGAGTCTTCGCAAAAGAGGATCCGTTTGCCGTCGATCAGGCGTTTGACGGGGATCAATTTCATTTTGGCCACCAGGTCCCGCAGTTCCTGGTTCTGCGGCATGAAACTGCGCGGCCAGGTGGGGGTGTACTTTACAAACGGCCGGAAATAGGGGATTTTTTTCTCGCTGGCATATCCGATGGCATGGCCGATTCCCGAGTCGGGAATGCCGGCCACGAAATCGACTTCGACATCATCCCGGCGTGCCAGGGCCGCGCCGCAATTGTTGCGCACGTATTCGACATTTATGCCTTCATACTCCGAGGCGGGATAGCCGTAGTAAACCCATAAAAAGGCACAGACCTGCATTTTGTCCCGGGGGAGGATGCGCTGTTCAATACCGTCGGCGGTAATCAGCACCACCTCACCGGGCCCTAGAAAATAATCCGTATCATAACCGAGGTTGGGAAAGGCGCAGCTTTCCGAAGCCGTGGCATAGGCCCCGTCCTTCCGTCCGACCACGATGGGAGTCCGCCCCAGTTTATCGCGGGCGGCATAGATCCCTTCCTCGGTAAGGATCAGCATGGAGCAGGACCCTTTGACCCTTTCGAAGGCGTTCTGGATACCGTTTTCAAACGAGTCTTCCTCGCAGATCAGGGAGGCCACTACCTCGGTGGGGTTGTCCTCTCCGGTGAGGATCTCGGAAAACTGCTTTTTCAGGCGAAAGGCCCTGGCCGTCAGCGCTTCGATATTGTTGATCTTACCGACGGTGACGATACCGAAGGTCCCCAAGTGCGAGCTGATGATAAGCGGCTGGGCGTCAAAGTCACTGATAACGCCGATTCCTTTAGTCCCGCTGAATTTTGGCAGGTCCGGTTCAAACTTGGTTCGGAAGTAGTTGTTCTGGATATCGTGAATAGACCGCTTGATACCATTGGAATTGATAACCGCCATACCGCCGCGCTTGGTGCCCAGATGAGAGTGGTAGTCCGTCCCGTAGTAGATGTCCTTAACGCAATCCGATTTCGATACGACGCCAAATAATCCACCCATGCCCGCTCCTTCTTTTTAAGATAGGTTGATGTAAATCGATCAGAACCATCAGCTGTCTAGAAGCCCATTCCTTACTTTACTAAGCCGAGCTTAGTCAAACTAAAATTACGGCCGGGCCAGCCCGATAGTTGGGAGCATTTTGCGGGTGTTTTTACACACCGCTAAACGCTTTAAGAAAGGCCAGGGGCGCGTTTGCCCCCCGGGAGGTCATGGCGGCAAATTCCGGTGCGGGCAGCAGGCTCCCGCCGGTGGTCCAGACCAGGTGGGTGGCATTTGACAGTTGTGCGGACAGCCGGGCAGCCTTCAACCAGTTGCGCCCGGCCAAAGAAAGGCCGACAAAAAAGGGGCCGGCGAACCCGGCTGCCGCCGAGGGCTCTATCCGGACAGATTCGGTGTTGTAGAGCGCATGCAGAAACCGGAACAGACTCTCGTCATCAATCGTGAAAATTCCGGACACCAGCTCGTGAACCATCTGCCCCACCAAACTGGATGCCGTGGCCACCGCCAGGCCATCGGCGGCTGTGTGGATATTCAGGCCAAGTGTCTCAACGGACCGGGGCGGTGAAAAACCGGCGAGCAAGGCATGCAGCATACAGGGCGCCTGGAGCGGCTCGGCAAAAAAACAGTGGACCGCATCGCCGAATACGTGCTTCAGGCCAAAGGTAATGCCGCCGGGCGCACCGCCGACACCGCAGGGCAGATAGACAAACAGGGGACGATCTTGCGCAACTTTTATTCCGGCGTGGGCCAGCTGGTCTTTCAGACGCAGGGCCGCAACGCTGTAACCGAGAAAAAGGGCCTGGCTGTTCTCATCGTCCACGAAATAGGTCCGGGGGTCGCTGTGAGCGGCCTCCCGCCCGGCGGCCACAGCCACCGAGTAATCCGCGGCATGCTCGACCACCGTGACACCGTTTGCGCGCAGCCGCTCTTTTTTCCAGGTTTTGGCCTCGCGGGACATGTGTACCACAGCCTGGAACCCGAGCACAGCGGCCGTAATACCAATACTCAGACCCAGGTTGCCGGTGCTGCCGACGGATATCGTGTAGCGCCGAAACAGATCCCGCGCCTGGACTTTTCCCAGCGGGTGCAAGTCATCACCCGGATTGAGCAGACCTTTTTGAAGAGCCAGCTTCTCGGCGAACAGCAACACTTCGTAGATGCCGCCCCGGGCCTTGACCGAACCTGCCACCGGCAGATTGCCGTCGGTTTTGATCAGCATCTTTCCCGGCAGGCGCCTGCCG
>Ga0126327_10000120_pt1 | contig 20756 bp, 19 predicted proteins | sample InaspJWI30metaG_FD_101392 | JGI IMG/M metagenome (GOLD analysis project Ga0126327, IMG submission 101392) | Marine gutless worms symbiont microbial communities from Oahu, Hawaii - Inanidrilus sp. 1 OAHU.JWI-30 metaG | ecosystem: Host-associated > Annelida > Digestive system > Unclassified... | reverse complement strand
TGTTCCTGTTGACAGCGATTATCTTATCCAGGCAATTGCCTGTTTCAATGGGAACCCATTTGGTTTCGAACTGGGCAATATCGGTATCAGAAAGGGGGATACTTATATCCAGGGTTTGCAAACTGGCCCTGTTTTGCATTTTCTTAAGTGCTTTCCGGGCTTCTTCTTGGGACTCACGGCTTAGCATTGCCAGGAAAGACCTTCCGATTATCTTTTCCAGGCTCAGGGTTGGAAAGGCGCGGTTCATATATAGAATCCGCCCGTCGCGGTCCAGGATCTGGATAATATCGTCCGTATTTCCGATCAGGGCGTTCCAGATTGCTTCAACGTCCGGCAGGGCACCGGCTGATTGTCTGAAAGCAGATAGATTGTCCGTTTCGATTTTTAACCTTGTTTTCTGATCAATGTTTCTAATTTTGGAAGTCATGCCTTATCACCTTCCAAACGCCCACCGTATCCCTGGCAACGGTTTGCCCTGTTGCCCGGAGTATATATTAATCCATTTTAAAAACGCAACTCCCGCTGCATTTTTAGCGTGGTAGCGTCCCTGCAGCCGTGCACACACCCGGCTTACTTTGGTGGTAAGCAAACAGATAGCAAGTTAGATTTCCAAAAAGCGCTGTCGTCCTGATTTAAACCGCCAGAAATACCCTCTAAATTTCTGAGCTTTTATAGAGTGAAAAAAGGGCGGGGTCTGGTGGTTTCCGACGAGAACATCGGTGAAAACTTCAAATCATCCCGACGAGACAAATAGGAAGGGAAGCACATTGTATAATGAACATTGATTAATAAGGGAACTACTTGAAAATATCAGTTCTGGACCGTTGCAATCAGGGAGACACGGAGCGTTTAAGGAGGGGTTATTTGATATGAGGATACCCGAGACTATCTTCAGCCAAGTCACGGGCAATCCTATGCGGGCTTCTCCGTGCCTCCCTGATTTCAACGATTTTGTGGATTCGAGTTGAGCAATGACAAGGGTGATGTAGGCTAATCTTTCGCAAATGCCTCCCCAATCATATTCTTACTTCACCTCCCAGCATCCTTGATACTACCGGTTGCATTTTCACCAGAGCCGTTCATAATCAAAACCGCGAAGTTAACCCTGCTCAACTATCGGATCAGCAGGGTCCAAAGTATATCGATTGACAAAAAAATACCTGATGGACTTTCTTCTATCCGCATGTTTTCTACGCTCAAAAGAAGACAAAATTGTTTTTTGTTCCTTGCGGCGGTCCGGGCATTTGACTTTTTCCATCCTTACCTGGGGTACTGTATTATCGTATGGTTCAGCCATTCATTATCCTCCCCATAGAGTAGTAAAGATTTGCAGATTATTCCTGTATCTAATTTGCCCGCTTGATACCGGCACGACCGCACGGTTTGCTGTATGTTCCCCTGTTGCGGTCTTCCATTTATTTAAAATAAGCTGCCAAAGGGTCTGCCGGTGAAAGCGCTGTAATAAATTTCGAACCCAGCACGCGACTATCGACGGTTTTTATGACCGCCGATTTAATAATACTCTTTGGTGCTTCATTGCCCAGATGGATAACAACGTCGATAATGTCCCCGGGTTCAAGCTTATGTGCACCGGATACTTTCATCTGGAGGCCGAACCGGGAAATATTGTTCACCATCATCTCACTTTTCAACCACTCTCCGGAGAGACCGCGTTGATGGCATACACCTGGGAAAGCAACCTCGTACCGTTTCATTTGTCGCTTTTCAGGCAACAGGTGAAATCGCTGCCCGCAATCACATCGTTCGTTAATAACCAGGTGTCCGGATGGGATGACACCTGTTAAAAGATTAACGGACTTCTGTTCGGCGCAGCTCCGGCAGCTGAATCCCACTGTTTGCGGAAAGTTATAGAAGACTTTCTGGAAATCCGGTTCAGCCGGTACGTCCAAAGGCGACCCGACCCATTTTTCTGAGGGTTTGTTTTTTGTGCGCATCAGGGTTTGATTAAATACGTTGCATTCATTCAGTTTCGCCTCAAATTTTTTTAGTCTGGACAGGATGTGGGAATTAAAAATAACCAGAATACTTACAACCATGACACGGCGGTAAAACGCCAAAGGGTCCGGTTGTACCAACTCTTTGATGAAACTGCCGCTGCTGTTGTAAAAAAAACAAAGCATGGCATCCAGAAACCAGTATGCGCATCCGAATCCAATTGATTCTATCAGTATTTTCATATTGTTATACTTGGTCGTACTCACTATTTCACCTTACGCTGGATTGGATGGGGTATTCCAGTTCCTGATTTGCCAGGTTCAGGGGATACCTGTTCGATCGCTCTATATTCGTGGCCAATTTCTATTTTCCGTGTGGTCAAGACGGCATGTGCCCCATGGTGGATTTCATTCCAAATCGCCAGACTGCGGTGAATGGCCTCCAGTGAACACTTCCTTTGGTATCAATTGACGTCTCCCGCAGGCACGGTATTGGGTCAGCCTGCCATCTGCACCGGGCATCGCTTTTAGGATGGGACTTCGTCCCATTCGCCCATTTTTCATCCTATATTTAAGTTATACAACAGGGATTGCGAATTGGGTATGATCTATAAATGATCATAAAGGACCTATATAAAATAGGTCCTTTTTAGTATTCACAGACCTGCTAAATCGAAGTGGAGTTGAATATTTCACTTTAATGTGACTCGTTTTAAGGGCTAAACACCGTGGAAGGGGTGGGGATTCAGCTTTCCAGAAAGAGCCCTATAGCTTCCTTCAGGCCCCTTTTATGCGGTTAGGCTGGGGTGGTTCAGGAGATTCCGGCTTTGGGAAAACCGGTCTCCAGGATTTCCTCCATGGTGGCAACCAATGTCTCTTCCTGTCCGATATCAATGGTTGTGGCTGCCGCCAAACTGTGGCAACCGTCTGAAACCCCACCGAGGCGTCTGGTGGCTGCCGGGAGGAAAACATCAAGCCCGGGAACCCGGCCGGCCTGAATTTGACCCTGCAGGTATTTTGACACCCGCATCGAAATTTTCACCTGGTTCAGGTCTACCGGTCCAAAACCCGGCACCTCATTGGGAATGATCTGGAATCCGGCGGTAAATTTGCGTGGCTGGAACGGGGAGCGCTCTTTATATCGCTCACAGAAAGCACCGATCGTTTTGACACCCATGGGGGCAAACCGGTCTTCAACGTGGAACCATTGAATATGCTCGGTTTCCTGCAAGCTGCCGTTTTTCAGTCTATCCACTTCTTTCGCAAACAGCTCGGCTTGCAGGGCCTCTAAATCAGTCAGCACCTGCCCGATATCTGCATCAATGCCCGTGAGGAGGACTCGGATACCCATCTCCGGCCCGTCTTGGTAATAGCCGGCCGCGCCCAAGGTTTCCAGATGTGTACTGAGCTGTTCACAGGCCCAGGCTCCGCCGACCGAATGGTATACATACTGTTCACCATCGATTTGTGGTTTGATTTCGATAGCGCCCTGTCGTGCAGCTTCCAGGGCAACCGCCCGGTTCGGTCCGGCCAGACGACCGTCTACAAAAAAACCGTCGCCAACTGCACCGATGACCGCCAGGGGTGCGAGGTCGGTATTGGCCGGGTCCAGGGTGTGGGCAAAAAGGTAGGCGGTGGTCGCCGCGGCCATGTCACGATCACCGGAGAGACCGTACAACTCGGGATTCAGGTTGAGTATGCGCTTATCAGCAACCGGCTCGGCTTTGTGGTGATCCAGAATCACAACCAGGTTCCGGCCCTGGTTCAGACCTGAGATCAATGGTGCCATACGTCCGGCAAAGTCGGCAAAAACGATTAGGCGGTCCGACGGTCTGAATACCTTTTCCAGCACGGCTGGATATGGCTTTTCCAGGCAATAACGGTCAACCGCGAACCCGGCCCGCTCAAAAGCCCGGGTCACAATGGCCCCGGCCGTCAATCCATCCGCATCGTTATGGTGCAGGAGCTGGACGACTTTATCCGGCCCCTTTTTTATTTCATCCCCTGCAGCGGCCATTGCGGCCATTAATTCGGGCAGCATCCCGGTTCCTCCCGTGGAAATTTGACAACTGGTTGCAACCGTTGTAACGACCCTTAACCGCCTATTATAAATCAAGCCGACAGGCAACCCATAATCGCCTGACCCGGGACAGGACCAAAATGCAGCCTTTCAGCAAATTTCCACCTGATAAAAAAGCACAGATCCAATATGTCCTGACGGACATCGATGACACCCTGACGAGTGGTGGTCGCCTGCCGGCCGGGACTTTTACAGCCCTGGAGCGCCTCCAGGCCGCCGGTTTGCGCATCTTTCCCATCACGGGTCGGCCGGCCGGGTGGTGCGACCACATTGCCCGGATGTGGCCGGTCGACGGCCTGGTGGGTGAAAATGGGGCCTTCTACTTTCGCTATGACCGTGAAAAAAAGAAAATGATCCGGCGCTACTGGAAAACCGCCGCTGAAAGAGAGGCCGATCGAGCACAGCTCGAAATGCTAAAAACGCAGATCCTGAAAACCGTGCCCGGGTGCGCAGTTTCCGCGGATCAAGCCTACCGGGAGGCGGATCTGGCAATAGATTTTTGCGAAGATGTGCCGCCACTGGCTCCCCACCAAATTGAAACCATCGTCCACCTTTTCGAAGCTGCGGGTGCGCATGCCAAAATCAGCTCCATCCACGTAAACGGCTGGTTCGGTGACTATGACAAACTGGCCATGACCCGTCTGCTCTTCCGGGAGACCTGCGACCTGGTCATTGATGAGGAGAGGGAAGGCATCCTCTTTATCGGTGACTCCCCCAATGACAGCCCCATGTTCAGTTTTTTTCCTCATTCCGTGGGCGTAGCCAATGTCCTTGATTTCGAGGATCAACTCCCGTCTGCACCGGCCTGGGTAACCATCCAGAGAGGTGGACAGGGGTTCGCGGAGATGGTCAATAAGCTGTTGTCGTAAACCACTCTCGAACTCACTTCTCAACGCTATTTTAGTTTGACAACCAGACGCTCCGCAGGTAGGTATGAGGTGACTTCACACTGGGTATTCAACCCGGAAATTCGTGGCCATCTAACTTACATCTTTAAGGAGGAAACGATGAAGGACGCATTGTTGTTTCGTAGAGTACTGCTGTTTGGTCTGGCGCTCGCCCTGGTCTGCGGTCCGGTTTTACCGGCGGCAGCCGATACGTGCAAGAATCGCGGCACCCTGGATGTTCGGTATTGTGATGAAAATGGCGACCTGGTGGCGGATCCCCCGAAAGATCCGAGTAAATGGCTCAACCCCAGCACCCTGGTATTTTCGTACACCCCCGTCGAGGATCCGTCTGTTTACGAAAACGTATTCACCGAGTTCATGGATTACCTCGCCATGAAGACCGGCAAGAAAGTCCGCTGGTACGGGGCTGAATCCTATGCGGCCCAGGTCGAAGCCATGCGCTCCGGACGCCTGCACGTCGCCGGTATCTCCACCGGCCCCACCTGCTTCGGCGTCAATCTGGCCGGTTACGTACCTTTCTCCATTATGGGCAAAGCCGATGGCTCTTTCGGGTACAAACTGCAGGTCATTACCCATAAAGATACCGATATCATGGCCCTCAAGGATATGAAGGGCCGCAAAATAGCGCATGTAACCCCCTCTTCCAACTCCGGCAACCAGGCCCCGCGGGCGCTGTTCAAAGCTCAAGGTGTCCAGCCCGACGTGGATTACAAGGTCATGTATTCCGGCAAGCACGACAATTCCATTATGGGTGTAGCCAACAAGGACTATGATGCCGCTCCCATCGCCTCCAGCGTCCTGGACCGCATGGTCCAGAAAGGCGTCGTCAACAAGGATGATCTGCGCATCATCTGGGAATCCAAACTGTTCCCGACCACATCCTATGGGCACATTTACAATCTCGATCCGAGCCTGGCCAAAAAGATCGTAGACGCCTTTTTAACCTTTGACTGGAAGGGTTCCGGCCTTGAAAAAGAATTCGGTAAGCAAGCCGACCGGTTCATTCCGATTACGTATGAAAATCACTGGTCCGACATCCGCACTATCCAAAAGACCAACGGCGTAGTGTATAGTGATGAGTCTTTAAAAGGACTCAAGGTCAAGAAAAAGAAAAAGAAGAAGAAAAAATAGAATCAGACCAGTTGGACCAGACCACCGGCATAGAAATATGCCGGTGGTTCTTTATGTCTAGCTGGCCGCGAAGCTCACCCTCAACAGCAGCAGGCAGACCATGCTTTCCATTACGGACCTTCAAAAAGTATATCCCAACGGCACCAAGGCGCTTAACAAGGTCAGTTTCACCGTTGACCAGCCCCAGGTTATCGCCATCATCGGCCCTTCGGGGGCCGGTAAAAGCACCCTGATCCGCTGCATCAACCGCCTGGTGGAGCCCTCTGCCGGACGCATCATGCTCGACGATGTAGATATCGTTTCGCTAAACCGACGCGAATTGCGCAAAGCGCGCCGTCGCATGGGCATGATTTTCCAGGAGTACAACCTGGTGGACCGCCTGACGGTCATGGAAAACCTGCTGTCCGGCCGCCTGGGGTATGTCTCGTTCTGGCGCGCCTGGCGGCGGAAATTCCCGCCGGAAGATGTGGTGGCGGCATTTAGACTGCTGGAACGGGTTGGACTCGAAGGATACCAGGACACTCGGGCGGATGCCCTTTCCGGGGGGCAGCGCCAGCGCGTCGGCATAGGACGGGCCTTGATGCAGGCGCCTGATTTACTCCTCGTGGACGAACCCACGGCCAGCCTGGACCCCAAAACCAGCCGCCAGATCATGCGCCTGCTGGTGGAACTGGTACAAGAGCAAGGCACACCGGCCCTGGTCAACATCCATGACGTAGCCCTGGCCCAGACATTCTCCGATCGCATCCTGGGCCTGCGCAAGGGCGAAATCGTGTTTGAAGGCACCTCAAATGAGGTTACCGAGGATGTGTTGACGGAGATTTACGGGGAGGAAGACTGGAGCCTTACCATCCGCAAAGGCGATGACGACGAACCGCCCGATGGCCAGAAACCGGACAAAAGCAACGGGTTTATCAGAGAGGCGGCTGCGGGATGAACACATCGCCATCTAACCCAACGCCCACACCGCCGCGCTGGAACCGGATTCGCATGATAGAGAACCCGGCCCTGCGCTATGGCTTGATGATGCTCGGTGTGGCCTACATCTTCTGGTCGATTGGTGTTCTGGATATTAATTGGCATCGTATCTCGACCGGCATTCCCCGCGCGGGGAACATGTTTGCCCGGATGGTCCCGCCCGACTTCAGCCGGTGGTCCCTGCTGGTAAAAGGGGTTGTCGAGAGCGTGCAGATGGCCCTGGCCGCCAGCTTTTTCGGCATGCTGCTGGCCATTCCCCTGGGGCTGTGCGGAGCCGTCAACCTGGTGCCCAAACCGGTTTACCTGGTGGCCCGCACCCTGATTATTCTTTCGCGCACATTTCACGAGATCATCATTGCCATCTTTTTCGTCAAGATTTTCGGATTCGGCCCCCTGGCCGGGGTCCTCACACTCATCGTCGCCAGCACAAGCTTCATCTCCAAGATGATCGCCGAAGATGTCGAAAACATGCCGCCCGGCCACCTGGAGGCAATCCGGGCCACCGGTGCGAGCTTTCCCCAACTGCTGATCTATTGCATCTCACCCCATTCGCTGCCACGGTTTCTGGGCGTGTCCATTTACCGCCTGGACGCCAATATCAGGCACTCCACCGTTGTCGGCATTGTGGGGGCCGGTGGCATCGGACAGGTTCTAGCGGCGACGTTCAGCCGCTATGATTACGACTTCAGCCTGGCCATCCTCATTGCTATCGTCTCGCTGGTTTTCATCGGCGAGTTCTTTTCGAGCTGGGTGCGGGGCTACCTACGATGACACCCACAGACCACGCTCAAAAATATCCAGACGTTTGGCGGCGGTTTTCGCCCCGGACCACCCTGATCCACTATGCCTGGTATGTCGGCATCGTGGCGGCGGCGGTCTGGTCCGTCAGCAACCTCGACCTGCCGTGGTTCTATTTTCTCGATGCCCACGTACAGGCCCTCGACCTGGCCGAGCGGATGTGGCCGCCCGACCTGACATTCTGGGAAACCCTGGCCAAGCCGCTACTGGAAACCATCCACATCGCTACACTCGGCACGATCATCACGTTTGTCATTTCGTTCCCCATAGCGTTTCTGGCCGCCCGCAACACGACCTTCAATACCGCTACGTGGTTTATAGGCCGGCTCATTCTGGTCACCTCGCGGTCTGTCAATACCGTGGTCTGGGGACTTTTCTTCGTGGCGATTTTTGGACCGGGCCCCCTGGCCGGCATCTGGGCGACTGCCTTCCGGTCGATCGGATTTATGGGCAAACTGGTGGCGGAAGCCATCGAAGAAATCGATGAGGGGGTGGCAGAAGCGATCGAGGCTACCGGAGCCTCCCGGCTCCAGGTACTGGTCTACGGAATATTACCCCAGGTGCTGCCGGTGATTTACGGTACGGCTGTTTACCGCTGGGATATCAATATTCGGGAATCCACGGTCCTGGGTTTCGTGGGCGCCGGCGGCATCGGCATCCTGCTCTATTCTTCCATCAACCAGTTCCAGTGGCACGAAGTGTCCCTGATCCTCTGTTCCGTTTTCGGGGTGGTTCTGGTCAGCGAATTTGTTTCGGCCCTGGTTCGTCAGCGCATAAGTTAACATTCACCAAAGAGCAAAAGGAGTTATGGCAACGGCAATAACTACTTTTAAATGACGTCAGGAATGTTGCGGGCTTGCCCGTCAGGGGCAATAAAAGCTCCGGATACACCCTATTGTCGCCTTAACAAGTGGTTTTTGATACTAAAACTAACCGATTAAGCCACAGCTTCATTCACTTAGCCTGCATTTTATCTATCATTTGTAATAGTTAGCGCGGCCCAGCCTGCACGCTCTTAATGCCTTTGACAACTTCCACGTCGGCAACTTCTCGTAATCACGCATTTTGGCCAAGCTGAGAATAATTACTCGATGAGGTTTCCGCTTGGGTGAACCAAGTCGATAATGTTTCACCGAGCCGTCGCAGGTCTTCCCTTATAAACTGCTGGGTAGCAATAACCAGATACCTGTAGTAGTCCAATTGCGCTTCCTGAACAATAAGCCCTGCAAAGGCATCTATCCACTGCCCCAGATGGCATTCTAGAAAATCCAGTTGCTGTTCAAGGCATTCGATTGTTCTTTCAGCATCCCCGCTGGACAGACTTTTAAGCTCTTCGGTGATGAGGACGTGCATGAATTCAAGTTCAGCGGCAACATGATCCGGAGGATTTTTAAATGCGTCGTCAATTTTTAAGCCAACGGTCGCGTAGCGTTTAACTACGTCCAGAGTGCTGTCACCCATGATTCGCTTTTCGTCCTCTAAGTAAACAGAACCGAAAGGCGGAGCGAGCAGCTCGTATGGGCCTACAAAAAGCCGGGCAAACTCAACATGCAAATCCTTGAGGGTAACGCTGTTTAGGTTTTGCTGAACGGACCTGTCTATGGCTTGATGAGCATGCGGGAAAACCTGTCCCAGCTTTTCAACCAGGTCGTCTACTTTCCCAGATAATTCCTCATTCGGCGGATAGTAAAACCCTGCCAGCAGTTTATATACATCAGATCGGCAGGCTTCCTGCTGCACGAACATTTCAGCTTCCATCGGAACTCCTTGATTATCTGTATGGTCAATCAAAAACCGCAGCCGGATTAGAAAAGTCCGGCTGCGGCGTGTGCTTATTCTGGTGTTTCAGACAGCTTAAAATGCCGCTCACCAATGGTGTATACGAGCAGCAACATAGACAGGGCGGCAATAAAAACAAATACCTCCCAGATCGAGGGCCAGTAGCTGACAAACGGGGGCTGACCTTCGGCCTTGGGACCGGTAGGCATCACCAGGCCGCTGAGGACCATTTCAATCCGGCCGGCAAACATACCCACCAGGAATAGAAACGTGGCAGCCATCTTCCCCCCGGTGGTCTGTCGCACTGCCGGCATACCAATCAAAGCCAGCGGGATGATCAATCCAATCCACAAAGCCAGGTGGTACCACCCCGAGCCCAGCATATGCCGGAACCCGCCAAATTCGACCGCGGTTGCAGACACACCTCCCACGATGGTGTGCCATATGAAAAACACCAATATTAATGCGGTAACAAACCCAAATAGCTTGCTCATGTCGTTGTACAGGTTTTGGTCACCGTCGCTCAGGGGTATCTCTGCAAGGTGATGATATACCAGGCTGAATAACAACACGGCCGCCAGAGCGCTTGCAAAGCCGGTCAGCGGGAAGTACATGGCCAGGAAGTTGGCGCCGAACATCTGCCGGGCATCCGGCAACCCGAAGAGCCAGCCAAGAACCGTAGAGGTCGCAATGGCAACGAGGAATGTGAATATACCCAGCCCTCTGCTGGCCCGACCTGTTTGGATTTTCCGGAAGGATACCAATAGAACAACCAGGTAAAGCCCATAAAGCATACCCAGCCACCAGAGCGGCGAAGCCAGATTAGGGGAAATCAGGTAATAAATGGCATTCCATGGTGATCCGAGATGTAAAAGCAGGCAGGTAAAAGCAGCCACCAGTACCGCTATCTCCAAAAACGCCGTGCGCTTTTCAATATTCTGGTAGCGCTCGATACCGAAAACCACGGGAATAGACGAAACAAAGGCGAGCCCCGTACTTGTCAGTGAGAAAAAGACATAGGCCGCGATGGGCATGGTCCAAACCAGAATATCCGTCTTCGCATACAGGATAAAGCCGGTGGTAAACACCTTGTAAGCAGTCAGCAGACCCAGCAGGATGCCCAAGCCAAGCAGTCCGTACCACACTTGAACTCTAATTGCTTTCATTTAGATCCCCCCTTTCGTTCTTTCATAGTGCGCCGGATTAAAACTGCGGATGTAATAAACGTTAGGCCGCGTACCGAGCCGCTCCTTCAGCCTGTCCGGTTTGTATTTTCCCAGAAGCCTGCTGACTTTGCTGTCCGGCTTTTCCAGTTCTCCAAAGACCCGGGCATCTGACGGGCATGCCTCCACGCAATACGGTATTTTGCCATCCTTGATTCTGTGATCGCAAAACGTACACTTTTCAACAACGCCCTTTGGTCTCGTCTCAGGGAGGGTTTGCGCCCTTTCCGGATTGCTATACGGGGTTCGTTTGCCTCCGTTGATCTTCCGGGCCATTTCTTGAGGAGAGATTGTACCGCCGGCGATTACAGACCGGTCATCTTTCCAGAATTTGTGAGGATTCTGCCAGTTAAAATAGATCACCTCATAAGGACAGTTATACATGCAGTAGCGGCAGCCAATACATTTTTTGGGATCATGCATCGTGATGCCGTTGTCCATTTTGTACATGGCTTTTGTCGGGCAACCCGTTACGCATGGCGCGTTGGAACAGTGGTTACAGAGCGTCGGCCGGTAATGATACCTTACATTCGGAAACGTGCCCGACGTCTCGGTTATCTTGCTGGACCAGTAAATACCCTCCGAAACGTTGTTTTCATTTCTACAGGCAATACTGCAGCCGCCGCATCCAACACAGCGCTGTAAATCGATTACCATTGCAAATTTTGGCATGTGATCACCTCCTAAGCCTTTTCGATTTTAATTCTGGTAGTGGCATAAAACGCCGTGCTGCCGCTCAAACGATCATACTGGGCCGGGATAAGGTCGTTGCTGCTGCCGCCCCGCGGCACTTTGCCGAATACTTTGGAAGCCACGCGGCCATAGGCCCAGTGACCCTGGCCGTAGCATTTGGCGATCGTACCGGGCCGGACCCCTTCCCACAGTTTGGCCTGACAGACCAGGCTGCCGGTGGGCGACGTCAATTTTACCGTATCGCCATCTTTGATTCCCAGCCGCCCGGCATCAACGGGGTTCAACTTGGCCACGTCCTGCCAGGCCACATCGCCGGGGTCCAGATCCTTGAAATCGTGATACCAGGTGCAGTTGGCCGAACGGCCCTCGCGGTTGAGCCGGGACTTATAGTCCACATGGATGAAGGGGTACTCTTTTTCGTCTCCCAGGATAAAGGCATCTTCATAGTGCGGCACAAATGCCAGCTCTCCCCTTGCCTGGTAATTGCAGACTTCCAGCACCCGGTCGATGGTGGTGGTGTGTTTTTCGGCATGCTTATTCAATGCCGCTTTCAGGGTTTCACTGTAGAATTCAAACTTTTTCGTTTTGGTCTTCATCTTGCTCCAGCGTTTGCGGTACGGATAAGGATCGGAGTTCCAAACCCCGGCCTCGAGGAGGTCCTTCCAGCCGTTGAATTTATCACCGCCCTTGTATTTGGCCGGGTCCCACAGTTTCTGGGTGGCATACTTGAGAGAGTAGAGGGCAAACTCTTTTTCATTTGTCGGGGCTTTCCCGGTTTCCGGATCCTTGTAGGTTTTGTAGTGGTCAAGCAGGTTGCTGAACCCTTTGGCGGCCAGTTTCTCTGCAATCAGCCAGGGAATTTCCGTTTCGTCTATCTTGAAATCCCAAACATTTTTAACGAGGGGCTGCATCAGGGTTACCTGCCGATACCCGTTCCCCATGGATTTCACATAGCCCCATTTTTCAAACATGTGATGGGTATCGGGCAACAGGATATCGGCGAACCAGGAGAACTCCGATGCATTGGTGGTAATGTGCGCAAGAAACGGTATTTTAGAAAGAGCCCGCTCCCAGCGTTCCGGCTGCGGGCAGGAGAAGGAAAAGTTGTTCATATAGCCGATGGCCACCTTGATTTCGTTGGGATCCTCCTTCAGGATACCGTCGGCGGCGTTGTTGGTGACCACACCGCTGCCGGGCTTGCCTTTTTTCAAGGCCGGAAACTCCAGGCGGCCGCGCTGATCGATCTTTTTATGCTTTTTGCCCTTTTTCGCAATCTCGTCCATGAAATCGTTGGGCTTCGGAAACTTGGTGGTATACTCCTTGTTGCTCTTCTGGGTACCGCCGATATTGTCCACTGCTCCGACGAGTCCGTTCAAGGCGTGTACGGCCATGGCGGCATATGCACCCCGCACCTGCATGCAGGGTCCGCCGCCCAGCCAGGAGATGGCATGCGGGGCCGCTTGGCCATACCCGACCGCAACGCGCATGATCTGATCTACCGGCAGGTCGGTTATTTTAGCCGCCCATGCGGGTGTTTTATCTTTCAACTCCAGGTTCCACCAGCGTACAATCCCGTTGGTATGTTTCTCCTCGAACATCTGCTCATCAACGGTCTGGCCTGCCACAAAACGGTTTTCGCCATCGATGAAATCGCCGACAAACTCCTTGAACCAGAGTCCTTCGGTGAGCAAGACATGCGCGATAGCCACAGCCAGGGCACCATCGGTACCGGGCTTCAACGGCATCCACTCGTCGGCCTTGGCCGCTGTGGCCGAGAGCCGGGGTTCGGCAATCGCTATGGTCGCCGAATCAATCGCATCGCCCCAAACCGATGAGTAGTATGAAACCTGCCGGTTGGCTGCCAGGGGGTCGGCACCCCATAGGAGAACGTAACGGGCGTTTTTAACATCGTACTGGCGATAGCCCCAGTAGCCTTCGGTAAAAAAGGGACCGAATTTCTCCGCCTCGGCGCAGATAGCACTGTGGGAGATGTTGTTGGGTGAACCTATTATCTTGGTCATCCGATCATAAAGCACGTCGCGCATATACGAATACCGACCGCGCATGAGCATATATTTATGGGTTTCGTTGTTGTTGCGCAGTTCCATGATCTTGTCAGCAATGGTATCCAGGGCTTCATCCCAGGAAATCGGAACGAATTTCGGATCCTCATTGCGCCCCTTTTGGAGATTGGTGCGTTTCATGGGTGTTTTGATGCGGTACGGATCATAAACCTGTTGCAATGCCATGTGGGCGCGGGGACAGCTGGCCACCCCGTTTACCTTTGAATTGGGATTCCCCCGTATTTTGATCGCCCGTCCATCGACCACGTAGACCTGCTTTGAGCACCAGGACGTGCAGCCCTGGCAGGTGGATGCTATCCATTTTCCCATACCACCAGACCCTTTTTCGGAGGCGACTGCCAGGGCGTTGAGCTCCGGTTTCAATCCCGCTCCCATCGCCACGGCAGCTCCTGTAGCTGCAGACGCTTTGACAAAAGAGCGCCGTGAGAGCTTTGCATCCTTCAAAAAACCAGCCATCACGGTTTTTGGCTTATTCTTAGTTTTTTTCATCTCTCCTCCAATTATTAAGATTGTTAAGTCCTTATTCCTTCTTTGCATTTGTCTATGCTGGTCCCTTGGGGAGTGCTGCACTCACGCCTCAATTTCATCATCGGCCGGCGGATCTCTTGAATCGGTCTGATTGTCCCGGATGCAGCGAATCCAATAGATCAATTCATCAGGATCGACCGGTTTGTTGATACAGGCAAAAAGATGGTAACAGAGCGCCTCTTTGAGTTCGGGGTGGAAACGATCGCGAGAAGTACAGAGGAAACAGACATCCGGATAAGCCAGAGTCAGGCTGCGAATAGATCGATTGTCTATATCCAGACTATCAATATCCAAAAGAACCGCCATAAATGATGACTCGGCCAGTACATTCATCATATCGGCCAGTGAGTGACAGGCTTGGCTCGGGTATCCGGCGGAGGCAATAATATCCGCCAGGTGGCCGGCTTCATCCCGGTCCATGTTGGCTATGAGGACAATATCATCGTTTTTCATTTAATTTCAGATCTTTGCCTACACTATGGGGTGCCTTCAAATCGACAGTGGTGGTTGTTCATTATCTGTATAACAAGAGGCATGCCAAAATTAGACGAGGGTGTCTGTGGATTTCCGCGATTTTGATTTGGGTTTCTAACTGCTTGTAATCGCTATATTATTTATATCATCAAGTCGGAAGAAATTGTTAGCTGATTGAAATCTGAAAAGGTGGGGAATAGTTTACTAAGCAAAACTGTCCGGCGTACAATAAAAAACATAATTATAACAGTTCTGTCGGTACCCGGACACAGGCGATATATATCGGGTGGTACTCGATAATCGTTGAACTTTCATCTGAAATGGAGGCTTAGCGAACCGCAGGAATTTCTGTAATTGCCGCACTGGAGGGGCTGTGATTAATGCAGGGTAGGTTTCTTTATGCCGTACTTTTTAAGCTTTTCATAGAGCGTGCTGCGGCTGATGCCAAGTTGGGCTGCCGCAGCACTCTTATTTCCGGCGCAGGCTGCCAGCGCATCCTGGATCAACTGCTCCTCTTTTTCTACCATGGTGAGAGTTGCTGTGGATGAGTCTGGCACGGCGGGCTGCTGCTCGCCCTGAAGTGAAGGCGGCAGATCACCCGGCTGGATCGTATCGAATTTGGCCAGCACAACCGCGTGTTCGATACTGTTTTCGAGTTCACGTACGTTTCCTGGCCAGGGGTGGCCGAGTAGCAACCGCATGGCCTCCTCGCTGATGCGGGTTAAAGATTTATCCCGCTCGCGGGCAAAGTGCTTCAGAAAATGATTGGCCAGCAGAGGTATGTCGTTGCGGCGGTCCCGCAAGGACGGAATGGTAATGGGAATAACATTGAGCCGGTAAAACAGGTCTTCCCTGAATCGACCGGCTTTGACCTCATCCTCGAGCTTGCGATTGGTTGCGGCCAGGATACGGACATCAACCCCTATGGAACTTTCCCCCCCCACCCGTTCAATGGTGTGATTCTGGAGTACCCGTAAGAGCTTGATCTGGGCGGTGGGTGATATCTCTCCTATCTCGTCCAGGAAAACTGTCCCACCGTTGGCCTGTTCAAAACGTCCGATCTTCTGTCGGGTGGCGCCGGTAAAGGCTCCTTTTTCATGTCCAAACAATTCACTTTCCAGCAAGGTTGCCGGGTAGGCCGAACAATTGATGACCACGAATGCCTTGTCATGCCTTTCACTTGATTTATGAATGGCTTGGGCCACGAGTTCCTTGCCTGTGCCGCTTTCACCCAGAATCATAACCGTCGCATCCGTGGGCGCCACATCTTCAATGAGCTGATACACCACCTGCAGTTTGGGGTCACGGCCGACAATGTCGCCGTAGGCCGCTGATTCTTCAACCCGGATCCGCAATGAATGCATGGCGCGTTCCCCGATCAGGGCCCGATTCAAAGCCCCGGCGGTTTGATTTATTAGCAGCGACACCATGCGTAGTTCATTTCTAACACAATGACAGTGCTCCGTGCAGGCCACCAAGAGGGCGCCAAGTGTCCGATTTTCATGGTAGAAAGGAAATAGAGCCACTCTACGGGTAGCATTCATATGCTCCGGCAAGGCCAGTTTTGCAACCTGGTCGCCTGAGAGCCACCCGAATTCATCGATCTCTTCCACCAACCCAGCAAATTGCGCAAAGGCTTCGTATAAAATGGCGTAGCTGCACCCGGCACAATGTACATCATTGTTTTACGTTTTTCGCCCAAAACAGCGAGCGACATGTTCCGGCACTGGACGATGGAGCGCAGGGTTCCGATCATGTAGTCAGTCAATTCGTTTAATGTAGATAAGGCTGCGATATGCTGTGAAAAGGTCAAAGAGGCGGAAAGTTGATTTTGAGCCCGGTCGAGTTCAACGTTCTTGGCCTCTAGCGCTTCCTTTGATTGGTTTATCCTTGCCAGGTAGTTTTTAACGCGGTCAAGCATGCCGTTGAAAGCATCGTTGAGAGCAGCCACTTCTTCGCGGCCCTGAATATCCAGCCGCGTATCCACTGAATTCTCGTCGATGGTTGCGACCGCATTCTTGAGCTGTGTCAGGGGGCGTAAAAGCCAGCTGATCAGAATATTTGTTAAAACCAATGCTATCCCCAGTATAACCAAGGTCAACATCGCCATGGAAATCCACATCGCAGCGACCTGTTCGCGGTAGGGCGCTTCCGCCAGGCCCACCCTGAGAGTGCCGGCCCGGCCACCGAAGATTGGCATGGCCACATCGATGAACCGTTCTTTTTTCTCGGAATTGACCTTCACTATTTGACTGTGCTTTTCGGATGGGCGCGGCAGGTTCAGATCGATGAGGGCGCTGGGCAGACCACCCTTGAAGGTGTGCGCCACTGCCTGACGGTCACGGTTGACAATGAAAATATAGGCCACGCTTGCGTCGCTGGCAATTTGGTCCTGAATCATTTTCTGGACCGCAACTACATCGTTGATAAGGATCAGGTCAGTAAGGTCGAGGGCCAGTTTTTTGGCGATCGCTTCAGCCCGGACTTCGGCAGCCGCAATTAAATTGGCACTGAATCTTTCGGTAAGGACCATTGAAATTAAAAGACCCGTACAGGCCACAATGATTGTAACGGAGACCAGCAATGCGTTTTTTAAACTGCGCAAGCGCATCCGTTAACCTTTCCCGGCGTGCAGGGCCGCTGACATGTCCTGCACCGGCCGATACCAGTTGTCATCGGGTGCTACAAAGCCGTCTATCATCAGTTTCTTAAGAATCGCCCGGCCCGTTTTATTATTGCCCATATTTAGAACCACGCCCCGTATTTGGTCCTTCAAGTCATCCGCCATATGTGCCGAAACAACCAGCGGCGGACTGCCGAAAGGGGCAGATTTCCGTATAATCCGGGTTTGCGAGGTATAAAAGGATGCACTCTCCTGAAAATACTCCCAGATCTGACTGTCCACGGTAGCACCTGCAACCAAGCCCTTGGCGACGGCCATGATTGAATTATCGTGGCTGTATGTGTAAACCGTGCTTTTAAAGAAAGTGGCCGGCGTTTCATCCATCTTGTACAGCCAATACGTCGGGACCAGGGCGCCTGTGTTCGAGTCAGGGTCCGTGAATGCAAATGTCTGCTGTCGTAGAGCTGACAAATTCTGGATATTACTATCGTGATGGACAATCAGGTAAGATTGGTAATAGGGTTTTCCACGCACGACCGGTGTGGCTACAGCTTCAAATTCGTAAATATCTCGCTGCGTAGCATAGGGACCGGTGCAGACAAATGCCATGTCAATCTTGCGCTGCGGAAACAGCTCATTGACCTCAACATACGTCTTGCGCTGCAGTAGTTCGATTTCTCGGTCGACCTGGTCGCCGATGTAGGTTAGCAATTCGTTGTAAAACTTGATGGTTTCCTTGGGAGATATCAAGGCGGCGACGGCGAAGCGCAAACGGTTAGATCCAGTAGCCGACCCTTTAGGCGCCGGTTGGCTCACCGCAACTTTCTTCTTGGAAAAATCAACTTTCTTGTACTCGCTGCCCCGCTCACAGCCTATGACCATGAGCACAAGAATACATATGCCGATCGCTGATTTAAAGAACTGCCCATATCCATCAGTCATTTCTTCCGGTTTAATACAGAGCACGTCACTACCCTCCATAACGGTTCCTGCCACTGACCAGATCCAGTCAATCCGCAACCAGGCTACAACGTACCACAATGTGGTATCGCGATTATAGATCTGCACCCAGATCGCGTCAAGAGAAATGTACCCGCGGGAACTATCAATAAGTCTCTGATTTATAGATCTTTAATTTGGAGTTTTCTAAAAATATGATTAGTTTCCAGTTCAACCTGCCAAGGATTATCACTCGGGTAGCTAAGCGGACACTAATAAATGGATACTAGCGCGGGTTTAAAGTTGAATTGAATCTTTTAGAGAATCACAGAATTGCAACCTCAAACAAGAGAGACCTGCTTTACCATAAATAAATAATATCATAATTTATTTTAACTCGAGGAAACTATGACACCTTACCCCGCAGAAGACTTTATTTCTGTTTTTCCAGTTTTTAAAAACGAGGATAAACAGTATCTCGAAAGACTGCTTGCAGTAATGATTCCCAAGCAATTCAACCAGGGTGATCCCCTCTATTTCGAGGGAGATAGGTGTCAAGGTATTGGTTTCCTGATATCCGGCGAAATACGGGTGTATAAAGTTGGCGAAAGCGGCCGTGAAATAACGTTGTACGAGATTTTTCCTGGAGAAACCTGCATTTTGAATGCATCCTGTTTGCTTTCCAATCAACCGTACCCTGCCAACGCTAACGGAATTGCGGCAGGGACAATGTTGTTCGTACCGGACCACCGCTTTCTAAAACTGATGGCCGCATCCGACATCATGCGGACCTTCGTGTTTTCGCTCTTCAGCAGGAGATTCAACGAGATAATCGAATTGCTGGAAGAAGTTACCTTTGGCAAAATGAATGAGCGGCTGGAAGAATACCTTATTGAAAAATCCGCGAACGACATTCTGCCCTATTCACACCAGAAAATCGCGTATGATCTTGGCACCTCCCGAGAGGTCATCAGCCGCCTGCTCAAGGACCTTGAAAGAAAAGGGCGGGTGGCCCTCTCTCGTAATCAGGTAAAGATCATCAGCATTTGAAAGCCCTGAGCCAACCTGAAACCTGCAGCTGAACCCCCCAAAATAGCCTGTGTGACTAAGTTACATACAATCCCAACCATAATCGATAGCCTGTAAAGCAGCTGCGGAATATGGATTCTGCAGCCGACTTTAATTTAAATCACCTGTCACAACAGGGTAAATCAGGAGGTATCAACATGCGTAAAAATATTGGCTGGATTGATCGAGTAGCTCGGCTTTCTCTTGGTACAGCTATCATAACCGCGGGGATTGTTTTTCAAAGCTGGTGGGGCGTCGTTGGCCTGGTGCCTATGCTCACCGGCACCATACGCTGGTGCCCGGCTTATTCCCTATTCAAAATGAACACCTGTGGGAATAGGGCCTGCGGAAACACCAATGCTTCCGCCTGAAAATGATTGCTGACCGAGCCTCATGGGCAGGCCACTTTGTGTTTGCAGCCCCCTTGGGGCTCGGCGCGGCACCTATATTCAATAAAACATCCCTAACCACCTTTTCACTGATATTCTAACTAACCACATCATCTACCTCCCCTATCATGTAAATTCATATGAAACCCTGGGTCTTACGGTTCCCTACCAAAGGCTTTTTATGCCGGTGATTGTGACAAAGTCACTGATGCTGGTCCGTAAATTAAGGTAGGTATTGAGATACAATTGAAAATCTAATTCAAGGAGGCTATATGCGGAAAGATATAATTAAATCATTTGTAATAATGTCCGGCATAGTGCTGCTCGGCCTGGCCCAAAGTGTATATGCTTCCGGAACCATCAGTGGGCAGATTCGTTTTGAGCCTCGAAGTGGGGAAACCGGCGCGGCTGAATGGACACGTATTTACATTGTCCGCCATGAAGTACCGTTTCCAAAGAACGATATTGAACATCCATTGGTTATTCATAACCGGCAAGATCGAATTAATCTTGCCTATCAAAAGTTTTATTCAAACTTTCAGCGTGAGGCGGCGAAGGGTAATTTTTTAGCTGCTACAACGCTTGCCGCGACTGATGGGTCTTTTCGTTTCACAGATATTGATAAGGGGCGCTACTTTATCGTTGTTGCGTTTCCATCCGCTATTGGTGGCTACAAGGTAACGTGGCAACTCGAGGTCAGCGTTACTGATAACGCAATTTCCTCTGTGGAATTGAACCGGGAGAATCTACTTCTACCTACTTTCTCACGTAAAAACGGGGGTCACATAATTGAAGCTGGCATATAAGTCGTTTATCTACGAGACTTGAAATCAATATACGGCAATAAATTAAATAATTTGCAAGATAGTTATATGGGCTCCATAGATCAGAAAAGCAAAGGGTTATGGAAAACTCCATAACCCTTTGTTATTGGTGGTGCCCGGGACGAGAATCGAACTCGTACAGTGCTTAGCACCGAGGGATTTAAGTCCCTTGCGTCTACCAGTTCCGCCACCCGGGCGAGAATCGGTCTGAGAAATGCCTTTTGGCCCAAACTCGGCGTTGGGCGCTCAGATTAAATCCTCAAAATACCCGATGTATTCCTC
>Ga0126327_10000119_pt1 | contig 20932 bp, 19 predicted proteins | sample InaspJWI30metaG_FD_101392 | JGI IMG/M metagenome (GOLD analysis project Ga0126327, IMG submission 101392) | Marine gutless worms symbiont microbial communities from Oahu, Hawaii - Inanidrilus sp. 1 OAHU.JWI-30 metaG | ecosystem: Host-associated > Annelida > Digestive system > Unclassified... | reverse complement strand
GGATATCCGGCCGGAGCGCCTTGAATATGCAACCCGCTGCGGGGCCGACCTGGTTTGTAAGGCTTCCGAAGATGTACCGGCCCGGTTGTCTGCTGAACACGGCCGTTTGGCCGATGTGGTCATCCACTGCACGTCGGCCATGGCGGCCATCGAGCAGGCCTGGCAATGTGTGGACAAAGGCGGCCGGATCGTTTTTTTTGCGGTGCCCGATCCTGGTAAATCCGTCACCATCCCTATCAATGAATTCTGGATGCAGGAAATATCCGTCCTGACGTCCTATTACTGCGGTCCGCCGGATATTGTAGAAGCCATGGGTATATTGGAATCCGGACGGCTGCTGGTGGACGACCTTATTACCCATCGCCTGCCTCTGGATAAAATTACACGGGGATTCGAGCTGGTGCTGGAAGGCAAGGCGTCGGTCAAGGTTATTATCAAGCCCCAAGAATGATCTTAAATCCAAATCGAAATCGGGTTAGATAAGTAAAGGCAAAACCATGCATCGCGCAGAGACGCAGAGACGCAGAGAAAATCAAGACCAGAATTTGGTCGCACTATCGTGCGAAAAGCCACTTCAAGCCCTTAGGGTTTTAATCCCGCGTAGCGGGATAATAGTTGTGGTTTTCTCTGCGCCTCTGCGTCTCTGCGCGAGAATAATGATCTTGCGGCAAAACCAAATATCGCTGACCTATTCCTGAGGACCAGGTTTTAAGAATTGAATAAACACACCTATAAATCTGATTTCGATAAAAGAGAGACATAGTGATTATGACAATCTTCAAACATACAGCCCTGGTATGCAAGAGCGAAGACAATGCCGACCGGTTTTATCAGGCGCTGCTTGGGTTGGAGAAAGCTGTACCCAAGAAACTGCCGGCAGACTTGACGCTGGCCATCTTCGGACTTGAGACGGAGCTGACGATCGTCAATTACACCGGGGATGGTATGCATTTCGAGATTTTCATTGCCGATGATACTCTCGGCAGCACCCCGAAGATAGAACATACCTGTATCGAAGTTGTGTCGCGCAGCAGGTTTCTTGAAGCGTGCAGCCAGCTCGGCGTCTCCGTCAACCAGATCCCTAAAGGGAGCAAGACGCTGCTTTTTGTGGAGGATTTTGATGGGAATCTGTTTGAGATTAAAAGTCGTTCCGGTTAACGTCCCAGACAAAAGGCGTTTCGAAGACTTCTTGTCGAAATCGGGATCGGGTTCGAAATGTGAAAACCTCATTAAGAGGCGATTTCGATACGGCAGGAATTAACTGATGGAAAATGATAAGCATATGCAGCCTCCCATAACCATTATCGGCGTAGGTGAACTGGGTGGGGTCTTCGCCCGGGCCTTTTTACGTGCCGGTCACCCGGTGTATCCCATCACCCGGAAGATGTCCCTGAACCAAACCCTGGAACAGATGCCACCATTGGCTTTTACACTGGTTGCGGTCGGTGAAAAAGACCTGCCGTCCGTATTGCAGGCGTTGAACGCTGAGAACCGGTCCTTGCTGGATCTGCTGCAAAATGAACTGCTCCCGGAGATCTGGCAGTCAAACGGTGTGGCCGACCCCACGGTTATCTCGGTCTGGTTCGAGAAGAAAAAAGGCATGGACGTCAAAGTACTGCGACCGTCCCCGCTGTTTGGTCCGCGGATGGAGGCGATGGCCGCAGCCCTGGAAGGCATCGGGATTCCCTGTCGACGGCTGGCCTCAGCTGACGAGCTGCTGCTGGAGCTGGTCGTGAAGAACGTCTTCGTCTATATGATCAATATCTGCGGTTTGAAAACGGGCGGTACCACCGGCACCCTTTGGGCGGAGCATAACGAGCTGGCCCGACGGGTCGCCGGCGAAATAATAGAATTACAGGAAGCCATTACAAAAACGAACTTTTCACGCCGCGAACTGATGGCTGGCGTTGCTGAAGGGGTCGCCGGTGACCCGGAACACAACTGCATGGGGCGTAGCGCACCTGCCAGACTGATCCGTTTTCTTGCCATGGCAGATCAGGCCGGCACCAATGCCGACACGGTTCGTTCGATCCAAGCTGAGTTAAATCAAGACAAGGGATGAGGTGCACATGCGCAGGGGGTTGGCATGGCTGTAGGTTGGGCAAAAGACGGGGCGGTTCAGGATCAGATTGATGCCAGTGTGTCCGATGCCGTAAAGCGGGCCAGGAACCGGCTGCCCGAAGGCGAGGGTGCCGCGTACTGCGTGGAATGTGAGGAATCTATTCCGGAAGCCCGCCGCAAAGCCGTACCCGGGGTACGCTTGTGTATAGATTGCCAGGCGGGACTTGAAAAACACCAGGAGAGCAACAGCGGGTACAATCGCCGCGGAAGTAAGGATAGTCAGCTCAGGTAAATCAAATTAAGGGCCTAAAGTGATCTAAAGTTGCAGCCGCACCTCCGGTGCTGCTGTTCATGAATTTCCACTAGTAGCGTTTTCAATAAGGGTAGTATTCAAGGACATGAAGGTAATCAAAGTAGGCGGCGGCTGCCTCAATGGAAAGAAGACCATTGCCAGGATAATCGATCTCATTGCCCAGCGCGGACGAGGCCATATTTTCGTTGTCTCGGCCCTCAACGGCATCACCGATTTTCTCATAGAGTCCATGGATGGAGCCTTGGCGGACGAAGCCAATATCCCCAAAATCATCAGTCGCCTGAAAGCCCGGCATGACCTGGTGGCCCGCCACCTTATTCGCCGGCCGAAAGAGGCCAAGGGGTTCAGCCAGGACCTGGCGAAAACCCTATCCAAACTTGAACGGCTTTATTACGGCCTGAATTTTACCGGCAAGATTTCTCCGCGCCTGCGGGACGCGATCGTCAGTTTCGGAGAACGTTTTTCAGCCCAGCTGTTGACGGCCATTTTGAGCAGCCGCGGTATACCGACCTCCTACCACATGCCCCAGCAGATCGGCATGCTGACTGATGGCAAGTTCGGCGACGCCACCGCCAATATCCCTGGTACGGCCCGTAATTTCAAGAAACACCTGGCGCCGGTCCTCGGTAAAAAGAAGATCCTGTTCATACCGGGTTTTTTCGGCGTCAGTAAAAACGGAGATATTACCACCTTCGGACGCGGGGGCAGCGACTACAGCGCTGCCGTGGTTGCCGCGGCAATGAAGGCCGAGATCCTGGAAATCTGGAAGGACGTGGACGGGTTTATGAGTGCCGACCCGCGGCTGGTACCCTGTACCGAATTGATTCCTATCCTGTCGTACGAGGAAGCCTCGGACTTGGCCTATTTTGGAGCCCGGATACTGCACCCGCGCTGTGTTGAACCGGTGCACACCCGGAAGCTGAACATCACCATAAAAAACACCCTGAATCCGGAGGCGGAGGGCAGCTTGATTACCGCCCGGAGTCCCCGGTTGACGACGGTCATCAAAAGTGTGGCGCACGATTGCAACATCGGCATCCTGAAGGTCCATGCGGCCGGCGTCGGGGCCCGTCCCGGCATCCTGGCGGAAGTGGCCACCTGTATCACCAACAGCGGCATCAACATTAAGGCGGTGGTAACTTCGCAGACCTGCATCAGCCTCCTGCTTGCCGGCGAAGACCTGGAACCGGGCGTCGCAGCCCTGAAATCCCTGCGCCCCAAGCCCTTTCGGCGGCTGGAACCGGTGGAGGATATCGCCTTGATCAGCATTGTGGGCGAGGGGCTTTTGACTCAGAAAGGAATCGCGGCGAACTGTTTTGCCGCGGTCGCCGAAGCCGGGGTCAATGTAGAGATGATCTCGTTCGGCCCTTCCCGGGCGGCCCTCTATTTCCTGACCAAAAAAACAAACCTGAAAAAGGCGGTCAATGCCATCCATGGCCGCTTTTTTACTTGCAGTTGACCGTAGCAGGCAACTCCCGTTATAGTAAAAAACTATGGAGAACCGGCTCAAAGACGCCCACGATGCCCTTATGGCCCTGGGGTTCGGCAACTACGAAGCCAAGGCCTACTGCGCCCTGTTGGCCCGGTCGCCGGCCAATGGGTACCAGGTAGCCCAGGCCAGCGGCATTCCGCGGGCCAAGATTTACGAATGCCTGCAGCGACTCGTTTCCCGGGGCGCTGCTATCCAGGTGGAAAGCCAGGATGACGCGGCCCGCCTGTTTGCGCCCACCGACCCGCAAGAACTGCTCAACAATATCGCCGGCGGTCTGGAGGCATCCATGGACCGGGCCCGGGACGCACTCGAGCATTTCAAAGATTCGCCCCGCATGGTGGAAGTCCTCTGGCGGATCACTTCCCGGCAGGACCTGGTCGATCGGGGACTCAAACTTACCAGCGATGCAAACAAAACGCTGCACGCGGCGATCTGGTCGGAGGAATTCGCCAGGATCCTGCCCAATTTTCTGGCTGCCGCCGAACGCGGTATCCGCCTGGCCCTGGTACTCTATGATCCGCATCCCGGCCTGGCAGAATTACAGAAACATTGCCCGGGGGTTATCCAGCACAACCGCAGCAAACGGCAGGCCATCCCGGTGATGGGCCGCCAGTTCGTCCTGGTGGCCGACATGGAACGCTGTATCACCGGCACGGTTTTCCCCAACAGCGTGGTCGAAGGGGTGTTCACCATGAACCTGGGGCTGGTCACCAACGCTGTTGACCTGGTCAATCATGAAATCTACCTGGAACGGGTCATGGTGGCGGCCGGAGAGCCGATTGTCGAAATGTTCGGCAGTGATCTTGAGAGGATGGACCCGTTTTCCCCTCCTGATATTCCCACATCCTGAGCCGCAGACATTTCGGCTTACAGATACTGAGTTTTGAAATGGCTGCAAATAACAAACAGTTGCATTACGAAAATTGAACTGATAGTTTCCGGCGCATGAACGAGTATCAAACCGAACAATTGGAAACGCTTCGCATGGTCCGGCGCCAACTGGATTCGACGGCGGAACCTGAAAAAAGAAAATTAACGGCAGGACTTGCCGGTTACCTTAACTTCCGATCTCAAGTTACTTCTTTTTTGGAAACCCACTTCAGCCGAGTCTGCACAGAAGCATGTTATAAAAGCAAACGCAGTGCCTGCTGCTCCAAAGATGGAATTATTGCTTTCTTTGGGGATGTGGCTGTAAATGCCTTGACAGCAAGTCTTCAAAGTCTAAACACCTTGGAACAGGCCATTCAAAACCCTTTTTATCCCAACAAGTGCATCTTCCTTTCCGAGAGCGGATGTCTCTGGCAGATCAAACCGATTGTCTGTGAAATGTTTCTTTGTGATGAGGTGGAACAGAAGGTATTCAATGAGAACCCGGAGGCAAATAACCAGTGGGAGGCATTCCAAACCTTAAAAAAAAGGTATACTTGGCCGGATAGAATTGTTCTGTTTGAAACACTGGAGAGCTATTTTATACAAAAAGGATATAAGTCTCCTCTCATGTATATTCACTACAGCCCCGGGCTCTTGCGAATTAAAACAAACCGGGATAAGCACAAAAAGTAAAATCGCTTCCGCCCGCCCTCAACCTTACGCCTGCAGTATTACACATGTATTCATATACTTATATAGACCGCCCCCTTACTTGAACACCTGCCACCCGATATCTCAGGGCACATAAGCATTGACAAATCCACCTATAGGCCCTATAGTTACTACCATAGTAGTCACTAAATGTAGGTCGGCCATAGGGAGCCTGCCATGCTGGATTTCAATTCTAACCTATATCATTTTGGCCTTTCCCAGATTCCGGACCAGACGATCATCTCCAACGAGGAAACGTTTGGGGCGCATCACTATGAAAGAATCGGCGTGGTCATCCGCCAGGCTCAGAATTGCTGGCTGACAGATGTCCAGGGCAAGCGCTATCTCGACTGCCTGGCAGCCTACTCTGCCGCCAACCCCGGGCACCACCACCCCAAAATTGTAGCGGCCCTGACCAACGCGCTTAGCGGCAATTACGCCAGTGTCATTTCCAACGTTGTCTATACAGATCCGCTGGGCGTGTTTCTGCGCAAGATGGCTGAATTCGTTCCCCAGCTGGGAACCCGCTTCGGAATGAATGGCAATAAGGTACTGCCTAAAAACGGCGGTGTCGAATCAGTGGAAACCGCCATTAAAATGGCCCGCTTCTATGGCTGGAAGCAAAAAGGCATCCCGGACGGAAAACAGGAGATCATCGTTTTTGACAACAACTTTCACGGACGCATGATCACCGTGGTCTCCTTTTCATCGACTCCGAAATACCGGGACGGCTTCGGGCCCCTGACACCCGGTTTCGTTTCCGTTCCCTATAATGATCTGGGGCACGTCGCAAAGGCGATTACCCCGAACACATGCGGTATCCTCGTGGAGCCCATGCAGGGTGAAGGTGGCATGCGTGTCCCTGATCCCGGCTTTTTAAAGGGACTGCGGACACTGGCCGATGAACATGATCTCTTGTTGCTGTTCGATGAAATTCAGGTGGGTCTGGGCCGCAGTGGTAAAATGTTCTGCTTTGAGCATGAGAATATCGTCCCGGACGGCCTGATTTTGGGCAAGGCCCTGTCCGGCGGGCTGGTCCCCCTCTCCGCGTTCATTACGAACCGCAAGCTGATGGACATGGCTTTCAATATCGGTTCGGACGGCTCTACTTTCGGCGGCTATCCCCTGGCCTGCGTCGCCGGCATCGCGGCCCTGGATGTCCTGCGGGCAGAGTATCTCCCGGAACGCAGCGCCGAACAGGGAAATAAGCTGCTGGCAGCGTTGGAAGATATTGCGTCGCGGTCACCGCACATTAAGGAGATCCGCGGAAAAGGCCTGTTTATCGGTATTGAAGTCAAGGAAGGCAAGGCAATGCAGTTTTGTCGGCAGCTGCTCGCAGCGGGGGTTTTGGCCAATGACAGCCACGGCCATACCATTCGGATCTCGCCACCGCTTACCATTACGGACGACGAACTGGATTACATGGTGGCGCGTCTGGACCGGGTATTGACCGGCTAAACAGGTATTCACTGGAAAAGGCGGGGGCCTGCCGGCCGGCTCAGCTCTCCCTGGCCGAGGATTTGTGTATGTCTACAATCTTGCTGCCGTTCAAGTATTCAACCGTTTCGTAGCGCGTAATCCCCATTAATTTGCCGGTAATCTCTTTCATGCGCCCTACCTGGCTGACAATCTTTTTCAGGTAATCGGCGCCGGCAAACCCGTCCGGGACATCCAGCTGGAGAAGCTGGGCATACCCCATAATGCTCTGCAGGGGCTGATTGAGCTCGTGGCAGATAGTCCCGGCCATCTCCAGAACCCCCTGCAGCCGCTCGAATTCAATCCGTCCGGCCTCTGCCTTGACCCTGTCGGCGACATCGCGTACCAGCCCCCGAAAGCCTACCGGGTTTCCGTTCTCGTCATTGGCCAGGGACACCACCATCTCCAGGTGGGCGCTGCGGCCGTCTTTGCCGACCTGGAACCGGGATACCCGGGAAGGTTTGCCGGTCCGGAATACTTCATTGAATACGGCATACATTTCCCGTGCCGTTTTAGGCGAGGCATACTCGCGGTTGTTCATGTTGAGAAGCTCCTGGCGGTCAAAGCCGGTAATGTTGCACATGGGATCGTTTACAAACGTCAGGTTGCCTTTCAGGTCCAGTTCACAATATCCTTCATCGATGCTGTCCAGAATGGTGCGATACTTTTCCTCGCTGACCTGCAGGGCTCTTTCAGCCTCCATGCGTGGCGTGATATCAATTAGGGAGCCAATACTCCGCCGGGTCCCGGGTATCATACCGACCCGCAGGAGGATGTGCCGGATTTCACCCGTGATGTTGATAAAACGAAACTCGTATACATTCGGTGGTTCAGTTGCCTCAGAACGCCGACGATGATGGTAGGTTGTCATCATTTTCCGATCATCCGGGTGCACAAAGTGCGTCCACTTCATCTTGCCTTCGATTGCCTGGCGCGTATGCCCGCTGAGTTCTTCAAACTGCCGGTTGACCATCGCGACAGTGGTATCCGCCTCCATCACCAGCAGGGCGGTATTGGTATTTTCAAACACCGTGCGATGCAGGGCATCTCTGCCGGGATCGGCCCGGTTGTCATCGTCAGACGCAGTACTGCCGGCCGGGTCATCCCCGACCGCCGCGTGATTTTGTTCCCTGGCCATTAACACCTGTCAAATCTCCTTATGTATATCGGATAGCCCCTGAGAAAACGGTCCTCCGGTCTCCCGAGATCGTTGCGGCAAGCCAGAACCGAAAGGCCGCCTGAATAAAGCCGTCTTCAAGCTATATCGGGCCATTATGCCCAAACTTTACCGGTTTTGAAACCTGACCGTCATAGCGGACTAGCTGACTAATTGTCCACTCTAAGCTGAAAACTCATTCCGGTCGCAAATTGCGAGATCTGCGGGAGACAGGTAACCCTTTGTTTTCGAACTGGTAAACCTGCACCTGTCGGAGGACCTGGATTCTGCTGTTGCCGTTATATCCGGTAGGTCTGGTCGACAGCCGCGGGTTTACATATTCCCAAAAGGACGTTAAGGTCGGGTGCCAAACCGTCTTTTACGGACCCGTTGTTGAAAATATAAGTGAGGCTGATTCGATGCAGACAGTGAAAGTAGTTGATTATATTATTAAATGGCTTAACGACTACTGCGACCAGGCCGGGATGGCCGGTTTTACGGTGGGGGTTTCCGGTGGAATCGATTCTGCAGTGACTTCCACCCTGTGCGCCCGGACCGGAAAAAGCGTTCTGGCCCTCAATATGCCGATCTACCAGGCAACGGATCAGGTCACCCTGGCTTACGAGCATATCCGCTGGCTTGAAACGAAATATGACAATGTTCAGACAAAAGATGTAAACCTGACCCCTGCTTTCAAGTCTATTGAGGAAGCACTGCCGCCTGAAATTCAGGATGGACTCTCCATGGCCAACAGCCGCTCTCGTTTGCGGATGTTGACGCTTTATGCCTTCTCGACCCACTATCGCATGCTGGTGGCCGGTACCGGCAACAAGGTGGAAGATTTCGGCGTGGGATTCTATACCAAGTATGGTGACGGCGGTGTGGACATCTCCCCCATTGCCGATCTGGTAAAATCAGAAGTCTATCTGCTGGGCCGGGAACTTGGGATTTTGGAGGATATCATCGCTGCCCCGCCCACGGATGGGCTCTGGGAAGACGGACGGACGGATGAAAACCAGATTGGCGCAACCTATGATGAGCTGGAATGGGCCATGGCCTACAACCCAGATTCACAGCAGGCGCTGACCCCCCGCCAGAAAGAGGTGCTCTCGATTTACCTGGGCTACCACCGTGCCAACCGGCATAAGATGGTGCCGATTCCGGTCTGCAAGATTCCGGACGATTTGAAGTGAGCACCCGGCCGCCCCTGATAGAACTGCAGTGCATCACCGCGCGGGTCCGCAATATACCCATCCTGGCAGGGACTTCCTGGAAAATTGAAGCCGGCCGCCAGTGGGCTGTCATCGGACCCAACGGTTCCGGCAAATCCACCCTGGTCGGCATTCTGGCCGACAATGTGCCGGTTATTAAAGGCCGCACAGTGCGCAACTGCCCCCCGGAAGCGATGCAGTCACTCTCCTTCGAGATGGTCGACCATCTGATGGCCCGGGAAGAACTAAAGGAAGACGCCCGCCATTTTGCCAACCGCCAGGACGAGACGACCACGGCCCGGGAAATCATTGCGCCGAAGACAGGCGGTGAGGACCAGGCAGAAACAGATCGCATCGCGCGAGCGCTGGACATTCTACATCTGCTCGACAGCAGTTTCGTCTGCCTGTCTTCGGGGGAAATCCGCAAAGTGCTGCTGGCCAGGGCCCTGCTCCATCGACCGCAGTTGTTAATTCTAGACGAACCTTACGAAGGCCTCGATTCAGCCGCAGCGGAAAAACTTTCCCAAATGCTGCCCCATCTTATGCAAAACGGTACCAACGTCGTGCTGGTAACCCATCAGCTCAATCGCATCAGCAGGCACTTTACGGATGTCCTGTGTTTAAAAACCGGCCGGGTCCTGGCGCAAGGCCCCCGCGAAAAGATCCTGGTGCCGGAAATGATAGAAGACCTGTACGACCACCAGCCAACCGATATACCGGTTGCAAAAGATCCCGCCCCTGAGGCTGGAAGCAATGAAGGTTCGGAATTGATTTGTCTGGAGAACACGACGGTCGCGTACGGGGCAAAAGTCGTCCTGGATCGTCTGAACTGGGCATTTCACGAAGGGGAACACTGGGCGGTCCTGGGCCCGAATGGTTCCGGTAAATCCACCCTGGTCAAACTCATCACCGGTGACCACCCCCAGGCCTACGCCAATCGGATGCGACTTTTCGGACGGCCGCGCGGGTCAGGGGAAAGCATTTGGGATATTAAAAAGCAAATCGGCCTGGTTTCTGCGGAATTGCAGCTTCGGTACCGCAAAGGTACCCGGGTTATCGATGTCATTCGATCCGGATTTTTCGATTCAGTCGGGATCTATCGCAACTGCAGCCGGGAACAGTGCCGGGCGGCGGATGAATGGCTGGCGTGGGTTGACCTGGAAACTAAACGGGAAACACCCCTGGACCAGCTTTCGTACGGTGAAAGGCGGCTTATCCTGCTGGCCCGGGCCATGGTAAAGAGGCCCCGACTGCTGGTCATGGACGAACCCTGCCAGGGACTGGATCTGGAAAACCGCACCAGGATACGCACGATCGTAGAGCAGCTATGCAGTCAACATCACACCCACCTGTTGTACATCACCCACTTACCCGAAGAGATACCGTCGTCCATCACGAAGGTTCTCAGATTGAGCTAGATACCATATTTCGAGAATCAAAAGAAGTGTGGGCAACGCTTACTCCTGTGTGCCTGAGGACAGGCTAGGCAGCTTCAAAATGCCAAGCCGTCATCTCGATGCCTAATTCTTTGACCCTGGTGTTGACTTCTTCCAGCACGGCACCAAAAGATGATTCACTGACACGATCGTTCTCGATGCTGAATTCATTAGCGCCCGCTTCCATTATCTTCTGCACTTGTTTTTGCGGCAGCTTGGATACCTTGTCGCGTATTTGGTGTTGCAGCAGATGTTCCAGGCGCCGGTTTACCGGATGGGGTTGACCGGCAGTGGTCTGCAGGTAAGTCTCCGCGTTCACTACCTGCCAGTAAGCGGTATACTTTATCGAAATGTTTTTCTTGTTGACGGTAAAAAACCTACTGTTTCCTTCTATCTTATAACGTTCCTTTTCCGAGACCTGCCTGGCCTGCTCAATAAATGGGATTTTGACACCCAGGCCGGGACTGGATTCAACCCGGTCAGGTTTACCGAATCTTGAAACTAAAACGTGTTGACCGGGTTCAACTTTATAAACGGCATCGATCACAGACGCCAGACCAATACCAGCTGCAATCATCAAAACCAAGGGCCATAGAATTCGGGAACTGAGAATTTGATCTACAATTGATTTTAAGCTCGTTTCAGGCGCTATCAGTCGGCCGGTCAATTCCCCATATGAAATAGCGAGAATGGAGAGGTAGCATAAGGCAAAATAGGTTTCCAGGATGCCGGCCAAAAGCATTATCAAGGTCTGTTTGCTGTAGGCTTCAAAAGCCATGCTGCTAAAACCGTTGATCAATCCCGGAATAATTACCAGCAGAATCAGCAGCTTGATCCCATTGCCCCGCGATAGATTCCATATCCGCTTTGGGGTGACCTCGTGTTTTACCGCTATTGCCGGAAGCGCTAAGGCAAAACGCACCACGGGGTAGGCCGCGGCCCCTACTACCAGACTCCAAATCAAGACGGACCCGGTTGCCAACCAGGGTTTAGGGCTGTTGATGGCCATTGCAAACCAGACAATTGCAGGCAGTACCAAATATAGCAGCAGCCCAAGCAGGAGTGCCAGCATCAAACCCAAAAATACCAGCACCAGGAAATAAGCGCCAGACCGTCGCCACACCCTATCTTCGGATTTGGGTCCTAATTGGCCGATCACCAGGTGGCATTGATATTCCAGGGCAAACCAGGCGATTGAAGCCCAGATGGGAACCTGGGCAAACACATGCAGGGTAGGATTCAAGGAGAATTTGCTGATGATTATCAACAAACCGGTAAAAACTGCCAGGGCAAGTACTGGTTTTAGGAGCGCTTTCCATGATGCGGCGCTTAAACTGAAGGGCGCTACCAGTGATCTGATCACAATCGGCCATATGCTCATTCGAGGAGGGGTCACTGAACGAAAACTCCCAGGGGGACTATAATGATCATTTCATTTACCCTGTCTGCTAGAAAGTGGAAACTCGCTATATGCTATGATATCTGATCTGGGCACTTTTGCCAACATTCTGCGTTCATCGTCATCTGCAACTGATCGTGGAAGTAGTTTACAGGCTTCAGGATTTAATTAGTGTAGCATTGTAAATCTGGAGATGCCACAAGGCTTTCAGGCTGTTGTCAGATGAAAAGCCATAGCAGCTTGGAGAAGGTAATCAGCAGCATCTTATTCACGCGCTCGCAGTGCCAACAAAACACCCAGCGCCAAAAACAATCCCGCGGCCGAGAGTGCCGGTAGGGGGTAGTGCTGGACATAATGGCTGATAAAGACAGACTCAAATTCTTTGGATTCTTCTATTAAAGCCAGATATATGAATCCGGCCAGGCAGACAACCAGCCAAATTCCAAATTCAACAAGTTTCCGGCTACTTATCTCGCGCTGATAGACGTGCTCGTCAGATGCATGCATCCTTCTTTTTATTTCGCTATATAAGCCATAGATGTAATCTACTTTGTGTGAAACAATCATCCTGCTGGCGCGCTTCTCTTGCACATTATAGTAGAAAAAGTCAACCCAACTTGAATCTATTGGGAATATATCTTTTTCGGACAACTTATAGGATGCACTATGCCATTCCACACGGTGTATATGTTCCCACCGGATAAATGGCTGCCTGCTCATCTTCAAGCCTCTGTCAGTCAATAGAATAGAAAATTTTCGATAAGATAAGTATTCAAAGAGCAAGGCTGTTCCAAATATAAAAGAAAGGATAATAATAACAGAAACGATCTCAATCCCACCCGGCCAATAATTCCTCGTCAGGAAGAAAAATATACCCGTTAAAAAGCTGATTATCATCGCCCTGTGGAAAAGAATCAAATAGTAGCGTTTTATGGTATATACATTTCTGAAAAAACTACCGGGAGATTGTTTGTATTTTTTAAAAATGACGCCACACTTTACACATTCATCAGCACTGGCTTGCACTTGATTACATTGTGGACAGTTTATCTCGGTCACAATATCGCCCATATGCGCGTGCCTTTTGTTGTTACTGTCCGCGCTGGATGGCATCCAGCTACCTTATAAAGTGTTTGGAACACATTCAAAGCTGAAACACCGGCAGATCCCGCTGCGTTCATAACAGGATGAATAAAGGGAGAAGTAATAGAGGGCTATTGGGATGATAGTAATGGAAATGTAGTGGAGAATGAACAGTCGCCATCATTTGACAAATTTCTACTATCCGATATATCGGCTGTCAAATAAATTCATTCTGCTAAATTATGCTTTCTAAAACCGCATGTATGCTAAAGCAAATAATACCGAGAACCAGTGCCAATATCCCTTCACTGCAACCGGCCAAGTTCCACTGGGTCTTAGTTCACATGGCTTGTTCAAGCCCCCGGTAAGATAAAGAACTAACAGCCCTTCCATTCCGGTTTGCGTTTCTCAAAAAACGCGGAAACGCCCTCTTTGGCATCTTCTGTAGTACACAGCCGGGCAAAGGCTTCATTCATGTATTCAAACTGCTTGTCATAGTTCATATCCTCGGCCGCGTAGTAAGCCTTCTTGGCGATCTGGACTGCTACCGGGCTGCGTTTGGCCAGAGATTCCGCCCAGGCCAGGGCCTCCTGTTCGAGTTCTTCCTTGGGAACCACCCGGTTGATCAAGCCCATTTCCATGGCCTCCGGGGCCTTGATCAGGTCGCCGTAGAGCAGCAGTTCCATGGCTTTCTTTCGCCCGATGGATTTGCTGACCGGGATGACCGGACCGACACAATTGAGCCCCACGTTGATGGCGGTAAGGCCCATTTTGGTGTTCTTCGCGGCAATGGCCAGGTCGCAGGCCGCGACCAGCCCCATACCGTTGGCTGCCGCCACACCCTGAACCTGGGCAAGTACCGGTTTGCTCAGTTTGGATATGGTTACCAGGGGGCGCTCCATATGCTCAATCCACGCCCGGTACTCCTGGGCGGATTTACCGAAAAGTTCATTTACATCGATCCCTGCGCAAAAGGCGCGACCGGCCCCCTTGAGTAAAATAACACGTACAGCGTCATCCTTATCCATCTCCAGCAAAGCATCGTACAGGTCCTGGGACAGGCCGTGGTAAAGGTGTTCATCTGGTCCGGCCGATTCAGGGTGATTTCACCGACAAACTTGTCGCTGGTTTTTACGATCAGATTTTCATAAGCCATGGGTCTCACTCCTTTATGGTCGATTGATTCAACTTTCGGCTTCCAGTCCAAATCGAAATCGCCTTCGACATTGGATCTGCAAATATACCTCCACCGGGGGATATCGATCCCGATTTCGATCCCGATTTCGATTTGGACGTGGTATTTTCAGGCCGGTACAAACCACTCCTTTTTCCGATACACAAGATCCTGGCTGCTGGCAATCAGGTCACCGGTATCTTCATTGTACACCTTGATTTCATAAAGGGCTGTCCGTCCACCGGCGCTGACTTCACGCGCTTCCGCTACCAGGCGGTCCCCCGCACGGGAAGCTTTTAAGAAATAGATATTCACATTCAGGGCCACTGCAGTCTGTCCATGTGAATTACCGGCGGCGGCAAAGGCCATGTCTCCCAGGGAGAATATCAGTCCCCCATGGGTCATGCCGTGAAAATTGACCATATCTTCGGTTACGGTCAAAGATACCCGGCTGTGACCGGGGGCGGGAACTTCCACGGTTGCGCCGAGAAATTTCACAAAGGCATCCTTCGAAATGTGTTCACGAATTGCATCCAGTCTGGATTCTGGTGTCATAACAATTCCTTGCAGACAAATGAGGTTGGAGAGTGCAAACTGCCTTTTTTTGTACGCTCTCACACCGCATTGATCAAGTCAAAATATGGCCTGGTCACTTGACACGCTTTCCCGGAGTATATAGGTTTCGCAATTCCTTACGGGAAAACCTGTGGAAGGAGCGGAAATTGAAATGAAAAATATCTGTGTTTTCTGTGGATCCAGCCCGGGCGCCAGGCTGGAGTACGCCTCTTCTGCCAGACAGTTGGGCGCCCTGCTTGCCGAGCGCGGACTCACCCTTATATACGGGGGCGGCAATGTGGGCATGATGGGCCAGCTGGCCAATGCGGCCCTTGAAAACGGTGGTCAGGTCACCGGCATTATACCTGAGGCCATTGCTGACATGGAAGTTGCGCATACCGGATTGAGCGATCTGCGTGTGGTGGACTCCATGCATACCCGCAAGGCGCTCATGGCGGAACTGGCCGACGGCTTCATCGCACTGCCTGGCGGTTGGGGAACCCTGGAGGAGTTCGTGGAAGTTCTGACCTGGGCCCAATTGGGATTTCATGCCAAACCCTGCGGGCTTTTAAATGTATCTGGATACTATGGCAGCCTACTGGCGTTTATCAACCATACGGCCGACCAGCAGTTTATCCAACCCGAACACCGCGAACTGATCCTGGTAGAAAAAACCCCTGTCGCGCTGCTGGACCGCATGACCGCATATGAAGCTCCGCAGGTTGACAAAGCTACCTGGGCGCGAAGACTGAATCGCGATTTGGACAACTAGAAGCAAACGAATATGATCAGTTTTGGGCTGAAATCATGAAATTCATCAGGTCCGAATTGCCAAAGCCCGGCATTCATCACATCTTAGGTTCATTCTCCAGATTTATCCCATACTTGCGCATCCGATTCCAGACTGTCACCCGGTTGATGCCCAGCAAACCGGCCGCATAGGTCTGGTTGCCGCCGGTTTCCCGCAGGGCCTCAATGAGTGCCTGGCGTTCAAGCTGGTGTTTAGTCCCTGGTAGTTTGATTACCGGCTACTCCTGAGATGTCCCCCCACAGATCTGAGGCGGCAGGTGACGGCAGGCCAGAGGGCCTTTTTCGGCAATGGTGAAGGCGTACTGCAGGATGCTTCTTAATTCCCTGACGTTCCCGGAGGCCGGACACGTCATCCCGGACTCGATCCGGGACCGGCATGACGACAAAAACGCCCCGACTGCTCAGTTAAATATCATACAAGTAGTGACATACGCGGCACCCTTCAGGCGCCGCCGGCATCGCCTGCCTGGCAGCTGCTAACGTTTCATTCAGCTTGACCAGAGACGCTTCGAACGAACTTTTAGCAATGACCGTGTTGTAGATATTATCCCGTTTCTCGAAACGCTGCCTATAAAAACGGCAGATTTCGGTATCCCACAATTCCAGGAGATTCTTATCGGGGAGACGCCCGTATAAAACCGTAGGAATGTTTACATTTTCTCCGAGGAATGCGGTCTCACCACCCATGGCAAGGTTGATGCAAGGCGCCACTTGACCGTCATGGCGAACAAAAACAGAGTCTCTTGGATCCTGGGCGCATACAGGCAACTCGTCGGGTATAAATGAAAAGGCACTCGTTTCGATTTTCAACCTTTTTGCCAAGCGTCTTGCTTTTTCAAGTGCTTTTTGAAATCGACGAATCGCCCTGGTTTCCTTTGAGGCAAAAAGGCCGTATTCCCTACCATGCGCACCTCGGATGACGTCGCATTGTTTGAAGTTGATTTTATCCACTCCCAGCTCAGCCGACAGCTGAACAATCTTCTCCAGATGAGTGATGTTTTCGGGCATCATAACAAAATTTATCATTATCAAGGGAGATTTGCCGGCTCTTAATCCGGCGACTCCAGCGATGTTGCCACATAGCCTTTTAAAATCAGATCCTTTTCTTATCTGCTCATAGGTCTCGGCAGTGGCCGCATCTAAGGAAAAACCGATCCAATCCACACCGGCCCGAATAAACTGCAGGATCATTTCGCGATTCAAGATAAGACCATTGGTTAAAAAACCTGTTCTACAACCGGCTTCTTTGGCCTCCCGAATCCTCTCAGCCAGCTTTGGGTGCAGAAGCGGTTCCCCACCCCCGGTAAAATCGACAGAATCAGTCTCGGAAAGATAAGGCCGCAGCGCTGCCCAAACTTCATCAGACATATCACCGCTCTTAAATCGCTGCTGCCGCACATCTTTCCAGGGGCACATAATGCAGTTGAGATTACAGGCTATAGAAGATTCGATCTGCCATAGCCTCCAGCGCCTCTTTTTCGGCGGTTTTATTCCGCCCCGGCGGGTAACGACCTCATCTCTTAAACGTATGAGACGACGATCTGAGAGCCTGGGCCAAATGGTCCCTGACAAGGCCAGCCATTTGGAAAAGCGATCCAGCCACATATCTCCTGGTTTTCCGGTCGCGGCAGATAGTATTTTGGCGGCAATTTTATCCGGTCGCGCCCCAGCGAAGCCGCAGGCAAAAAGACCAATACGATCATTTTCACGCATGGCGTTTTCATTGAAAGATGTTGCGATTGGACCAGGGTAAAAATTAAAAACCTTTATACCATCGGGTTCCACTTCCAACCGCAACGTTCTCGCCATGGATGAAAAAGCCGCTTTGCTGGCACCGTAGATGCCGGTCGTCGGCGTGGGAATAAAACCGGCACATGACAATATATTGATCACCCGGCCGGAGCCCCTTGCTTTCATTGAAGGCAACAGGGCTTTTATCAGTGCGATGGGAGCGAAGGTATTAATCTCGTAAACCTCCCGCATCTTAGCTTCGATAGTCTCATCCATCAGGGCATGATACCCAATCCCGGCATTGTTGATGAGAACATCAACATGCCCGAGGGCTTTGAGTGCTTTATCCGCGAGTATTTCTGCTGCACCGGGAATCGACAGATCAGCCGGGATTGATACAACGGGGGGATCTCCAGAAAGGGTGGATTTTAGTTCATCCAGCGTTTCCAACAACCGGTCGGAAACCACCACGCGGGCTCCCAGCCCAACTAGATTTTCGGTCAAAGCCGAGCCCAATCCGCCGGTGGCGCCAGTGATTAAAACGTGTTTTCCGTTAAAAGAATATGACATGGTTAAACCAAATACAGTTATGCGGTTCTCTATGAAAATCTACGTTGTCCATACTTTGTGACCGGAGCGATCACAGGGTGCCTATAAAGTGGATAGAAACCCTAAATGATATAAGAAGGCGTTATGATCGCTTTCACCAATGCGAATGAATTTCCGACTAACGAAATTGAATGTCCCGCTTGAGATCAATGCCGTATTTGCGCATCCGATTCCAGACTGTCACCCGGTTGATGCCCAGCAGACGGGCCGCCTGGGTCTGGTTGCCGCCGGTGTCCCGCAGGGCCTCAATGAGTGCCTGGCGTTCGAGTCGGTGTTTAGCCCCTGGTAGGTTGATAACCGGTTGCTCCTGAGATGTCCCCTCACAGATCTGAGGCGGCAGGTGACGGCAGGCCAGAGGGCCTTTTTCGGCAATGGTGAAGGCGTACTGCAGGATGCTTCTTAATTCCCTGACGTTCCCGGGAAAAGGGTAATGCTGCAGATTATCCAGAGCCTCCCTTTCCATACCATTGATCGGTTTACCGGTCTTTTTCCGCAGCTGGTGCATAAAAACATCTACCAATAGCGGAATATCCTCCTTGCGCTCGCGCAGCGGCGGCAGGTGGATAGGGATTACGTTGATACGAAAATACAAATCTTCCCGGAACCTGCCATCGGTAATTAAATCGATCAGATTCCGGTTTGTAGCGGTTATGATCCGCACGTACACGGAAACGGGGTGATCGTCCCCTACCCGCTCGAATTGTTTGGTTTCCAGGGCACGCAGCAGTTTGATCTGGATTGACAAGGGAATGTCACCGATTTCGTCAAGGAACAGGTCTCCCTGGTTGGCAGTCTCGAAACGGCCTTTGCGGTCGCGAAGTGCCCCGGTAAAGGCCCCTTTAACGTGACCGAACAGTTCGCTTTCCAGCAAGGATTCATTCAGTGCCGCGCAGTTCAGCTGCACGTAGGGGCCGTTGCTGCGCAGGCCGCGTTCATGGATAGCCCGGGCCACCAACTCCTTACCGGTACCGCTTTCGCCATATATGATGACCGGGGCATCGCCACCAGCGGCTTTTTCTATAATTTCAAATATTTTTCGCATTACTGGCGTCCGGCCGATGATGCCGCAGTACCCGTCGGTTTCATCAAGTTGCTGACTTAAAAACGCTACCCGTTTGTCCAAACGGTCAAGTTCACTGATGTCGGCCATGGTTTCCACCGCGCCTAGGATATTTCCCTCCTCGTCATAAAGAACCGAGGCATTTTTCAACGCCTGCATGTAGCTGCCGTCCTTGCGCCTGATTTCACATCGGCATTTGCGGATATCGCCCTCCGGGTTTTCATAGAGCGTACAGTAATGGTCGCTGTCTTCGGCCAGAATTTTCTCGCAGGCATCACATTTCAAAATGGTGCAGGACTGTCCGGTAATTTCGGCGGTGGTGTATCCGGTTATCTCTTCAAAAGAGCGGTTGGCCGCCAGAATGATGCCCTCGCGGCTGATAATCAGTAACGCTTCTGAAATGGTATCAATTACCCGGCGCCAGTATTTATTGATTTCTATGGTGTCCAGCATGACTGTGCCTTTAAGGCTTGGGAGAATAAAGCGATGCAAATTATGTTAAAATGTTAAACACATGTTGTGTTTAACATTTAACAGCGTAAACGACAAGATAAATTGCAATACTAATTTCTTATTAAATAACAGATAGTTAAATTAACAATCGCAGTATGGAAAGGTGGCATGGTTTTTGATTAGTATTGTCCTGAAACATGGAAATTACATCTTTCTTCCCGATACAACCGGTCCAATGGGGCAAGCATGGCATATGTTTCGAAGTTGAATCTGGTCGATATTTCCTGGCCCATCAATATTTTGAAATGCTGCAAGTGTATGGACAAGATGGCCCCGGGTGAACGTTTGGTCGTTTCCTTGAGAAATGCCGATACCGTCGAGAGCATAGTGACCTTGCTTAAAACCAAGCCCTATTTCGAATACGAACTTCAAAAGAACGCGCAGTGTTACTCACTGACGATTACAAGGCACCCGGAATTCAGGGGACAACCCGGGTGATTGCATTGTCATTTCAGGAGGAGTTATGGATTTAAGTCGCCGGAATTTCTTTAAATTGATTAGTGTGGCAGGCGTATCCATGGCCGTTAACCCAAACACGACAAAGGCTTCGCAACCGGTGGATCGGGATGATGAATACGGCTGTCTGGTAGACACCACACTCTGTGTGGGTTGCCGCAAGTGCGAGCAGGTTTGCAACCAACGGCATAGTCTCCCAAACCGGAAGAATCATTTGAGGAGATGACCGTTCTGGAAAATGAAAGACGTATGGACGAAACATCTTATACGGTCGTTAACAAGTATTACCCCAAAAATATCGGTACCCTGACCTGGCGACAGCGGCCGACCTTCGTCAAATTTCAGTGCATGCACTGTAATGACCCCTCCTGCGTATCCGCATGCATCGTGGGCGCCCTGGTCAAAGAAATCAACGGCATGGTGACCTATGATGCTAAAAAGTGCATTGGCTGCCGCTATTGCATGGTGGCCTGCCCCTTCCAGGTGCCGGCCTATGAATACGACGAGCCCCTGACACCGGAAGTGCGAAAATGCACTTTCTGTTTCAACTATGTAGCCGATGGCGGCCTGCCGTCCTGCGCCCAGGTGTGCCCACGCGAGGTGATGACCTTCGGCAAAAGGCCGACTTGTTAGACCTGGCACGTTGGAAATTGAAGAACAACCCGGGCAAATACGTGGACCACATATACGGTGAGCATGAGGTCGGAGGCACCTCGTGGCTCTACCTCGCCTCGGAGCCCTTTGAAACCATTGGGTTTCCCAAACTGGGCGCCAAGGCTCCGCCACGGCTGACCGAGGCCATCCAGCATGGCCTTT
>Ga0126327_10000117_pt1 | contig 21246 bp, 15 predicted proteins | sample InaspJWI30metaG_FD_101392 | JGI IMG/M metagenome (GOLD analysis project Ga0126327, IMG submission 101392) | Marine gutless worms symbiont microbial communities from Oahu, Hawaii - Inanidrilus sp. 1 OAHU.JWI-30 metaG | ecosystem: Host-associated > Annelida > Digestive system > Unclassified... | reverse complement strand
GTGTTAAAAAAATGCCGGAATCATGAAAATATGCTTGACGAAGTTTCTGATGTGTGATGTATCAGATATCAGTTTTCGGCAAAATCCAAAATCTATCAATAGGAGGACATAACCAATGGCAACAATGAAAATGACCACCGAAGAGGCTTTCATAAAAATTCTGCAAATGCACGGCATCGAACACGCGTTTGGTATTATCGGCTCGTCCTTTATGCCGATATCCGACCTTTTTCCCAAAGCGGGGATAACCTTCTGGGATGTTGGCCATGAAGGCAACGCCGGGATGATGGCCGACGGTTTCACCCGTGCTTCCGGCAAGATGTCCATGATGATCGCCCAGAACGGCCCCGGCATTACCAACTTTGTTACCCCGGTCAAAACCGCATACTGGAACCACACCCCCCTGCTGCTGGTGACCGCCCAGGCAGCCAACATGACCATGGGGCAGGGGGGCTTTCAGGAAGTTCCCCAGATGGCTGTTTTCGAAGAGATGGTCGCCTATCAGGAAGAAGTGCTGCATCCCTCCCGTATCGCGGAAGTGCTCAACCGGGTCATCATTCAGGCTAAACGGGCCTCGGCTCCGGCCCAGATCAATATTCCCCGTGATTTCTGGACCCAGGTGATCGATATTGAAATGCCTGCCGTCGTCGAATTTGAACTCCCCACCGGTGGTGCAGAGGCCATCGCCCGGGCCGCCGAACTGCTGTCCAAGGCCAAATTCCCCGTGATTTTGAATGGCGGCGGTGTAGTGATCGGCGGCGCCATCGAAGACACCATAGCGTTGGCCGAACGGCTGGACGCACCGGTATGCTGCGGCTACCAGCACAACGACGCCTTTCCGGGCAGCCACCCCCTGTTTGCTGGCCCATTGGGTTACAACGGCTCGAAAGCCGGCATGGAGCTGATCTCCAAGGCGGACGTGGTATTGGCTTTGGGGACCCGGTTGAACCCGTTTTCCACCCTGCCGGGTTACGGTATCGACTACTGGCCCACGAATGCGGCTATCATCCAGGTGGATATGAATCCCAACCGAATCGGTCTGACCAAACCGGTCACAGTGGGCATTGCCGGTGATGCTAAAAAGGTGGTCAACGCCATTTTGGCCCAACTTTCGCCTGCCGCCGGCGACGAAGGCCGTGATGCGCGCAAGACCATCATCGCAAAGACCAAGGCCGACTGGTCCCAGGAACTGGCTAATATGGACCACGAAGAAGACGATCCCGGCACGACCTGGAACCAACGCGCCAAGGACAACGAGCCAGACAAAATGACGGTCCGCATGGCCTGGCGGGCCATCATCAAAGCCCTGCCAAAAAATGCCATCATCTCTTCGGATATCGGCAACAACTGCGCCATCGGAAATGCTTATCCGACATTCGAGGAGGGCCGCAAATATCTGGCACCGGGCATGTTCGGGCCCTGCGGCTACGGTTTTCCATCCATCCTGGGCGCAAAAATCGCCAAACCCGACATTCCAGTGGTGGGCTTTGCCGGTGACGGTGCTTTCGGGATCTCCATGAATGAAATGACTGCCTGCGGGCGCGATGAGTGGCCCGCCATCACCATGGTTATTTTCCGCAACTATCAGTGGGGGGCCGAGAAACGCAATACCACCTTATGGTATGATGACAATTTCGTGGGAACCGAGCTTGACACCAATGTCTCCTACGCCGGCATCGCCAAAGCATGCGGAATGGAAGGTGTCCAAGTTAGCGATATGGATGACCTGACCGAAAAACTGAATACCGCCATTAAAGCCCAGATGGAAGAAGGCAAGTCAACGTTTATCGAAGTGTTGAACAATAAGGAACTGGGTGAACCCTTCCGTCGCGATGCCATGAAGAAGCCGGTTGCCGTTGCTGGAATCGACAAGGCCGATATGTGTCCCCAGAAAGGCGTGTAGGACTAAAAGCAAGTGACGTGAATGCGGTGCTGCATTTAACGAAGAACATTCCGATAAGGAGAAAAAACATGGAAGCGACCGTCAATTGGAACGTATATGATGCGGAAGAGATGGTTCGCGGTGACCGTGATTACCTGTGGCATCACATCAAGCCCCATAAGGTATTCGAATCCGCCGAACAGATGATAATTGTCGAGGGCAAGGGGCTCCGGGTTACGGACATCAGAGGTAATGAATACCTCGATGCCACATCCGGTGGCGTTTGGAGCGTGATGGTGGGACACGGCAGGGAGAGCATCGCCAAAGCCATTTACGATCAGCTCATAACCATGGGGTACTATGCCGGTTCGGTGGGCAACATTCCCACCATCAAATTTGCCGCCAAACTGATCGAACTGCTCCCCAGGCTGGGCAAGGTTTATTTTTCCAACAGTGGATCAGAGGCCAATGAAAAAGCCTTCAAAATTATCCGCCAGCTGTCCAATATCGATCCTGATCGCAAGGGAAAATACAAATTTCTTTTCAGGGATCGAGATTACCACGGGACGACCATCGGCGCCCTGAGCGCCACCGGGCAGTTGCAGCGCAAACAGGATTATGGACCCTTTGCCGAAGGGTTTGCTGAGTTTCCGCACGCGCTCTGCTATCGCTGCCCTTTTGACAAGTCCTACCCGGGCTGTAACATCGATTGCGCCCGCAGTCTTGAAGAGGTCATCCTCAAGGAGGGGCCGGACAGTGTCGGCGGCTGTATTGTGGAGCCGATCACCGCCGGCGGCGGCATCATCGTGCCGGTTCCGGAGTACTATCCCATCCTTCAGGAGATCTGCAACAAATATGGGATATACCTGATCATGGATGAAGTAGTCTGCGGATTTGGTCGAACTGGTAAATTCTGGGGGCTCGAGCAGTATGATGTGGATCCCGACATGGTCACCATGGCCAAGGGACTGGCCAGCTCCTACATGCCGCTATCTGCTACTGTAGTCCGCCAGGAGATCTTTGATAAGTTTCTTTGCGATCCGACTGATCACGCAACAGGCATCAACTATTTTCGAGATATCAGCACCTATGGTGGCTGCGCCGGCGGCACCGTCGCCGCGTTGGAGAGCACCCGCATCATCGAAGAGGAAAACCTGGTGCAAAACAGCCGGGTTGTTGGTACGTATTTTCTGGAGAGCCTGCAGGCATTGTCGGATATGCCTCTGGTGGGCCACGTGCGTGGCAAAGGTCTTTTCTGCGGTCTTGAATTGGTCAAGGACAAAACCACCAAGGAACCCATTACCGAAGCGGAAATGGGGCGCATCATGGGATTGGTGGCCGCTGAAGGCGTCCTGATCGGCAGAACCAACAGTTCGCTTCCCGGCAACAATACAATAATGAATTTTGCACCCGCATTGATTGCCACCAAGGCGGACATCGATGAGATCGTGGCTGCGGTGAAAAAAGCCATAGAAAATTTCTAAACCACCGGCCGGTTAAAATATGGCGACAGTATATTCGAACAGGCTAGTGTCAGTAACGACTTTTTGGGAGGTTAAAAATGATTGTTGGTATTTTGAAAGAGATCAAGACAGAGGAGAACCGGGTGTGCATGACCCCGGCGGAAGTGGAAGTGATGATCCAAAACGGACATACGATGCTGGTGGAAAAAAATGCCGGTGCCGGCAGCGGATTTGATGATGCGGCCTATATCGATGCCGGGGCCAAAATGATCGAAACACCCAAGGAGATTTTCGATACAGCTGACATGGTCATGCATGTCAAAGAACCCTTACCCCCGGAGTACGATCTAATCCGGCCGGGCCAGATTGTGTTTACCTACTTGCACCTGGCTGCTGACGAAACCCAGACCAACGCGCTGATCAAGAGCAAATCGGTGAGTATCGCCTACGAGACCATCCAGAAGGCCGACGGCAGCCTGCCCCTGCTTACCCCCATGAGCGAAGTGGCCGGACGCATGGCCATCCAGCAGGGGGCCAAGTACCTTGAGATGGCTCAGGGGGGCCACGGAGTGCTTTTGGGTGGCGTACCCGGTGTGGATCCGGGCACGGTGGTGGTAATCGGCGGTGGCGTGGTGGGTGTCAACGCAGCCAAGATGGCTTGCGGCCTGGGCGCCAAAGTCTATCTGCTGGACATGAACCTGGATCGACTGCGTTACCTAAGTGACGTGATGCCGGCCAACTGTTTCACGCTGATGTCCAGCCCGGCGACCATCCGCGCTTTGGTCAAGGAAGCCGACGTTGTGGTGGGTGCCGTGCTGATTCCCGGCGCCAAGGCCCCGCGTCTGGTGACCCGGGAAATGCTGAGTACCATGAAGAAAGGCTCTGTGCTCGTAGACGTGGCCATAGATCAGGGCGGTTGCTTCGAGACTTCGAAAGCCACCACCCACGGCGAGCCCACCTACGTGGTTGATGGTGTGATCCACTATTGCGTTGCCAACATGCCTGGTGCCGTGGCCAAGACCTCGACCCTAGCGCTGACCAACGCCACCTTGCCTTATGCGGTTCAGATCGCCAACAAGGGCTGGAAAAAGGCCATGCAGGAAAACGCCGAAATTAAACTGGGGGCAAACGTGATCGACGGCCAAGTAACCTACGCCGCCGTGGCAGATGCTTTTGACTTGGAATACACACCGGTGGATGCATTGATCGGTGGCTGAACGTGCCACCCTAAAGAAATTTCCAGCGAACGCCTTTTTAAAAAGGAACGCGAGCAATACCCTGTCATGTGTGGCGGGGTATTGGTTATCATCTAATAGACGGGCTCTGAGGATCTGCTGAATACGGTTTGTAGACAGCATGTAGAGCATCATTAATGTGCGTCCTGCCGGAAATCCACGATGATGGAAACTCACTACAATGATCCAGCTTTCCAAAAAACCCAGTGAGAATCCAATCATGGTTGTAACTAGTGCTGTTGCCGCTAAGAGCATCTATGCGACCTATTGATGATGGCTCAAGCAACCCGGCTTTAAGTAATGAGGTGTAAAAGATGGAAAGCGTTTTAGATTTCCGATCATTGCGACAACAAGTATACGAGTATCTACAAAGTGAGATCCAGGCGGGCCGGCTTATACCCGGTTCCTATATCAAACTCAATGAAATCAGCACACGTCTGGGCGTCAGTAAAACGCCCCTGCGGGATGCGATCATTCAGATGGAATGCGAGGGTTTTGTTTCCATCCTGCCGCGTAGAGGCGTGTTGCTCAAACGCCTGACCCTGGATGAAATTCGAGAAATTTTGCAAATTCTCGGTGCACTTGAAAGTGCTGTTTTACGATCCGTATTCGAAATGATAACACCGAATCTAATCGCTAAGATGGAAAAACTCAATAGTGATATGCGCCGTTGCATCCAGGAGAAATCCTTCGAAGACTTCGATTCTCAATACTATTCTCTAAATATTGCGTTCCATGACGTATTTCTTGAATTGTCTGATAACGCCACCATGAAACCATTGATAATGAATATGAAACAGCGATTGTATGACTTTCCACGTCTGGCGTACATCAAGGAGTGGGAGTGGGCCAATTGTGATGAACATGATCACTTAATACATTTTATCAGGAAGGGTGATAAAGAAGCCGCAGCCATATTATGGCAGGAAACCCATTGGGGTTTTGAGGCCCAGAAAACGTATATCCAAAAGTTTTATGCTCAGGAGAATAAGCGCATTCGAAAGAAAAGTGATGGCATCGATTGATTCAACGCCTACGTTGAACGATATCTCGCCGGCAGCACTATTTTAGCTCTTTATTCACAAGCGGGCGCCAGCTCATACATTGTAAACTGAAATTCAGGCTTCCTGAAGCAAAATTATCATGTATATACTTGTAATTAACTGTGGTAGTTCATCGATCAAATATACCCTGTTTGAACAAAAGAAACATACGGTCGTAGCAAAGGGTATAGTCGAGAGAATCGGTGAACCGGGTACAACCATCCATTTTCAAAAAATCGATGGTGTAGAATTTTCAAAGCAGGTTCAACTTGATCGTATCCAGGACGCCATTGGCTATATTGCACGCCTGATTCGTGACCCTGAGGCGGGCGGCGTCGATGCCAAGCTTATCACATCAATTGGCCACCGGGTCGTTCATGGTGGCGAAACCATTCACCAGCCGTGCTTGATTGATGACCGGGTAAAGCAAGTGATTCGGTCCTGTTTTGATCTGGCACCGCTGCACAATCCACCTAACCTTGAGGGCATAATCGCCTGCGAGATGCTTTTCCCATGGACCAAGCAGGTAGCTGTTTTCGATACCGCGTTTCATGCGTCCTTATCTGCGCATGCCTTTCTGTATGCACTTCCCTATGAACTGTACCTGAATAAAAAAATTAGGAAATACGGGTTTCACGGTACAAGTCATCAATATGTCAGCCGACTGGCCGCTAAAAAACTTGGCCAACCGATTACCTCCCTGCGCATGGTGACCTGCCACCTGGGCAATGGTTGCAGTATTACTGCGGTTTCAAACGGTGTCAGTGTCGATACCAGCATGGGACTTACTCCCTTGGAAGGGGTCCCGATGGGGACACGTTGCGGAGATCTGGATCCGGCGATCGTGTTTCACTTGATACGCAGGGAAGGCATGGCTGCCGTCCAAGTTGAAGAGCTCATGAATCGGGAAAGTGGTTTGCGTGGCCTCAGCGGGGTCGGCAGCAGTGATATGAGAGACCTTGAAGCTGCGATAAAGCTGGGAAACCATCAGGCCGAAATTGCCGTTAACGTATTCGCTTATCGGGTGAAAAAGTACATCGGCGCCTACGCATTTGCTCTGGGAGGTCTGGATGCAGTCGTTTTTACCGCCGTAATAGGAGAAAACTCTGCTTTGGCTCGCCAATTTATTTGCGACGGTTTGGAGCCCATGGGTATTATCCTGTCCCCGGAACGAAATGCAGCCCCTTTAGAAACCTATGGTGAAATCCAAAGCGACAAAAGCAAGGTCAAGTTATTGATTATCCCCACCAACGAGGAATCAGAAATTGCCCACCAAACTTTCCAAGTCATTGGAAATCACCAAGAATGCCACACCTAAAAAGTCTCTGCGAGGTTATGATAAGCAGACAACACTTCTCATAACCACAGCCTAAATAATGGAAACCGCACTATTCATCAGTTGTGCCCTGATTCTGAGTGCATTCACATTCAGTTTTGCCGGATTTGGATTCGGTTTGGTAGCCGTGCCGTTGCTGGCTTTGACATTGTCGACAAAGGATGCAGTGGCTATTCAATTGCCCTTTTCCGTGTTGCTGGTTGTTATTAATAGTTTTCGCTATGGAAGATCTATCGACTGGAATGAACTTAAACCGTTGTTGATCGGTTCTGCCGTTGCCATACCCGCCGGCGTCTTCTCATTGAATTTGTTCCCTGATCAACTGATGAAGCGCGCGCTGGCAATCTTCGTTGTCATTGTGATTTTGTTTGATCGCAGAAACCAGGCGCAGGGGGAATTTACAGCGTTCGCGAAAACAGGACGGGGAGGCGTCTTACTCGGCATGATCAGCGGATGGTTCATCGGAGCATACACAACCGGTGGACCGCCTGCTGTCATTTACGCGACATCCAGATTTTCAGAACCGGAGAATGCCAAGGGGGCTATGGGGCTCTATTTCTTAGCCACTGATATAGTGATCGTTTTCATGTTTGCCCTGGTTGGACTTCTCACTATGGATTCATTTATCCAGTCTATTCGATTCACACCAGCCGTTCTGGCAGGCTTTCTTGGCGGCTCTTTTTTCTTCAATAACATCACTAAACACACCTATATGATTGGAGTGCACCTTCTCCTGGTTACAGCGGCAGTCTTGCTGTGTTTGTAGGTATTCAAGTTAATGTGTACTTATATTTTTATCACTATGGGTTTTAGAAAACACATTTAATCCTTTGAGCTTTCCAGGACCTATCCCACAAACAGCCAAGTATGTGTAACCTGCTGGGTGTTTGCCAATATCATAAAGCAAAAACCCCTATGATATAAACAAAGAGCCTTTCAATATCACAATCGTTGGGAATGTTTTGAATCTGCCTATTCAAGGTAGGTCGGAGCGGCCAGGGCAGCAAATCAGTCCGGGATAGGCGGGATCGGCTTGAGCTGTTTGTTCCGGTCGAGGCAGACCAGGTGGATGATGGCTTTGACCGCCGGTTTCTGACCCCCGGGCCGCCAGGCTTCCTGGGTCCAGATCAGGCGGTAGTCACTTTCCTTTTCGTACGTCGTGCGGATATCCAGTTCGTCGCCGAACTCCGCACCTTCGTGGTAGCTGATATCCGCTTTGTATACGGCAAAGCCTATTCCTTCCTCACGCCAGAGTCTAACCAGTTCGGCAGCCCATGATCTGTTCCCGGGCCCTTTCAAAATACTTGGGGTAATTGGCATGGTACACCACGCCGGAATGGTCAGTGTCTTCGTAGAAAATCTGGACTTTGTAATGGTACTCGCGCGAGGTCATATAGGTTCGGCCTTTTTTTGAATACTGATTGGCGTTGTCAGAGTGGAGATAAATGGCTCCGGGCGGAATGAAAAGGGAATTATAGTGAGCCGACTCCCGATGTCAGGGAGTCGGCTCACAGATTCAAAGGGTCCGGCCAGCAGGCGGCCCTAACCGATGCTTTCGTGATACTCCTGCAGCGACCGTACCCGTGGTTTACCCTCTCGGCGGGCGAAAATGCCCTTTGCCGCGGCGATGGTGGCGGCCGTCGTGGTGATATAGGGCACCTTGTACTTGATGGCCGCCCGGCGGATGTCCGAGCTGTCCTTGCTGCTCTGGCGGCCGGAGGGTGTATTCACCAGCAGATTGACTTCGCCGTTTTTAATGGCGTCAATCAGGTTGGGGCGGCCATAGCCCAGTTTACGGGCCGGCACGGTTTCGATGCCGTTCTCTTTTAGAAACTCATGGGTGCCGCCCGTGGCCATGATCCGGAAACCCAGTTCCCGGAACAGACGGGCCGGCTCCAGGGCTGCGGTCTTGTCGCGATCGGCGATGGTCAGCAAGATGGTGCCTTCCAGGGGCAGGGCGGTCTGGGTGGCCTCCTGGGCTTTGTAGAAGGCCCGGCCGAAGGAGTGGGACAGACCCAGCACTTCGCCGGTAGACCGCATCTCCGGACCCAGGACCGGGTCGACACCGTGGTACATGTTGAAGGGGAAGACCGATTCCTTGATGCCGTAATGGGCAATATGGCGGGTCTGCAATCCGAGGTCGGCCAGCGATTTGCCCAGCATGATCTGGGTGGCCAGGCGGGCCATGGAGATGTTGCAGACTTTCGATACGATCGGCACGGTCCGCGAGGCGCGTGGATTGGCTTCCAGTACATAGACCGTGTTTTCGAAAATGGCGTACTGAATGTTCATCAGGCCCACCACATTCAACTCGATGGCAATCTTGCGGGTATATTCCCGTATGGTCTCGATGTGTTTGGGGGCGATGCTGATGGGCGGGATGACGCAGGCCGAATCGCCGGAGTGAATTCCGGCCAGCTCGATGTGCTCCATGACGGCCGGGACAAAGGCATCCGTGCCGTCGGCAATGGCGTCCGCTTCCGCCTCAATGGCATTGTCCAGGAACTTGTCGATGAGGATCGGTCGCTCCGGCGAAATCTCGACGGCAGCATCCACATAGCGCCTGAGCATCGCTTCATCCTGCACAATTTCCATACCCCGGCCCCCGAGAACATAGGAAGGACGTACCATGAGCGGGTATCCGATACGGTCAGCGATGGCGCGGGCCTCATCCATGTTGCTGGCCATCCCGGCTTCGGGCTGGGGGATGCCCAGTTTCTTCATGATTTTGCGGAACCGTTCGCGGTCTTCGGCCAGGTCGATGGTCTCCGGCGTGGTGCCGATAATCTTGACACCGGCTGCGGCCAGTTCTCCGGCGATATTCAAGGGCGTCTGTCCGCCGAATTGAACGATGACGCCTTCCGGCTTTTCCTTTTCATAGATACTCAATACATCTTCAGTAGTGAGCGGTTCAAAGTACAATTTGTTGGAGGTGTCGTAATCAGTGGACACCGTTTCCGGGTTGCAGTTGACCATAATCGATTCAAACCCGGCATCCCGGATTGCAAAGGCCGCATGCACGCAGCAGTAATCAAATTCGATCCCCTGGCCGATCCGGTTGGGGCCGCCGCCGAGGACCATGATCTTGCGGTTGTCGGTAACCGACACCATGTCGTCGGCATTGTAGGTAGAAAAGTAATAGGACGCATCTTCCACCCCGCTGACCGGCACCGGCTCCCAGGCCTCAGTAGCGCCCAGGGCGATTCGTTTGGCGCGGATATCCTCCTCCGGGAGATCGAGCAGCTGGGCCATGTAGCGGTCGGCAAAGCCGTCCTTTTTGGCCTGCAGGAAAAGATCGTCCGGCGGCAGCTGTCCCTTGTGGGTGAGCAGCGTCTCTTCCAGCTGAACCAACTCCTGCATCTGCTCGATAAACCAGGGTTTGATGTGGGTGAGCTCGTGCAGCTGCTGGACTGCGGCGCCCTTCCGCAGGGCTTCGTACATGATGAACTGGCGTTCGCTGGTGGCGGTTCCGACTATGCTCAGGAGTTTTTCCAGGGGCAGGTCGTTGAAGTCCTTGGCGAACCCGAGGCCGTAGCGGTTAATTTCCAGGCTGCGGATGGCTTTTTGGAAAGCCTCCTTATAATTTTTTCCGATGCTCATGACTTCGCCTACGGCCTGCATCTGGGTGCCAAGCTTGTCCTCCAGGCCGGCGAATTTTTCAAAGGCCCAGCGGGCGAATTTAACCACCACATAGTCGCCGGACGGGGTGTACTTTTCAAGCGTTCCGTCCCGCCAGTAAGGGATTTCATCCATGGTCAGACCCCCGGCCAGCAGGGAGGAGACCATTGCGATGGGAAAGCCGGTGGCTTTGGAAGCCAAGGCTGAAGAGCGTGAAGTACGCGGATTGATTTCAATGACAACTACCCGGCCGGTTTTGGGATCGTGGGCAAATTGGACGTTGGTTCCGCCAATCACCTCAATGGCTTCCACGATAGCGTAGGAGTAGTCTTGCAGCCGTTTTTGAAGGTCGGGTGCAATGGTCAGCATGGGGGCGGTACAATAGCTGTCTCCGGTATGGACGCCCATGGCATCCACGTTTTCAATGAAGCAGACCGTGATTTTCTGGTTCTTCGCATCGCGTACGACTTCCAGTTCAAGCTCCTCCCAACCCAGGACGGATTCCTCTACCAGAACCTGGTTAACCCGGCTGGCCGCTATCCCGCGGGATGCGATCGTGCGCAACTCTTCAACATTGTAGACCAGGCCGCCTCCGCCTCCGCCCATGGTGTAGGCCGGGCGGATGACCACCGGGTAGCCGAGGCCCTCGGCGACAGCTTCCGCCTCCGCAACCGTGTTGACGACTTCGCTCTTGGCCATCTCGATGCCCAGCCGGTTCATGGTCTCCTTAAATTCCAAGCGGTCTTCACCACGTTGGATGGCATCCACGTTGACACCGATAATTTTGACCCCGTATTCTTCCAGGACACCGGCCTGGTGCAGATCCGAAGACAGATTCAGGCCGGACTGCCCGCCCAGGTTCGGCAGCAAGGCGTCCGGGCGCTCTTTGGCGATAATCTCGGTCAGGATTTTGACATTCAACGGTTCTATATAGGTTGCATCCGCTGTACCCGGATCGGTCATGATGGTGGCCGGATTCGAATTTACGAGAACGACTTCATAACCGAGCGATCTGAGTGCTTTACATGCCTGGGTGCCGGAATAGTCGAATTCGCAGGCCTGTCCGATTACGATGGGGCCGGAACCTATGATGAGTACTTTACGGATGTCGTCGCGTTTGGGCATGGCATCTCCTTTCCGGTGGGTAGTATAAATGGATGTTCAGACCTATCCGGGTCACATGCGTCAGACAAGCCTGAAATGCTACAAGGTCTGATTATAAAATTGAAACTAAATTTTTAAATCTAAAGTAAGCGCTACTTAATGTCAACAGGTATCGCGGAGATGCCGGGGCTGTCCGCAAGCCGATCTGGGAGGATGCGAATTGGGAATTGAAAGGCTAGTTGGGAATCCGGGCCTCACGATTTTGCCGCGTCCAGTATTTTCGGTATAACCACCCGGGAACATTGCTGGAATTGCCTGTTTTGATCTGCTCGATCCAATCCGAAAGTGCTGCCGAGCTTTGCTGGAAAGCCTCACGGGTCAGATCAAAAAAATGGTCCGGTGCCATCCGGGCAGTGCGTTTCATCCAACTTGCTTCGAAGGCTTGCTGAGCTGCATGGATGCGGCTGCGACCGACCTCAAAATCGGTTAATAGAGCCCGGTGGAGTAATTCGTGGTGCCACCACAGATTGGCCCGTTCGAAAGTCGGGCCGGGTGCTGGTCCCAGATCCGGAAGCGTTTGCCGGTTGATTCGGATGGGTTTGAACACGGACGTGCAGGGCGCTGCGGTGCCGGTGGCCCAATAGGTGTGTGAATCCGGGGTCAACGCGGCCACCAGGGAGCCGGTGGTCTGGGTGGCGTTGCGGGCCAGGGCATTTGCTGCATGGGCACAGATTCGGTTACCTAAAAAATGGCTGGACGGTTGGTAAGGGACTTCACTGTGGTCCCGCAGAATGTCGAAGGCATTGGTCAGTTCCAGGCTGCCGGTCTGCCGGGCAAGCAGTTCTGTAGCCCGGCTTTGCCGCCGTCGACAGGCCGAAAAGGTGGTGAAGAACCAGTCTGAATAGCGGGCGGCAAAATTGAAGGTCGCCCCCTTTTTCAGCCATCCCCTTTCCCGGGCCGTGGCTACCAGGTCCGGGTGGCTGCGATCGTATTCCTCCCCGATGGTCAGGCCGTTGCTGATGGCGTAATGCCCTTTCACCTCGCGGGCCGCCCACAACGGTCCGGCGGTTTCCAGGACCCAGGCGGTCCGGGGATCGGCGATCAGGAAACTGTTGTGGTAGGCCATCTTTTTGTCCTGATAGCCGCAGATACCGCCCTGTCCATGGTCCGCCAGCAGGCGGGTAATCCATTCCACTGCAGCCGGGCCGTCCTCCGACCGCTCCAGGGCCAGTCGCAGCAGGTCCATGCCGGTCAGCCCTTCCTGACGGTTGATGGGCATGCGGGACCAGACGGCTTCGTTGCCGATCACGACACCTTTGCTGTTGGCTCCCATCTCGGCGCCCCACATCCAAAAGGGCCGGCAGATGAGCACCGGCAGGGTTTCGGCTACCTGGGGAATCTCGATGTAGGTGCAGGCAACAGTCGCGCCGGGCGGGTGGGTTTGGCCGGGGTGAAACTCCAGGGCCTGGGCCTCGTTGGGTTCCCGGTCGCTGTTCTTGCCGAAGATGATTTGGCCGTCGGCAGTCGCAGGCGGCAGGGCGACAAAGGTATCACACATTCTGGATGCCTTTATGTGATGCTATCTTGATTAAGGTCTTCTCAATTTGAATTGGAAGAAAGGGTCCAAGGGTTCACTTCTTCGTCCAAGGCTACGCCGAGCAGGCAAGGGGTCCAGGGTCCAAGTGGCAGCGGTTGTATGTATTGGGATTTATACTTAGCCACTGAGACCCTCGGCCCCTTGAACCCTCCCTAACTGGCCTTGGCCAGTTAGTATTTGCTATACAGATCCAAACTCTTCGCCGTGGCGGTATACAACGTCGACCAGGCAAAGCGCAGGGAGAGCCGGGCAAAGGCCAGGCGGCTCTGGGCCTGGGTCAGGTTCCGCTGGGCTTCGTTGAGACGCACCAGCGAGGCCTGCCCGGCGGCATATTCTTTTTCCACCAGGTCACGGTTGCGCTGAACCAGGGAGGCGTTTTTGCGTTGCAGTTCCAATTGCCGCTGGGCGGCCTGAAGGCCGGTCAGGGCATCGTTGACTTCGTTGGCCACGGCAATTTTCAGGGCATCCAGATTTTTGAGCTCTTCTTTTTTCCTATGCTTGGCTTCGGCAATCCGTGCCTTGTCGGCACCACCGGAGAAAAGATCCCAGGTCAGGAACAGTCCCACCGAATTACCGACGTCGTCCCCTTCAAAAAACCGACTTTCGGAATGTTCTCCACTGACGTTGCCCGACAATACCAGCGCAGGGTAATAGCGCGATTTAGCTGTGCCGATATCCGCATCGGCGCGTTCAATGCCTCTTGCGGATGCCTGGATATCAGGCCGGTGTTCGTGGGCGTAGGTGACCTGCTTGTCCTGTGCGGGCATTTCCATGATCGTACCGGCTTCCTCCTCGAGAGCAGCCAGGGTCAGTCCTTCCGGGAATCTGGCATCCGGGATACCCAGCAATGCGGCCAAACCGGTCATGGCCACGACATATTCCTGCTTGGCGTTGATAAGATCGTCTTTAGCGGCATTGGCCTGGATTTCAAAATTAAGTACATCGCTCAGTGCACCGGTGCCCACCCGCAACCGGGCATTGGCATCGGAGACCTGTTTGAGGTTGAACGATTCGTCCGCCGCCGCAATAGCAACGCCTTCGTTCGCCAACTGGGCCCGGTAATAGCTGGCGGCTACGGCCGAAAGCAGCAGGCGTCGGGCGTCGAGCAGGGCCTGTTCGCTCTGCTCCTGGCCATGGCGGGCTGCCGCATTGCTAAATTTGCGGCGGAACCCGTCGAACAATGTCCAGTTGGCCGTAACACCGGCCTTATAGTAGTCATCCGGATTATCGATCGTTGCCAGGGGGTTCAGTACCTGGGCGCTGGCAACCTGGGTCTTGTACTGGCTTTCGGACAATTTTACCCGGTTGACCGAGCCATCCGCGATGATGTTTGGCCAGTAGGTGCCGCGGGCCTGGTTGACCAGCTGGCGCGCCTGTTCGACCCGCTGCTGGGAGGCCGCCAGGGTCGGGCTCTCGGCCAGGGCAATCCTGGCGGCAGTGTCCAGGTCCAGCACATCGATGGTCTCGATGTCTGCGCCCGCCGTGTTTTCGGGATTGGCAGCTGCCCAGGCAGGGGTGCCGACGGCCGCCAGGCTGACCACAAGCAGTATCGTTATCATGTGAAGTACAAATCGTTGCATTGCAGATCTCCTACCCAACTGAATTGGTGATTTCCTTCTACTTAAATCGTTGTGAGTTCTCCGCTGGGCATGGGGCTGGCCTCCAGCGGGTTCTGGTGTCTTGTCCGAGCTGGTTCGACTTGTTCGCGGGTCGGCCAGCTGCCATGTCTGTACCTGAAGAACAGTCTTCTGAAATCGTTCAGGATTACCAGCAGGCTCGGTATCAGCACCAGGGTAAGTACGGTTGCGAAGGCCACCCCGCTGGCCAAAGACAGGGCCATGGGAATCAGGAACTTGGCCTGCATGTTCGTCTCCAAGATCATGGGTGCCAATCCGCCTACCGTACTGAGCGAGGTTAGAAAGATGGCCCGGAACCGGCGGACGCCGCCCGTGCGGATAGCTTCGAAAAACGGCAGTCCCTCGGCAAAATTTTCATTGACCCTTTCAATTAGCACAATTGCATCGTTCACCACAACACCTGTGAGAGCGACCATGCCGAAGATACTCATGATGGAGAGATCGTAGCCCATCAGCAGGTGGCCCCAGATCGAGCCGATAATGCCGAACGGAATCGTAAACAGGATCACGAAGGGCTGCATATACGAGCGAAACATGGTGGCCACGATGATGAATATTCCCAGGACCGCCAGGGGAAACCCCACATACAGGCTGCTGAAGGACTCACGCATCTTTTTTTGTTCGCCCTGGAGGGCCACATGCACATCCGGATATCTATCCTTCAGGTCCGGGAAGTAATTCTTGATCAACTCGGCAAAAATCTCATTGGCATTGGCCTTGTTCGAATCGACGTCCGCACTGACGGAAACTCGACGCAGACCGTCGGTGCGCGTAATGGTCGAAAAGCCCGGGGACAGGGATACCTCGGCAACCGAGAAGAGCGGCACTTCGTGACCTTCCGGCGTCCGGATGCGGACCCGTTCCAGGTCCGACATACGGCTGCGTTCGTCCGCTGTGTAACGGACCTTCACGCGGATATCGTCCCGGCCGCGCTGGAGCCGGACGGCCTCATCCCCATAATAACCGGCGTAAACCTGGCGAGCCAGATCATTGACGGTCAGGCCGAGGGACCGGGCCTCGGGTTTCAAGGTCAGCCGCATTTCGTTCTTACCCGGGGAGAAGTCGCTGCGGATCTGGTACACGCCCTCAAACTTCTTCAACCGGGCCATCAGGTCATCGGCTGCGGCCAGGATATGGCTCATATCATTTCCCTGGAGCCAGACCTCAATCGGGGCTCCAGGCGGACCGGCTGACAAACCTTCGAAGGTCAGGGATTTCACCCCGGGAATCCGGCCCACCTCTTTTTCCCAGGCCACCATGAGATCGTCCACATGGATGCCCCGGCGTTCGGACGGTAGTAAAATAGCCTGGACCGCCCCGTACTGCGGCCCGTAGCTGGGGATATCGCTAAGGGTGCCGCCTACCAGGGTCAGGCGATCTTCCAGCAGCGGTTCGCCGGATTTGGTCTGGGATTTTTCCGCGAGACGCAGCAGGGCGCCCTCTACCTGCTCCAGGGCGCTGCGTGTAACGGCTGGTGGTGTTCCGGCCGGAAACTCCACCTGGGAGGTCATAATAAATCCATCGATGGCCGGAAACACCTGGAACTTGATGATACCGCCGCGGACCAGGCCAACCGTGATCAGTAAAAGCGCAATGGCGGTACACAAGGAGACATAACGCCAGTTGAGGGCGTGCCGTAAAAAAGGGTAGTACATATTCATCACGAACCATTCGAGCCCCCGGCTGGTGATGCGGTGTACCACATCGATGCGGCGCTGCAGTTTGCTCATATTCTGCTCTTCCGCATTCAGGTCGGGCAGGTGGCTCAGGTGGGCCGGCAGCAGGATTAGACACTCCACCAGGGAGACGGCCAGGCAGCTGATGACCACGACGGGCAAAATGGAGATGAACTTGCCCATGATGCCGCCCACATATGCCAGGGGGATAAACGCCACGATCGTGGTAACAACGGCTGCCACCACCGGCATGCCAACTTCGCAAACACCGTCCACCGCTGCCTGTAGCGGCGGCTTGCCGTTCTTGCGATGGACATAGATGGCCTCACCCACCACGATGGCATCGTCCACAATGACCCCCAGCACCATGATGAAACCGAACAGGGAGATCATGTTGCTGGTGCCTCCCAGGGCCCAGACGATGGCCAGCGCGCCGGCGATGGAGATGGGGATACCCATGCCGCCCCAAAAACTCAGACGCAGATTGAGAAACATCCAGAGCAGAGCAAACACGATCGACAACCCGATGATGCCGTTTTTAACCAGCAGGTTGATGCGGTCCCGCAGCATGTCGGTGTTATCGTAAAGGACTTTTAGGTTGGCGCCTGTCGGCAGGATCTTGTTTTTATCTTCGACAAATTTCTGCACGGCTTTGGAGATGGCCAGGGAGTCCTCCTCCTTGGTTTTATACACAATCAGCATCACCGAGGAGTCGCCATTGATGGTTGCATCGATAGGATCCTCTGAGAATCCATCTACAATCTCGGCTACCCGGTCAAGGGTGATAACGTCCCCCTTGGGCGTGGCCAGGACCACTATGGAAGAAAGTTCCGGGCCGCTGTACTTGCGGCCCATGGTCCGGATGCGGATCTCTTCGCCCTTGGTGCGGATGATGCCGCCGGCCAGGTTCAGGTTGCTGCGGCGGACCGCGTCGGTGACTTGATCGAACGAGAGCCCGTATTCGCGCAGCCGTTGCTCACTGACTTCAATGCCGATTTCATATTCCCGGGTGCCGAAGATACCAACCTGGGAAACGGGCTGCAGTTGCTGAATCTCGTCCTTGAGCTGTTCGGACCATTCTTTCAGCCGGCGTTCGCTCATGTTACCGGACAGGTAAAGCATGATGACCGGGTCCTTGAGGGTCAGCTCGTATATAACCGGTTTTTCGGCATCTACCGGGAAGGTTGAGATGGCATTGATTTTGGTGCGGACGTCGTCCAGCACATCTTTTACGTTGTAATCTTCTCTAACCTCAATATTTGCCGCGCCCTGGTTTTCACGGGATTCGGTGGTATACAGCTTGATGCCTTCCACACCCTCGATGGCTTCTTCGATCTTGCGGCTGATGCCTTCTTCCACCTCTTCCGGGTCGGCACCGGGGTAGGGAACCGACACGATGATCATGTCCAGTGAAAACTCCGGAAAGGTTTCCCGGATCATGGATTTGGTGGCGATCCATCCGGAAACAAAAATCATGACCAGGACGATATTGGCAAAGACGGTATTACGTGCAAATGCGGCTAAGACTTTTTTCATGGTTTGTTACTCCAAGCTCTCAGGCTGAAGACTGTCAGAAACAACCGCCCCAACTGCTTCAGCCTGAACGCCTTCGGGCTGACCTTCTGTCAGGATTGGCCTTCTACAATCTCCAGTAAAGAATTTTCCAGCGGATCGACCAGGCGGGTCGTGATAATCCGATCGCCCGGTTTGAGTCCGGCACTGACGAACGTCTCCTCCCCCTGGCTGCGAACAACTGCCACGGCAACGGTTTTGAGACGGTTGTTTTCCACGGTATACACAGTGTTACTGAAACTGACCGCCCACCGGGGCAGCCGGTATACATTTTCCATGGGCAGGCCGGGAATCTCAACGGAACAGAACATCCCTTCCACCAGCGGCAGACTCCGGTCGGCGGTTATGGCGTTGGCGGCTGGAATCTTAACCGCGACTGTCAGGGTCCGGGTTTTCTGGTCGAATTTTACCACCCGGTCGAGGTAGCCTTCCCAGGCATGGGTTTCCGGGGATTCCGTCCACCGGATCGTGGTGGGGGTCTTGGCCACATTCTGGAACCAGGCGGTGGCGGCACCGTTTTGGCCGTCGAAGCGCAGCCATTTGCGGGCATCGCGACTGTCCAGCGGGACCAGGATCTCTAGGACTGCGTCATTGGCCAGGGTGACCGCTTGATAGCCGGGATTCACGAATTGGCCCAATTCCAGTGACTCGGCACTGATACGGCCGGTAAAAGGGGCCCGCACCGTGCACCGTTCGAGATTTGCCTGAGCGATTTCAAGCTGCGCCCGGCCGGCAGCCAGGCCGCTCTTGGCTTCCTGGATCTGGATGGGATACAAGGCGATCGCCTGGTTCATCAGATCAAGCTGGTCGGTGGCCGCGTTGGCCGCCTTTTCAGCCGCATCCACCCCCGAACGGGTACCGATGGTGTCTTTTTCGAGCAGGGTTTTGAGCCGCTGGTATTCGCCGACAGCCAGGTCGCGATTGCGTTCCAGGGTTTTCAGCCGTTTGCGGTCGATTTCAAATTGCTTTTGAAGCCGCAGGACGGTGTTTTCCAACTGCCGGACATTGGCGCGGGCGGTGGCGGCGGTGGCGGCATAGTCCCGGGGATCGATTTTGAAAAGCACGTCACCGGCGGGGATGACCTCACCGGTTTCGAGCCGAGGATGGGTGGTCACAATTTTGCCGGTCACTTCGGGGGCAATAACCACGGGGTTCAAGGCCCGGGTCTCACCATAGCCGGTTATCAGGACCGGGATGGTTTCGGGGGTGACGGCCAGAACTTCGACCCGGATGGGACGTTCCTCGGTTTTGGCTTCTGTTGGTGGTTTTTTCAAGGCGGCCAGCAGGGACATGCCGGCAAATCCAAAGAATAGGATGGCCGCGCAGATGACAACCCGTTTAACCACCGGTCGGCTGTTTATTTTCCTAAAAAGATCCTTCATGTCGCTACCCTCTGTGCTCAGTTTGATGCCATTTCGTTGTCTAATACCTGGGCAATTCTACCGACGACCCGGCGCCAGTCATCGGCGAATTCAGGGCCGAGTTTTTCCACCAGGTCAACAAAGTTGCTGAAAATTTCCTTCTCGATCTGTTCCGTGATGGTAACCATGTCCTGGGAAATGGTCACGATCACTTTCCGGCGGTTGTCTGGATCCGGTTCGCGGACCAGGACACCCTTTTCAACGAGTCGATCCACCATGGTTGAAGCGGATGGAGCCGAAACATTCAACAGTTCCGCCAATTCGGTGATGGATACCTGCCCTTTGGTTTTTACGAATTTCAGAGCGCGCATTTGCGCAAAAGAAAGCTCACCGAAGGCAGTGCTGACACCGGTTGTGACCATGTAGCGGTTTTCCAGCTGGAATACCCACTCATGGATTTTGCGCCCGTTGGTAAATATCTGCCAGGCTAAATCGATGTTTTTATTAGAAGTCATAAATAATGCCCTTGTTAATTATTTGTTAATTTAATATTTAGGATATCTAAATATAATGGACCTCCGGGCATTGTCAAGCAACTTTTTTATGGGACCGGCTTCAGTGCCGCCGTTGGGGAAGGCAAAGTGGTCATACGGGCATTGTGGCGGCGCCCTGAAGCCGGTTCCAGTTGAATGGGAACCTACCACAGGGCGGATGAGCCGTCTGTTGGGAAATTGTATCGAATTGTATAAAAGTGTATCAGTATGGAAGTAACTTACTGACAATATGATGAATATGTGAATTATAGCCTTAGCTATCAACCTTGCATATCATCATCCGTCAATCCCAATCAGCCAGATGGGAACATCCATACCTATGGTGGTGAGTGTATTTTTCGCCATGTCAAAGTTGGCCATTTCACTGACGGATCTGCGGGGATGATCAAAATACCGCATGGGATACGACAAAACAATCTCGATACCCAGGGCAAGTCTTTTCTCAGCGTATGCGATTCTAAATCCGCAGAAATCTTTAAACATGGCATCCAATTTTCCGAATTGAGCCTCAATCTGGACCAGGTTTCCCTCAAAGAGATTGGCAAAGTCACTGCGCCACTGGGTATCCAGTGTTGTTGAGGTCAGGCATAGATCCCGGATGTTTTGCCGTTTAGCTTTGGCGCGGTCAGATTGAACATGCAGTTCCGGAGCCCCGGTTTTGCCTACACTTGCGGGTATGGAACCATAACTCCAGCCTCTGCTGGTAAACAGCCACCAGACGTCCGAACTCAGCTCAGACTGGACCTGGCGTTTCGGCAGCCTTGCCACCAGGCGGAGAATATGACCCTGCAGGTCATCTGAAATCTGCTTGATATATTCGGGTGAACAGTTGTGGTAATAGGATTGGACATCCATGGCGCAGCCTCACATCGGAAAAGAGTATCGGGGTTCCATAGCGGCACTATTGATATTGTAAATTAATCAGGGATTGCGGCACGGTCAATTCTTAACGGATGGCTAAAAACAGTCTTTTCGCCCCAACCTGCGGCGTGGGTGCACAGTGTAACGCACCATCTTTTCGTAATCTAGCTTCAGGCAGACTTTGCGGGGTGGGCTTCCCAGATTCCAGCGAGCGTCAGGGGCTGGTTAAAATGATTCATCTTTTACAAAATCGGCAATTTCCCTGCGATCAGGCGCCCGCCCGATCTTGGCCGGATACCCCATGGGG
>Ga0126327_10000114_pt1 | contig 21560 bp, 16 predicted proteins | sample InaspJWI30metaG_FD_101392 | JGI IMG/M metagenome (GOLD analysis project Ga0126327, IMG submission 101392) | Marine gutless worms symbiont microbial communities from Oahu, Hawaii - Inanidrilus sp. 1 OAHU.JWI-30 metaG | ecosystem: Host-associated > Annelida > Digestive system > Unclassified... | reverse complement strand
CGGCCGCGGCCGCCGGTGGGACCGGGGACATCTACGCGGCCGCCATTGCAGAGCTGGCCCGGCATTGCACTGCCCGGGGCCTAGTGTCATCGCAGCTGGTAGCGCAATGTCCGGTTACGGTCGAACCAATCCCTGATTTTATGCGGCCGGTGCGCAGCAACGCTGCTTTCAGCATGCCGCCGCAACACCCGCCCCAGGGCGGCACTTTCTATATTTTGGACACCAGTGCCGGTGCGATGGTTCCCGCCGACTACCGGCTGCTGACCGCCCATGAAACCTTCCCCGGCCATCACCTGCTGGACACCTGCCGCTGGGACCATGTGCACCCGATAAGGCGTCATATCGAATTTCCGCTTTTTTATGAGGGCTGGGCCAGTTTCGCGGAAGAGCTTATGTTCGACACCGGCTTTTTTTCCGGGCCTGCCGATCACCTGCTGATGGCCAAGCGGCGCTTCTGGCGAGCCATGCGCGGTCAGGTCGATTTCGATATCCACACACGCCGGCGTACTCTCGGCGAGGCTGCGGATTTTTTGTGTGCGGCCGGCATGCACCGTGACCAGGCCGCGGCCATGGTTCGGCGATATTGCTTGAAGCCCGGTTACCAACTGGCCTACACTGTCGGCAGGCGTCGCTTTCGCCGATTGTATGCTACCTATCGCGAACAGGATCCCGATCCGGGTGCTTTCGCCCGCTGCGTCCTGGCCCAGGGCGAGATCGGTTTTCAGCCCTCGGTCAAATATTACAGCACCCGAGTTTACAGGATCAAAAAGTGGAGCAAGGAGGAGAGACGTGACCAGTTTTATCGGCTATCATTCGGAATGGAATCTCGGGAGTCCCGGCGGTTGGGACTATCAGCGCGTGACCCAGGAAATTGCCAAGGTGGTGTGGCGCCGGATCAATGATCTCAAGTCCACCGGGGTAGATCTGGATTTTAACCACCCCATGTTCTATCCGGTGGTCGGATTTACCGAAATGCTATTGACCGTCCACCGCCGGAGGGCGGGCGGTAACCCCGGTTTGATCGCCGTGGTGGCCGAAGAAGAGACCCTGGCCGATGTAACCGAAAACATAAACCTGGCCCAGCGGCTGGACAGGGCTGAAGGCATTACCGGTATCCTGGCCGCCCCCCATGAATTCGAACTGCACAATGGGCAGGTCTGCCACCAGGGGCGGCCGCTCTCCCTGATGTTCATGGATTTCAACAACGACGTCTTTCTCAAGCTGCATAGAAAGCACGACCTGACCCCGCTCTACCAGGCCATCCGGGAAAACCGGGTGCTCAATCCCCGGGGTACGGAACCGATCAATGTGAAAAGCATGTTCGAAGTGATCACCGGACCGGAGGCATCCCGCTTTTATCCGGAGACTGTCCAGCGGACGCCTTGGACCCGGCGATTTTTCGATCGACGCACCACCGGTCCGGCCGGCGAAGACATTACCGACCTGGTCGCCTGGACCCGGAAAAACTGGACCGGCCTGGTGCTCAAGCCGGTCCGCGGCTACTCCGGCATCGGCGTGAAAATCAGCCAGGCCGGCCACGGCGCGGATGATGCCATCGAACATGCCCTGACCACGGGCGGGTACATCGTACAGGAGAAAGTCGCCTTGGGGCTGTGGGGCGAGGCCATGCCGGAACTTGACCCGGACCAGGAGAAAATTGTCTTGCGCAACCGCCAGACGGATTTTCGGTGCCTGATCGGTCCCGATGAAGTCTTCGGCTTTCTGTGCCGTTTCGGGGACGTGCCCACCAATGTGGGCAGCGGCGGGGACGTGCAGCCCATGGCCCTCTTGAAATCCCCCATCACCGTCAAAGAGGCGGTTGCGCGTATCAATGACACCATCGCGCAGCTCGATTACGCGGATCTCATGGCCGTGCAGGACGAGCAGAGCGATCTGGCGCTCAAAGAGAAATTCACCTACCTTCTGGGGGCGATCAAGATCGCCTTGCGCCCGCGTATCGTCACAGGCCAGCAGCTGGCCGATCTGAAGACCTACTGCCGGGCCATGTGGGCGGACAGCATCCAGCTGGAAAAGATGTGGTTTGCCGGAGAGCTGGATGATTACATCGACATTGAAGCCGAAGAGTTGGAAATTGCCCGTATGCAGCCATGGCGCGGCGGGCCGGCTATTTTCGCGGCTGACGGCCTGTTCGGCTTCGGTGCCGAATTGGAGGAGACATGACCATTCATGTGGACCCCGACTGGTGGAAATCCCTTTTCGATGAGGTCTACCTGCTAACAGATGCCCGCAGCATCAACGACGAGACGGTTACCCGGAAGGAGATTGATATCTTTTCCGCCTTGATCCCGCTGAAGACCGGCGACCGGATTCTCGATTTATGCGGCGGGCACGGGCGGCACTCTCTGGAGCTGAGCCGGCGCGGCTACTGTGACTGTACGGTGCTGGACTATTCGCAGCCGCTGATTGACATCGGTGCCCGGGATGCTGCTGCAAAGGACTGCGCTGTGCGTTTTGTGCAGGGAGATGCGCGCACTACCCGGCTGCCGGCGGATTCCTTCGACCATGTGCTAATCCTGGGCAATTCGCTGGGCTACCTCCCCGAACAAGACGCCGATCTGGAGATCCTGCAGGAAAGCAAACGCCTGCTCAAACCAGGCGGCTGGCTCTTGCTGGATGTCAGTGACGGGGATGCTGCGCTGACGAAAATGACGCCCCTGGCATGGCATGAAATCGATGCTGACATCGTGGTTTGCCGCCAGCGGGAGATAAACGCCGGCCGCATCCATGCGCGGGAGATGGTACTGAGTAAAAAGAAGGGCTTGATCCGTGATAAAAACTACGGCATCCAGCTATACGGCCGGCAGACCCTGGCTTCACTGGCCACTAAAGCCGGCTTTGAAAAGGTAAAAGTTTACACCGACGCCTCCGCCCTCCCCCCGGACGTAGACATGGGCTGCATGAACCACCGCCTGGTAGCCGTAGCCCGTAAACCATAGCAAAGTGCGTCGCCCCAAACCATCAGCCTCAAAGCCGTATCCGAATCCAGGCTCCTTGGCCATTCCGCCTTCCGACCTCAGACCTCTGATCTCAAGGCTTCAGTCTAAACGCCTTATCTGACTCCGGACTCCAGACTCCTGACTCCAGCTTTTACTTTATATCTTCCCCCTTCATTTCCGTTCATACTCCCAGGCTTTATCAAACAACGCAACATCCTGCATACGCTCGATTAAACTGGCTGCTTCAATCCTTGAACCAACCCCTTTTATGACCAGGCGATGCCAGGTTTCGCCATCCAGATTGACCGTTTCTATCTGTGCTGGGTACCCTTCTTTATTGAGCGTTTGCAATTGATCTGTAATTGACGCCATCTTGCGAACCGATGCCAGACTCACCACCCAGCGGCCATCCGATCTCAAAATCCCCTTTCCGGGGATCAACTCTGTCTCCGCAGCCCACTTTTTCAATTGCACCGGATCAACCTTGGCCACGGGCAGCGCAGGCTTATGTTTGGGTGCTTCATAGAAAGTGAGAGGCTTGTCCAAAAGAACCGGCTCATCCTCGCCCCGGGTGACGGTCACCTTGCCCTCTATCAGGAGCACAATGTCCCTTGTCGGCGTGGCTTTACCCCAGATATCTGTCCCCCGGATACCTGCCACGGCCGATGACACCTGCACGTCGATCTCGCGCCGGTGTCTTTTTGAAAGAGCGGTGGTAGTGAATCGGAAAGCGCCCCGGAGGACCTTTAAAAACCCTTTGAAGACATCCCGCTTCTGAGGCGGTGGAGACCATGAGGTTATCGTAAAGCTGGCATTTTCACCCAGTTTCACTAGACTGCCTTCCTCCAGTCGCAGAAGAAGCCGGGCGGACTTTCCGGTGATAAGGCGGTCGCCCGGCTTTAACTCCATGCCTACCATAACCGGCAGTGTGATGTCCTTCCATTGAACCCAGGCCGGAACCTGCAGGCCTTCCACCTTACCGACAGAGCCGGCAAATAGCGGCCCCGGCAAAAGGGGCAAAAACAAAGAAACGACCAGCAGTAGTCTCATTTGAATATCTCCTCATATGAGCGCCGTTCACCTGCGCCAGTATCTATATTGATATGTATTTATTAATTACGAGGCAAGTAGACGCTTGCTGTCCCGACGTATAAATCGGTAACAGCTTTCACCTTCCAGCATTTCTGCCTTCTGTCCTTCGGGGCTTGTCTTCCATGCTTCAGTCTTCGGTCTAATATTCTTATCCGAACCCTGACCCCAGACCCCTGACCCCAGACTCCTGACTCCTGACTCCGGGCTCCTGAACCCTGCCCCCCGCCCCCTGGTATTCAATGCTTCTCAGCCAGTACGGCGGCCAAATGGTCGCAGAACCGATAGGCAAAATCAGTTGGCTTGCCGATCGGCCAATCTGCAGGTTTCCGCAATCGCGACGACAACTCAATGTGATAGGCCAGCCAACGCGGATCGGTTATGGTCAGAGATTTCGTCGCTTTGAAATAGATGTCTTTGAAGCGGCCGTTTACAGACACATCTTCAAAGCGTTCATCGGCCAATAGCCGGTGATTGATGCCGGCCGCCAATGCCTCGGAATAGGAAGAGAGTTCGGCTGAACCGCATGATATCTCAACATCGTATGGGCTCCTGACTTTGCCGTGCCCGTGGATTTCAACTAAGATACTGGGTCGCCAGGCAGCAATCTGCAGGGTGTAGTCGCTGTCCAGATGTTTATTGGGATCGACGGTAGCATTGCAGGCGATGACGCTGCAGCAGTCGAGTCGTTCGGCAAGGTAACGGCCCATATATCCTGCATTTTCATCCGAGTCGCTATGCTCGGGACAGGGCAGAAAGGACCGGCCTGCCGGGGCATGATGCGGCACGCCCACCACGATGTCGGAACGTGAGCGCGCCTCTATGATCAGCAGTGACTGTTCAGTTGATTCGAGGGTCATTTGAGAACTTCGATGAAAATGCTTCAAATAGTATTTTTTTAGCCGCCTTTTTTAGACCTCAATCTACGCGTTTCAGGCTGGAAACAGTCCAGTTTATTGATGCAATGCCCAAAGTAACCGAAGCTTAACCCGCTCCGCTCCCGAATACAAGCAACACCTCGTTTTGACACACTATCAAATCGAACTTATGTTGATTTCCATGACCCACTTTGAAAGTTACCGAACATAGGGGCGGTTACAAAACGACCATGGAACCGATGGGGAGAAGAGCATTTTTCAACAGAATGATCAGGGGCATCAGCACAATTCCCTTGATGGGCATGTTGCCTGCTTCCGTGCTGCAGGCATCCACCGGCGGTGATGCGCCCGCACCCCGGCACTATCGCCGGCTCAATGGTGCAAGCTTAAGAGAAATTGCCAATCGGAAGCTGCATCACGGCAACGGCCGCTTTACCAATCCATTGGGCATTCTCCAGGGCGGCCGCTTTTTCGACCTGATGCGGTGGAAATTTTTCAGCTCCAATGCGTTCAGAGACTATCTGGACGATCAGCCGGTGACGCCGCTGAAAGTCGACTGGGAAAAGATAAATGACGGACCGGAGCTTTCGATCACGTTCCTGAAACATGCAGGCTTATTCATCAGAGACGGTGATTCGCATCTGCTGCTAGACCCGATTTTCGAGGATATCTTCTGGTTTATCGAGGATTTCAGTCCGTTGTCGTTCAATCCACTGGACATGCCGAAACCCGATACCGTCCTGATCACACACGGCCACTTTGACCATCTCGATCTGCCTTCCCTGGGTAGGCTCGACAAAAATACCAGCGTCATCAGCCCCCTGGGCTACAACGATGAGTTCAAAGCACTGGACATGCAGCAGAGAACCCAGCTCGACTGGTTCGACGTGGTCAAAGACGGTCCCCGGGAGATCACGCTGCTGCCGGCCAACCACTGGACCATGCGCAGTCCCGTCATTGGGCCGAACACATCCTTGTGGGGAGGGTACCTGATCCGCACGAGCGGCGGTTACACCATTTACGCGTCAGGCGATACAGCGTACTTTGACGGTTTCGATCAGATCGGGGACATGTACAATATTGATTTGGCGATCATAAACCTGGGGGCCTATGAACCCCGCTGGTTCATGGCGCCCAGCCACATCAATCCCAAAGAAACGGTCGAAGCCTTCAAAAAGTTGAATGCCAAAAAACTAATGGTCATCCACTGGGGCACGTTCCGCCTCGGCGACGAACCCGTCCATTTCCCGCCGCAACACATCCGCAAGGCCCTGGCACAGGAAAACCTGCTCGACAGTTGGGTCGATCTGGGCATTGGCCAGACCTACTTTCCCTCCTGAGAATCCAATCCACACCATACCACACCCTGAAATATAACCTCCGGCGTCAGATGACCGGCCTCGTGGTTTTCCCTCCCACCCCAAGCCTACCTTGGATTTTCATTTGACATAAGCACACGCTTATCATACCAATTTGAGAGTTCCCATCTCCAACACGCATCCAATCAAAACAACCAGTTACCATACCTACACCTGAATCACAGCAGTATCTGCATCTCTAAACGTATATTTGTCTGCTATTTATTTCCAGGAGGAGTCGCCATCAAAAGGAGACGCCTAAAATTACCGGTATAGGGCCTCCATGGTAATTCCATCTTTCTGTGGAGGCTGCCTTGGATAGGTGTGTTTTGCTATTTAGATACGATTCTGTCCGCAAAAAGAAGGGAGATAACAATGGTAATCATATCAAATGTTACATACCCGCCGGAGTCTGCAAAGGAGATAGCCACAAGGTTTCTGGAAGCACCTCAACCTCCTGATTTCATGACCAGAAATGGCCCATTTGTCAGTGCGAATACTGTCCATGGAATTTTCATAGTGACGCTCTATGAACTCGACAATTCCAATTTGGCTGAAGGGTTGGATTTTCTTGGCAACAACGTGGCGCTCTTTTTCGGTGTTCCCGGCTTCAAGTATGAGGTCAAGCCTTATTACAATGTTGAGGAAGCGTTGAAGATGCTTGGTATGTGATAGCACCCTTGAGAGCACGGCGGTTTCAATCTTCAGTTAAATCAAGAGCGGTTCTCGTATCGGGAACCGCTCTTTTGGTTGGATAACTAATCTAACAAAAACAATACTGGCTGGCCTTTAATCTTATGATCTTTCCGCCTCTGACGTCCGATCTCTGATCTCTTGCTTTATCTTTTACCCCCAAAAGTGGCCGATTAGGGCCGTATATGGGCTGATTTTTTGGAACTATTTTAGAATTATCTATTACTTAGCACGGCCCGACCCCGAATCATAAACCCCATCATTGCAGATTGCACGATTGTCAGGAACGGTGTCGACCGTCCTTGGGTGGTGCTTCGATATTCAAGGCCCGAATTTTACGGTAGAGGGTGCTCAGATTAATACCCAGCTCGCGGGCGGTATGTTTCCGGTTGCCGGCATGCCGATTTAAAGCCGCGCAAATAAACTGTTTTTCCAATGCCTTGAGCGTCAGAGCCGGTTGGGCAGTATCGGCAACCGAAGACTCTTCACTCCGGAATTCAGGCGGCAGGTGCCGAAATTCGATATAGCCGTCCGGACACAGTACGAAAGCGTGCTCGATGATATTTTCCAACTCCCGCACATTGCCGGGGTATTCGTACTCCATCAAACGAGCCAGCACCTCTTCGGACACACCGGAAATCGCCTTGTTTTGAAGCCCGTTGAATTTTGTCACCAGGTGATTGACCAGCAGGGGAATATCCACCCGCCGGTCGCGCAGGCGGGGCAGCATGAGGCGTACGATCCGGATCCGGTAGAGCAGATCCTGTCGGAATTCACCCTTTTCGACGAGCCGGTCCAGGTCCCGGTGGGTGGCGGCGATAATCCGGACATTCACCTTGAGCGGCTCGAGGGAGCCCAGCGGTTCAATGGTGCGCTCCTGGAGCACGCGCAGCAGTCGCACCTGCAGGGCCGGTGATATGTCCCCTATTTCATCGAGAAATAGGGTGCCGCCCCGGGCCAGGGTGAATCGGCCGGGTTTGTCCCGGTTGGCCCCGGTGAAAGCGCCGGCCTGGTAGCCGAACAGTTCGGATTCCAGCAGCGAATCAGGCAGGGCCGCGCAGTTGATGGCACAAAGGGTCCTTTATTTCGCTGAGAAAGGTTGTGGATGGCGCGGGCAAACAGCTCTTTGCCGGTGCCGCTGTCCCCCTCGATCAGAACCGTACTGTTGCTCTGTCCGACCTGCGGTAGAATCCGGAACAGGCTTCGCATGGAGGGGCTGCGCCCGATGATATCTTCATAGGAGTAGCGCCGCTCCAACTGCTTGCGTAATTGCTCGAGCTGGGTGAGATCCTGGAAAGTTTCGACCCCGCCGACGATCCCCCCGGCGTCATCGCGCAAAAGGGCGGTCGAAATCCGGATGGCCACCCGTTTGTTATCGCTGTCAACAATGTGGGTCATGGCATTGGTTACCGGCCGACCGGTCTGCATGGTCCGTTTCAGGACACAGTTTTTTTCGCAGATCGGGGTCTGGAAGATCTCTTTGCAGGGCTTTTTCACGGGGCACCCCGGTGATGCGTTCGGCCGCCCGGTTAAAGGCGGTAATGCGCCAGTCGCTATCGATGGTGAAAACACCCTCGTTGATCGAGTCGAGAATTTTGTCCTGAATCTGACGGTCTTCGTCTGTTTTCAAAATGGTATCCTCTGAAAAGGTCGCAAAGCCCGGTTTTTCGCCGGAAGTTAACGCCAGGCTATCCCCATTTCGTGCAAAAAGCAATATCATTCAGCCGCAATAATTGCAAAATGCCCGAATACTTCCGGTGCCACGTCTACCAGTAAAGTTGATTCTCCTTATGAATACAGTTGGTTAGAGAATTTTAATCATATGCCCACAACTGGCACGCCCATTGCTCATCCACATTGCCGTTTACCGCGCATGACTTTCGTGCAGCTGCAGCCAGCTTTTACAGTCAACAAAGGAGAGACGCAATGGCAGAAAAACCAGTCAAAAAAGCCGCCGCTAAAGAGAAAACGGCGGATCCGGTGAAGGTTTCCATTGATGAAGCGACCCGGACCATGCTCGCCCGGGCCCAGGCGCTGGACATCGAGACCGTGTTCGACCGCGCGGCCAAAATGAAACCCTGCAACATCGGCACCCAGGGCACCTGCTGTAAAAACTGCGGTATGGGTCCCTGCCGCCTGCCGCTGCCCAAAGGCGGCATCGAGGGTGATGATACCCGCAAGGGCCTTTGCGGGGCCACCGCCAATACGATCGCGGCCCGCAATTTCATCCGCATGATCGCCGGCGGGGCCGCCGCCCATTCAGACCACGGCCGCTGCGTGGCGGAAGTGTTCATGAGCGCCGCCCGCAAGGAGAGTGACGCTTACCACATCAAGGACACCTTGAAGCTGCTGGCCGTCGCACCCCATTTCAACGTGGCCACCCAGGTTGAGGTCGAGGGTGAACTGGTAGACCGTGATACGGACGAGATCGCCCTGGAGGTGGCCGAAAAGGCCCTGGCCGAATGGGGCAAACCGGAAGGCGAGCTGGACTACCTGAAGCGCGCCCCGGAAACACTATACAATAAATGGAAAGATGCCGGGGTGTTGCCGCGCAATATCGACCGGGAAGTTGTTGAAATCATGCATCGCACGCATATCGGCGTGGACCAGGATTACAAAAACCTGATGAAACAGGGTACGCGAACCGCCATCGCCGACGGCTGGGGCGGTTCCATGATGGCCACCGATCTCCAGGATATCCTGTTCGGCGCGCCGGCCCCGCTGCAGTCCGAAGCCAATCTCGGAGTGTTGAAGGAAGACCACGTCAACATCATCATCCACGGCCACGAACCGGTCCTGTCCGAGATGGTCGTGGCTGTATCGCAAACTCCCGAAATGATAGAGTATGCCCAGGCCAATGGTGCCAAAGGCATCCAGCTGTCCGGGATCTGCTGCACGGCCAATGAAATCCTGCAGCGCCATGGGGTGCCCCTGTGCGGCACTTTCCTCCAGCAGGAACTGGCCATCATCACCGGCGCCTGCGATGCCATGGTAGTGGATATCCAGTGCATCTTCCAAAATGTCGCCAATGTGGCCAAATGCTTTCACACCAAACTGATCACCACCCATCCCATCGCCAAAATGGAACAGGAAAACGTGATTCATATCGAGTTCGACGAGCACTACGCCATCGATGATGCCAAAAAGATCGTCAAACTGGCCATCGACAACTTCCAGAACCGGTCTGCGGATGTGATGATCCCGGCGCAAAAGGCCACCCAGGTAGCCGGCTTTGGGGTGGAATCCATCGAGTATCACCTGGGCGGCACCTTCCGCGGTTCCTACTACACCCTGAATGACAATATCATCAACGGCCGCATCCGGGGCGTGGCCGGTGTGGTCGGCTGCAACAATGCCCGCACCAAGCACAACGAGGGACATATCGAAGTGGTCAAAGAGCTGATCAAGAACGATGTGCTCGTCATCACCACCGGCTGCAATGGTATTGCCTGCGCCATGGAAGGGCTGCTCACGCCGGAAAGCGCGGGGGTCTACTGCGGGGCGGGACTGGCGGAAGTGTGTGAAACCGTCGGCATCCCGCCGGTGCTGCACATGGGCTCCTGCGTAGACAACAGCCGGATCCTGCTGGCCGCCACCGAGATGGTCAAAGCCGGCGGCCTGGGCGACGATATCAGCAAACTGCCGGTGGCCGGCAGTGCGCCGGAATGGATGAGTGAAAAGGCCATCAGTATCGGGCAATATTTCGTGGCGTCCGGGGTCTACACGGTTTTTGGCGTCACCCTGCCGATCTCGGGAGCCCCGGTATTTCAAAAGTACCTGTTTGAAACCTTTGAAGAAATGTACGGCGGCATGTGGGACCTGGAAATCGACCCGGTCAAACATGCTCGCAAAATGATTGCCCACATCGATAAAAAACGCGCTGCCTTGGGCATCGATCGGGCCCGCGAGTGGGTCATGGTCGATATGGCTGCCCGGCGTGATATGGCGGTATAGTATCCGTTCCTGCGCCTGTCTGCCGGTCGGCGCTCCTCCCCCGGACCGCTCTCCCCGCGAGAGCGGTCCGGTCCTTAATGGTTTTCCTTCAGTCTTCAGACTATTAGGTTCACCTTCGGACTCCGGACTACAGAATCCCTTTTATTCCTTCTATGCTTATACCTTACCCCTTATACCTTCTACCCGCTTCAGCCTTCAGCCTAATAGCCTATTTTGCCCCCCGACCCCGGACTCCAGACTCCAAGGTTCTTCCTTCCACCTTGCACCTTATACCTTTTACCCGAACCCCACCTAGTTGACACAACCCGTCCCACGGGCTAATCTACCCCGATTTTAAGTTTTTAGAATTTTAAAGGAGTTTCGACCGATGACCTATGCCGCTATTACCGGCTGGGGGAAATGCCTGCCCCCGGCTGTTTTGAACAACCAGGACCTGTCCACATTTCTGGAAACCAATGATGAATGGATCACCACCCGCACCGGTATATCCGAACGCCGGGTGACCCATGTCCTGTCGGGCGATATGGCCTATGTGGCCGGCGCTCGGGCCCTGGCCGGTGCCGGCCTTTCGGCAGCCGACCTGGAATTGATTGTATACGGCAGCTGCACCAACGATGAGCAGGTGCCCAACTCAGCCTCCGGTGTCCAGTTGCGGCTGGGAGCCGACAAAGCCGCCTCCATGGATGTGGATACCGCCTGTACGAGTTTTCTGTATTCCCTGTCCACAGCCACCGCCATGATCCGTACCGGTGTGGTGTCCAATGCCCTGGTCATTGGTGTTGAGGCGATCTCCCCCTATATGGACTGGGAAAACCGCAACGTCGCCGTGCTGTTCGGCGATGGGGCCGCCGCAGTCGTGCTGCAGCAAAGCCAGGAAGAAGAGGGGCTGATCGGAGAATCCCTGGGATGTATTGCCGAGGCGCGCCACACATTGCGGGTACGCGGCATCGGCGGAGCCTACGTCAACGCCGGTGTGATGCTGGGCGACACGACCTGGGATTTTGACGGCCAGGAAATTTTCAAGCGGGCCGTGAGGGGTATGACGGCCGCTTCCCAGGCGGTCATGACCAAGACCGGCATAAGTGCAGACGATATCGATCTGGTGGTGCCCCACCAGGCCAACCTGCGCATCATTAATTCCCTTGCCGAGCGAATCGGGGTACCGGAGGAGAAGCTGATGCTGACCGTTCAGCGCTACGGCAATATGTCGGCCGCCACCGTCCCCGTGGCGCTGGTAGAAGCCCTTGAAGAGGGCCGGGTCAAACCGGGGGCCCTGCTCCTCATGCCCGCCTTTGGCGGAGGGCTGTCCGTGTGTTCCCACCTGGTACGCTGGGGGCAGCGCATCACACCGCTGGGCACCACGGATATAGACCTTGAGCCCTGCAATGAGACCGGCCTGGAACTGGTCAATGCCATCCGGGCAACCAAGGCGCCGGCGGACCGATCCGCAAACGCCCTCCAGAGCGTGGCGTTCCCAGAAACGAAATACAGCCAAGACGCCAATTAACACTACGCGAATCCGACTTGCCTGACCTCAACTATCTGATCTCAGAGCTCTATGGATTTAACCGCCCGTTCGTTTCGCTCACTCGACCCACGCAGACAAAGCCCGGACGACCTGTCCGGGCTAGGGTAGCCATCGCTTCGCGATAATGTTCAAGTGGAAAATGGATTAAAAAGACACTGAATTGAAATAAGAAGTTTTAAATTAACCGAAGGGCATGGCAGGTTCAGCCGGGCAGGTCGCCCGGATGACGTCCGCGCTCGTCTGCGGCTAATTTTTGGTTTTCAGGCTCGGTCAATCAGTCTATTAGCCTTTTCCGACTTCCGACCTCTGGCTTCTGGTCTCGAGGTCTTCCTCCAGCCCCATACCCTATACCTTCTACCTACTTCAGCCTTCAGTCTTCAGTCTATTAGCCTTTTCCGACCTCTGACTTCCGAAGTCTGGCCTCTGATTTCCGGCCCTTTCTTCAGCCTAAAAGCCCTATCTGACTTCTGACCCCCGACGCCTGCCTCCTGATGCCTGGCCCTTCCTTCATCCTTATACCTTATACCTTAGACCTACTTCAGCCTTCAGTCTTCAGACTTCTAGCTATTTACCGCCTTCAGTCTTAAACCCCGTCCCAACCTCGAATTCACACCACCCCTATCGAACAACGACAGCTAACTGCCGATGGCATAGTGAATTCGAGCAAATTTGACCAGTGGTCTTTTATCTTCGGCGATGACACCCGGGTCCTGTTGCTGGATTTCGTCGAGCGCCTTGACGATGGGTGTAAAGCTGGGACCCATCCAGTATTTCTCTACATCCATATTCTCGAGAGCCATGAGTAACAGATCAGCAGCCTTTTTGAGTTCACCCTGGCTGATGTGATGGCGGGCCTTGAAATAGTGTCCCCAATAGCTTCCGGCACCGGAATTGCCTGTGACGCCGATGAACTTGTCAGCGATAGACAACAGATTGGCGCGATCAGGGTTTCGAAGCTCCGCGGCGAGGATGAGATTGAGCAAATCAGCATAATATTGCTGCCCCCCCATTCCCATGTTGGCAAAAACCTGATTGGCGACCTGCCGCACCTGCTCCGTCTGGCCGTGATATATCAGGTAAGTGAGATAGTTTCGAACGATGGACCACTCCAGCGCCCAGGGTTGGTTTAAAATGGGCGCCACTTCGCTGTACCAGTCTTCGGCGTTCCAGGGATAGGGCGTGATGCCGGGACGTTGGAAATAGCGCTCGTTCATTTTTAACCGGTCCAGGCCAAATTGGGCTGACATCGTGTGGCGGTTGTAGTCCTTCCAATAATTGTCCTTGCTCTCGTAATAATCACTTATGTGGGCCTTTTGCCAAAGCTGATACGATCGGCTGTACCGGACCATCCCGGAATACTGCGCGTTGAACTTCTCAATCTCGGCTTTGGGGACCACGACGCTCATGAGAAAACTCGTCCGCATCCAGTTACGCTGAAATGTCCAAAACGGTTTGTCGTCCCACCGGTTGGCTTTGGCCGTGTCGTAGGTAAAAAACATGTCCATGCGCCGGTCATAACCGTACAGGGTATACACATGCCCCGGAACGTAAACGAGAACTGGATAGCCGCTTTCGAGCAGGGACATCAGCGTGTCCCGGGTTTGCCAGTTAGTGGTAACCAGGGCGTAGCCGTTATTTTCCAAAAATGTTTCAGCCTTCCAGATGAACGTTCCCGAAGAAAAATTCTCTTTAATGGCATAGCTGAGTTTACGGGTGCTGACAGGCAGGTCCCGGTAGAAATTGAGGATCACCGACAGAGAGTTGGGAAAACAGGAGGCCGCCTGCTCGAAGGTCCGATGGTGGACCTTCAAGATGGTTCCTCCCCGTTTTGCTGGCGCCGTCTTCTTTTCAAAAGCCTCCATGTACCGTTTTGCCTTGGAATACACTTCGTAATTTTCAGAATAGTCGGTGAGTACCTTTTTGAAGCTTTGTGCAGCCGCCGGGTAATCCTGGTTCATGACATGCAGAACCCCCTGGCGGTGATGCAGCGCCGCCAACAGGTGATCATAGCGGATATAGGGAATAGCTTTGGCGTAGATGGCCTTGGCCGCATCGATACGCTGCCGGTCTTCGAGTATGGAGGCAGCGGCCAGGTTGATTGTCACCGTGTAAGCGGACACGATGACCACATGCAGGGCGATCAGCGGGACCCCGGCCAGCATGATCAGGCCGGCTTTGAGGAAACCACCACTGCACGCGGCACGAAACAGATGAAACGTTGAAAAAGAAATGGCCAGGAGAAGCAGGCCGTAGAAAAAGTATTCTGCCGTTTGCGGGTAGTATGCAATCGGTACCAGGCGTTGCAGCGGATAGACGGCCAATGCCAGAATCACTGCATTGAAAAACGCAATGAATACGAACGTGTGGACCATGTACCGGATAACGGAATAAAAATCACGATCGATGTAGTCGTTTTCCTTTCGCAGGCCGTAGAAAAACCCGAAGCACAGTCCGATCGGCAGCCAGATAACGGAATAATTCACACCTTGCCCGAAAAAGACGACGACCCATTCTCCAAAAAGCCAGAAATAGACGCCTTGAATGATGTTGTTGACGCCCATGAAGAAGATGGCCATGAATACCATCCAGGCCAGCGCCCGGGAGAGGGCGAGCCCTTGCTTTTGACGGGGGATGCCGTCCTTGGCCTTGGCATTGATCCCCCAGCAGTAGAAAAAGGCCAATCCGAAAACTACGAGGTAGACCACGCCATAGACGATGCGCAGAATCCCCGGAGAGGCCATGAATGCGAACATCGCGGTGCCGCAAACCAACATCACCAGCAATGCGAACCAACCAAAATACCGGGCTGCGGGGAAGGTTTTACGGACTTCTTCAAAATAGAGAACCAGCGCTACCGGCCCCAGCAAAGCAGTACCAAGCAGCATTTTCCAGCCCTTAAGTGTCTGTTGTTCGTTCATTTTATAGTCCCTTCTGAGCCGGAAAATATTGGCGTTCGTTCAGCGGCTGGTCAAAGTATTTACTCATCAGGTGAACAGCAAGGCTGTCGTGGCTGTCCTTTTTCAGGGCGGCCTCGAGTCGCTTTTTGGCCGCCGCCTGCTTACCGGCGCGGATATCTGCAAGGGTCAGATAGTATAGATGCAGATGGGGTTCGTGCTCCGGAGGCGACAAAAATGGTTCCGGGGGCTTGTTGAGCTTTTCAGCGGCGATATGCAGCCACAGGTCATATTCCGTTGCAAAGGGGTGGCGCAGAAACGAAATGTTCAGATAGTGGTAAGCCGCTTCGTAGTGCCCCAGCAGCAGCAATTCCCGCCCGATTCGCTGGGCGTTGCTGCAATCGATCAGGTCACATGCGATCCGGTTGCCGCCGGTCAGTCGCAAAAAAAGTTCCGGCGCTGCCCGGACGAGGTTGTGTCTGACCATCTCGTTTGCGATTTCCACGCGGTCGATATCACGCAGCCCCCCGATTCGATCGATGAGGGCCTCGATGGCTGTAAAGCGTTTGATTCCTGTCGGGATGGAGATGTTGGTTTTCGAAAGATCAAAGAGTTTCGCATCGTACCGGGCCGGGTACAACATTTTCCGAATGGCGGCAACCCCACGGGTATAATCGGCATGGCGCGCAATAGGATTATCTCCGGATGCGGCAATATCTGCCGCCATCAACGACGTGGGGTTGGCAATTGCGGCCACGGCCGCGTGCATGGCGGCAAGATCACCGGCGGTGAAAAGCTCAGGCAGCTCGGCAGCCAGGCCATTGGCGGTGAACACCACCACGGGCCGGGAGTTGATCTCCAGGAAATTACGAAACGTGGTTATAGGCAGCGGCATCATCACGCGGGATAATATCTCCTGCCGATAGGCCTGCCCTTCATTGGCATCAAAACATGTCTGAATCGCCTTCATGGTGCTGGACGGGGTTTCCAACCGAAACCAGGCCAGATCATCGGATTCATCTATCTCTATCAGCGCCGCCCAGTAGGCGTTGCCGGACAGGTAGATTGAAAGCACCGGATGGATCCCCTCGTTGATAAGGGTCTTAAGCAATTCAAACTGCGGGGGAACGAAATCGACCTGCGAGCCGGTGGCAGCCTCTATGTAGCGCGCCTTGTGGGGCATGGAGATATCGGGCAGGCGCCCCTGAGAGGATTCCGGGAGCATCGTTTTGAAGTCGGCCACAATTTCGTTTAACTGCTCCTGGGCGATCACCTCCTGGACCAATAACGCCGTCAGCATCACGTCCCAATCGGTATGGATCGGCTTAAACAGAGGAACGCGGCGGAACACTTCAGCTCCGTCTTTTGGCTGGTGCACCTTGGCCCATGCCTTGAGCCGGCCAATGTGGTCATCTGCGGGTAAGACCCGCCCTTTGGTCCAATCAAGCAAGTCATCGAGTTTTTGCAGGCTTTCACGCTCTCCTTTCGAAAACGCTGCAGCGTATCCGGCGCGCAGCCGGCGCGCGGCCTTGTGCCCGCTCTCGAATCGGTCGTGGTGGGTGAACACCAGGTACCGTTCAAAACCGGCCAGAGTGGTCGGCCGGTTGTTTTCGTAATAATATTTAGCCAGGACGGCGGCCCCCTGCTGGGGCAGTCCCATAAAACAGAGCCAGAGATAGACAAAAGAGAAGCCCTTGGTAAGGCACAAAAAGAAAAACCGCCGGGTATACTGACCGAAGGTGGACGCGTCCCAGTAGTCGATGGCCAGCAGTGCGCCGAGCGTGACGAAAACAAACTGGGTAAAGACGCCGCCTTGAACCTTGAGCCAGGCGTAGGTGAAGTAAACGGTGCTCCATAGGAGCGTAGTAAAGACAATGAAGCATGCAAATAGGATAACCGCCCGATTGATGGTGATGGGAGCGGTGGTATTGGTGACATATCCACCAATCATCACCGTCAGTGCCGCCACCAGTATCAATATTCCAACCCAGAATGGGGCTTCTCCCGCCCAGTTCTTGAAGCTTTCGGGTTGCGGAAGGTTGAGTTGTATCATTTCAATTTCCGGCAAAATGGAGACCAATGTGAAAGCTGCCACAGAAAACAGGACGAATTTGAAGTGGGTTTTGGTAACCAACGTGATGTCGAACTGCTTGAACGTCGGCTTGAGTCGTCGATAGGCAAACAAAACAGCAAAGGCTGAGAAAATCGGCAGCAGCATCCACCAGGGGCCCACAGCAGGCACAGCGATTTGAAGTGCACCGGCCGCCAGAAGGATCAGAAACAGGCCCAAAGTGATGACCAGATGTTTGAAATTTTTCCGAAAGTTAGTGTCCCGGATTCGCAGCAGTGTTAAATGAGCCGAGGCCGGAAACAGAAGCACATTGACCACGAACCAGGGCCATGTTCCGCGGCGCTTTCGGCGATCGGTGTTGGGGTCAGTTGCAGAGTGCGCGTTGTAAGTCATCAGTACCTTTTCCCTGTCACATCAGATCACGGTTAAGAGGATTTGGTTTGGATTTATTAGCGACTGAATCTTCTTCAGGTTTCTATGTGGCAACTTAATTCGAGCTACTATTCTGTGTGCATTTTCATGATATCCGCAGCTGGTTGCGCAGCATATCCTGGTACGGGGCCGCTTTTTATGCATTTAAAGATCAGGCCCTGCTATCGATACTATTCCCCAAGCATCAGACAGTTTGTGCGATCCGACCCCGTAACGGGAGTTAAATATCAGTTTGTTGGATTGATGTTTGGAGAGATTCTGTAGAAAGTTAACTGATTCTGGCCGAAAGGTCAAATTTTGAAATGAGTCTAATCGGCTACCTCTTTAGAGAACCGGCGTGTGCCGCAACCTGGCCGTTCTAACATTTCCGACTTCAGTCTCAAAGCCTTTTCCGACCTCTGACTTCCGATCTCTGACCTCGGGACCTTTCATGCCGAATTCCTGCTCGCATTGATATTACCATACAGGGACCGCTGGACGATCTTCTCATAAAGCGGTTTATCTGTGGAACCCATCTCGATTTTCTGCAACGCGTACTGCTGAATGACCAGCAAGGGCAAAACAATGCGTTCGCGTATCTCGATCGATTTTTTCGAAACCGGTTCCTCTTCCATCAGCTCCTGGTATCCGGAAATCAGCAAAACCATTTCTTTTGACAGCCGGTATTCGTCGTACAGCATGTACCAGAATTCGTTGTAGTCCTCATCTTCGGCGATATAGGCGGTCAATTCGAAATAACATTTCGATAACGCCATCATACTGTTGAGGATCACGGCCTTGAAAAACGGCACCTCATTAAACAACTGTTTCAGGTGATCTGTCTTTCCTGCAGCGACCAGGCTTTGGATGGCCGTTCCTAATCCGTAGTAACCCGGAACATTTTGTTTCAACTGGCTCCAGGCCCCCACGAAAGGGATCGCCCGCAAATCATCGAAGTCCAGTCTCTCCTTAGCGCCCCGCTTGACTGGCCGGCTGCCGATATTGGTTTTACCATAATATTTGAGCGTGCTCTTGTTTTCCAGGTAGGGCACGAACATGGGATGGTTTTTAAGGGCCGTGTACTTCTCGAAGCTCAACTGCCCCAGTTTCTCGATAATCTGCCTGTCCTTTTCAGAAGTTGCATTTTCTTCTTCAAACAGGGCCGTGGACATCCCGGCGCTAAGCAGCTGTTCACAATTATGTTTAAAATGCGCCTTGGTACCATACATGCTGGTAATGGTCTGGCCCTGGATCGTGAATTGGATGGCGTGGTTGGCAATGTTTTTTCCATGGGATGCATAAAAACGGTGGGTTTTACCGCCCCCGCGCGCAGGGGGCCCGCCCCGGCCGTCAAAGAATACGGCCTTGATGCCATAGTCTTCGCAAACCGCCGACAGGGTCTCATTGGTTGTATAGATCGACCAGTTGGCCTGCAGGAATCCACCGTCTTTGGTGCCGTCCGAAAACCCCAGCATGATGGTCTGTCTGTTTTGGCGTTGAGCGACATGCGCCCTGTACTGGGGGATATCGAAGAGGGCCTGCATGATCCTTCCGGCGTTCTGCATGCCCTCCATCGACTCGAACAGCGGGATGATATCGACCGGCACGTCTTCTTCTCTCCACCCGCACCACCGTAAAAGACTGAACACATACAACACAGAAAAGATATCTTCGGCGTGACTGATGATATACCGGTTGCATCCCTCGCTCCCGTTTTGCGCTGGATGTGCTTCATCTGGACGATCGACTGAATCGTATCTTTGATGAGCGCGTCTTCAAACTGATCAGGATCAACCGAGATGTCTACGCGTAAAAGCAGGGGTATCAATTCGGCCTCGTCCAGTTCAACCAGGTTTTGGGCAATCAGGTTCTCCTTCTTCAAGATGGCCTGCACGGTCTCCTGGTGGACGTCATGGTTTTGCCTGATATCGAGGGTGGCAAAATGCGTTTTGAATATATGGACCTTATCGATAAGGTTTTCCAGCTCGTCGAGATGGAGGCTGTTGTAGTTCTCTTCGATGGAGGCTTTGATATCGACAAGCGGATTGATAATCTCTTCATAGCGAATCGTCTGGGCCGGGTCGTACATGGTCACGTAAAGTCGGTCCCTCAGATTCGCAAGAACCTCTTCCACCCTCCTGAAGGTCAGTTTCCGGGCCAGGCGCTTGACATCGCGATAGTAGCACTTCATCAGGCTCATGCGCAGTTCATCGGCCACATCATTGGTGGTTTCTGATGTGACAAAAGGATTGCCATCCCGGTCACCGCCGGGCCAGAAGCCAAGCTCGATGATAGCAGGGCAGTCGAAACAGCTGTCGCGCAGGGTCTTTTTAACACTCGCATACAGCTCTCCCACGGCCTCATAATACACATGGCGCAGGAGGTAGATAATGTTTTTTGCTTCGTCAAAGGGCCTCGGCTTTTTGGCATTGATCAGGGAGGTCAATCCCAGCTGCTGCAGGGTGAGGTCGATCTCATTGATATCGTTGCGGGCTATCATCGTTTTCAGTCTGCCGATGATATTCAAAACCGAGGGCGAGTAAAACTGGGTGGGATGCGCCGTGAAGACAAGGCGGGCACTGAAACAGGACAGGTCATCCGTCAAATTGCAGGTCTTGTCATTGCTTTTCAGCAGGGTGATGCAATCCTTGAGCGACAGGTGATCGTCCAGCTGCACCAGCTGTTCGAAGGCCGCATCTTCCGCACTGTCGTAAAGCACGACTTGCCGTTCAACATACTGGATGACCTGAAACATGAAGTCAATTTGCTCTTTTTCCGTTTGCATGCTGGTATGCACGTTGAAAAAGGAATCCAGGATCCCGAGCGGATCCTGTTCCGCGTCAAGGCCCTGCTTGCATACATGGTGCAATAAAGGAATGAGCATGCCCACGTTACTGACCTTGCGGAAGGCAGATTCAAAAATAAGCTGTTGTAGACATCAAACTTATTTTTGACCACTTTATCGAATGCTTGCAGCTTTGTGTCATTGTCCATGGGTTTTATTTCCTATTGACAGGACAAACAGGAGTCAGGTGTCCAGGCTACGCCCGGCAGGCAGGGTCGGGTGTCAAAAAGACTTCCCTCCCCTGGCGGGAGGGATTAGAGGGAGGGGGAAGCTTTTTCGGACCCCGGATGCCAAACCCAAGACTCCAGATCACCATGTCTATATTGGCTCAGCCTTAAATCGGTGACCCCTTTGGTTTATTTGCAGCGATACGCTGGTAGAACAGGATGTTATCCAGGGCCATGGATACCTGGGCTGACAAACTTCCCAGGTAATCTCCCAGTTCACTGAAATCTCGTGGCTCAAGGGATACCATAGCCAAAACGCCCAGCACGCTCTCTTTGCCAACCAGGGGAAACGCAGCAAATGATTGCAGGCCGGCCTCTTCACACTCGCGCCAGGTACAACGCGTGTCGGCTTGCAGGTTCAAAGAGTATACCGGTTCGGCGTTCAGTACGGCCTGCCCGCCGAGGCATTCGCCCACGCCCAGAAAATGTTCCTCTTTGCTCCGTGCTTCCCGCGTTTTGGCGTGAACATGTTGGAGCAGCAGCTTACCTCCCCTTTTCAGGTAGATCATGGAAAAATCCGGAGAAATTAACGTATTGATCCCCTCCACCGCTATCCGGCAGACTTGGTCTATGGACAGCCCCGCATGGACCTTTTTTCCCAGATGGTAAATGGCCTTGAGTTCTCGGGCGTAGTTTTCCAGGACGCTTTGGTTTT
>Ga0126327_10000112_pt1 | contig 21637 bp, 18 predicted proteins | sample InaspJWI30metaG_FD_101392 | JGI IMG/M metagenome (GOLD analysis project Ga0126327, IMG submission 101392) | Marine gutless worms symbiont microbial communities from Oahu, Hawaii - Inanidrilus sp. 1 OAHU.JWI-30 metaG | ecosystem: Host-associated > Annelida > Digestive system > Unclassified... | reverse complement strand
GGACCGGCAATGAAAGACATCATCCGGGTCTGGAAAACCCGCCCTGCAAAAAAATGCAGCACCCCGTCGCAAATCTCATACAGCCAGTGCCAGTCATGGCTGGCGATCACGAGGGTCGTGCCCCACTTTTTACGGGCCTTGAGGGCCGCGTCTTTGATCAGCCAGGCACTGTCCGCATCGACGTTGGCCGTTGGTTCATCGAGCAGGAGCACCCGGGGCTTCAGGACCAGCCGGGCGGCCAGGGCCACCCGCTGGGCCTCTCCGCCGGAAAGTTCGTACCAGGGCCTTTTTAAAAAAGCCCCTGCTTCCAGCCCCACCCAACCCAGGGCCTGGGCGATCCGGTCGGTCAGTTGATCTGTTTCCCCTCTGATTTTCAGGCCGTAGGCGATGTTGTCACCCACCGAGCGTTTTAAAAGATAAGGTTCCTGGGTCAACAGGGTAATCCGGTCGCGACGGACGACATCTGCAAACGGCTGCAGCGGTGCGTCCTGGTAGGCAATGCGACCCGTTGTGGGCGACTCGATGAAGGCCAGTAATTTCAGAAAGGTACTTTTCCCACTGCCGTTGGGGCCGATCAGTCCGGTGATGGAGGCCGGCTGAATGAGCAGTTCTTCGATGGACAGTACCGGGTGCCGGTTGTAGCGGTGCTCCAGGTCCGTTATGCGGTAGACCGTTGACGTCATGTCCGAGCCCTCTTGCGCAGGGCGCTGACGGAAAGATTAACGGCAAAGGCAATGATCAGGAGCACCAGACCCAGCGCAATCCCCGTTGCAAACTCACCCTTGTTGGTTTCCAGGGCGATGGCGGTGGTAATCGTGCGGGTATGCCATTTGATATTGCCGCCCACCATCATGGAGATTCCGACTTCGGTCATGACGCGCCCATAAGCGGTTACGGCCGCCGCCAACACCCCATGCCGAATTTCCCACAGGCTGCTGAGCAGCAACTGGCCGAGGTCCGCGCCGAGGGTAATCAGAGTCGGGCGCAGTTGCCGGTCAAGCCCCTCGATGGCAGCAGCGGTCAGGGCAATCACGATGGGCAGCGCCAGAATGGTCTGCCCGATGGCAATACCGGTAAGTGTAAATAGTAATCCGGCCTCACCGAACGGACCGGAACGCGACAGAAAGGCATATACCAGCAGACCGATGAAAACAGTGGGCAGGGCCAGCAGGGTATCCACTATGGTTCGAACCTGGCGCCGGCCGGGAAAATTAAAATAGCCCAATGCAAATCCCAGGGGTATCCCCATGACCAGGCTGGCCAGCATGGACCCACCGGACACCGTTACGGTGGCGTAAACCGCCGAGTAGGTTTCACCGTCTCCGGTCACAAGCAGGATAATGGCTTGCTGTATGCCCTCTAAAAGGAAGTTCATAGCGTCAATATGCAACGTCCGGGTGCATCAGGTTTTAGCGTTCCTGTTGGCTATATATCCAATTGCCGGTCAAAACAAGTCCGGGGGGCATTCCGGCCCCCCGGGAATTATGCGCACGAATGGCAGCACGGTCAACGGGCGTTGGGGGTAAACAGCTGCTTGCCCATCAGCCGGAAAGCCCCTATTTTCTTCTGGGCCGCCGGACTGGTGATCCAGTTAGCAAATTTTCGGGCCGTTTCTACCTTGACGTTTTCACAGTTGCTCGGGTTGACGATCATGACGCTGTATTGGTTCAGTAAAATCGGATCACCTTCCACCAGGATCTTCAGCGGGGGGTTACCCTTTTTATTGGCCGCGTACTTAATATACGTTCCGCGATCGGTCATGGTATAACCGCTCCGTTCCGCGGCCACGTTTATAGTGGACAGCATGCCCTGACCGGTCTGGATATACCAGCGCTCTTTTTCCGGTTGTACGATAGCCGCCGCTTTCCAGAGCAGTTTTTCCTTTTTATTCGTTCCGGAATTGTCCCCCCGGCTGACAAAAATCGCCTGCTTGCTTTTAATTACCGCGAGGGCGGTCTTGATTTGGGAGCCATTTATACCGGCCGGATCGGCCGCTGGTCCTATGACAATAAAATCATTGTACATGATCTCGCGCCGGTCGATGCCGAACCCGTTGGCGATAAACTTCTTTTCGGCCGGGGGCGCATGCACCATCAGGAGGTCTACGTCGCATTTCTGACCCAGCTTGAGGGCTTTGCCGGTACCCGTAGCCACCCATTTCAGATCTATACCCGTATCCCGGGTGAATGACGGGATCAGATAATCCAAGAGCCCGGTGTTGTCGGTGCTGGTGGTGGTTGCCATCATCAATTGCGCGCTGCCGGCCAGGGCCGGGGCGGCTATTGATAAGACCGTCAGGGTCAAAATCAGGGCGGTGCGGGATTTACATGCCAAACTCATGGTACCTCCGTATGCAATTAAAAATGGGTTGAACTGGCCAGGCCGAACAAATGGCCGCTTAAATGAATGGAGGCACCATAGGGCGCATTTTAGTAACGCGTCAATTTCAATTGGAAAATATGAGCAAATTTAAACACAAAATGACTCAAAACAACCAGAAGCAACACTCTTGGTTCCACATGAGGCATAACGACTGGTAAACGGCAGACACCGAAACTGTACAAGCGGCTCTATTTTTGAAAGACCATCTTACCGCTCATGCTGACGTCGTATCCAGCGATGCCCTGGGCCAGCTGCTGGAATTCGGTTGCCTGCAGCTGGCTCATAAAGGCCTGGACCGCCTTGTCGAAAAACCGCACCTTGGTTACGAGCAGGTCATACCGTTCCCAGCGCAGCGGCAGAAAATCAAGCCCGAGCAGAGCCGCAACCGGTCTGATGGCCGGCCCGGCATCGGCCCGGCCGGCCAGTACCTCCAGGCCGACGTCCATATGCCGTGCCAACTCGATATTATAGCCGGTTATCTTTTCGCCCCTCAAACCGGCCTGCTTGAGTTCCCGATCCAGCAGCAGCCGGGTGCCGGTGCCCAGCGGCCGGTTGACGATCCGGAATCCGGGCCGCGAGAAATCCTGGATGCTTTTAATCTTGCGCGGGTTCTCTTTGGGCAGGATAACCCCCTGTTCCCGGCGGCAAAAATTTACGACTACCGGCATACGGTCCAACTCGCGGTCCGCGAATTCAAAATTGTATTCGGTTCCATCGCCCTGCACCAGGTGTGATGAAGCAACGTGGCAGAGTTCCTTTTTCAAGGCCTGGATACCTCCCAGGCTGCCAAGATTGCCGAAAACAGCAATTTGATCCGACTGACTGCTATTGAAGAGAGAAATGGTCTGGTCCAACAACGGATCATTGCTGCCGGCAATAATCAAGACATCGTTATAGGGCGGAAGTAAGTTGGGTATCTCCGGATAATTGATGCTGTTGTTCTCGATCCATTGTTCGACCAGGTGAACGGGAAAAAGCCACTTGCCAGTCACTTTACTGGCGGGCAGGCCTTTATCTGCGATAAGGCTGTACACCATTTTCTCATTGACCCCCAGAAACCCAGCCACTTCCCGTGTCGTCATCATTTTCTTCATTTTATCGGCCTTTTGAATTGATTTCGCGAATGTCGAACTTGACGGTTAGCCCAGCGATATAGTTGCGGTGTCATATCTTGTCAATCATAACTATAAATTTTGAAAAATCACACCATAAATTACCAATATTTACACATATTGACACAGGCACCCGTCGCCTTAAATATTTATTCATTGTTGATTATTGCTAAATAATTAATATTATGTATAAAATGAAATTACGGTTCCCCCGGGGACCGGGTTAAAATACCCTCAAAAGAGGTACCAACCGGTACCCAGGTGCTCAAAGACCCAGAGGAGCGATCATGCTGACAGAAAAAGAAAAACTGGATGAACTCCTTTCGCTGGGAATCGAACTGAACCAACTCAACGACCTGGACATTCTGCTGGAAAAGATCCTGCGTGACGCACGCCGGTTCGTCAATGCCGACGCCGGTTCAATCTATATCTGCCGCGAGGACAAACTGGACTTCACCTACACCCAGAACGATACGCTCCAACAAAGGCTGCCCGCAGGCGAAAAACTGATATACTCTACTTTTTCCATGCCCATTAACACTGACAGCATTGCCGGATATGTGGCCACAACCGGCGAACTTCTCAATATTCCCGATGTCTACCAACTGGCTCCGAGTGTTCCCTACAGCTTTAGTAAAAAATTTGACCTGTCGGCCGGTTATACCACGCAATCCATGGTAACGCTGCCCTTGAAGAATACCCGCGGTGATGTCCTGGGTATTCTCCAGATCATCAACGCCCGGGACGAAAACGGAGATCTTATTCCCTTTGCGGCTGAAGATGAGACCCTTATGCTCCACTTTGCCAGCATCGCGGCCGTCGCCCTTGAGCGCGCCCAGATGACCCGGGCAATACTGCTGCGCATGATCCGCATGGCGGAAATGCGCGACCCCAAGGAAACCGGCGCCCATGTCAACCGGGTCGGCGGGTATTCAATTGAAATCTTTGAAAAATGGGCCGAGCGGCACGGTCTGGACGAAAAAGAGATCGAAAGCGGGCGTGACAGCCTGAGAATGGCGGCCATGCTGCACGACGTCGGCAAAGTGGCAATCTCCGACCTCATCCTGAAAAAACCCGGAAAGTTCAGCCGTGATGAGCGGGAACTCATGAAACAGCACACCATCCTGGGTGCGCAGCTCTTTTTGCAGGCCCAATCGGATTTTGACGAAGCTGCCCGCGAGGTGGCCTTCAATCACCACGAGCGCTGGGACGGAGATGGTTATCCCGGCCACGTGAATATCGCCACCGGGGAACCGCTGCCCGGCCACCAACGCCAGGATGGTACCGCGCGGGGAAAGAAAGGTGAGAAGATCCCCCTGTTCGGCCGTATCGTGGCCCTGGCGGATGTTTTCGACGCCCTCTCGTCCGCCCGGGTCTACAAAGAGGCCTGGAGCGAAGAAGACGTGCTCGAGACAATCAAGGCCGAAGCAGGGGCCCAATTCGATCCGGAAATCGTAGACATATTCCTTTCCCGTATCGATGTCCTGCGCGCCATCCAGGAAAGGTACTCGGAGGATTAATGGGCATTCGGGGCTGGTTCTTTCCAATAGCCCTGGCGGTGGTCTTGCTGAGCCAGGGCTGTGCGCCGAAGATGGTCAAAACGGTCGAGTTCGGCAATCCCCGGGCCGCCATGCGGGTATTGATCGCCAGTGAGGCCAGTGACTTTAAAAAAGCCGTTATCGACCAGGTGGTGGCCGGTTATGATCGCAAAGATCTCTATTTTAAAGTCACGGATCTTCAGAACCTGGCCGACGAAACGGCCTCCGACTTTGCAGCTGTCATCATCATCAACAGCTGCGTGGCCTGGCAGCTCAACCCCCGGGTGAACGCCTTTTTAAATAAAACGGAGATGCCGGCGAATATCATTCTGCTGACCACCGCCGGGGACCAGGACTGGCTGGCTGGCATTGATGGTGTAGATGCGATCACCGCCGCCTCCCTTCCCGCCGACATTGAACGCACGGCTGAAAAACTAAAAGTAAAGTTAGGCGCTCTTATTCATGCAGCCGCATAAAGTGCAGACCGCAGATAAGCCTTTGCGATTGAGGACCCGGTTGATCATCAGCATGGCCGCTTTCTTGATTAGAATCTGGTTTTCCACCTGCCGGGTAAAAATTACCGGCTGCAGATATTTCAAGCGATTTTTTATCGACAATGAATCGGCTGTCGGGGCTACCTGGCATCGGGGCGCGGTGTTCCTGGTCTGGTACTTCGGTCGTTTTCATCCCATCATCATGTTCAGCAAATCGGCCGATGGAGATCTGCTTGCCGGCTTTGCGGCCAAGATGGGCGTCATCCCGGTTCGGGGATCTTCTTCCCGGGGGGGGGGCGGGAAGCCCTGGCCACCATGGCCAGGTATCTGAACAAGAATAAGCGCGGGGTGGCAGCTACGGTTCTGGATGGCCCGCAAGGCCCCCGGTTTGTCGCCAAAACGGGCATGGTCGCGCTGGCTAAACTTACCCGCAATCCGCTTTTACCGGTCATGATGTCCGCCTGGCCGGCCATCACCATTAAAACAGCGTGGGACCGCACCCTGATCCCCCTGCCTTTCGCCCGGGTCACCATCAGCCTTGCAAAGCCCTTGGATATTCCGGATGACTACGGGATGGAGAAAATTGAAAATATACGCAAAGATGTAGAAGAAACGCTCAACCGGATGATGCATACTGCCGATGCTGAAACGGGGTACCTCAAAAAGTGGCCGGATGTCTATGGCAGTGCTGATGACCCGCAAGTTAAGGAAAATATTTCGGTATAGGGCCGAACGTGGGGAAATATATCGAGCATGACAATTGATTTCATATGGTCGGCTTTCACGGATCTATCGCTGCAAAATCTCCACGATATCCTGCGGCTGCGCCAGCAGGTATTCATTCTGGAACAGGCGTCCTTTTATCCGGACATCGATGGGCATGACCCGGTAGCGCTGCACTTGACCGCTCATGACCGCACCGCAACGCTGCTCGGCTGCCTGCGTCTGCTGCCGCCGGGAACGACCAATCCCAGACCGGCCATCGGCCGCCTGGCCATTGCCAAATCGGCACGCGGTTTAAAGGTTGGGAACCGTATGATGATCGAAGGTATTCGCAAGGCCCGCCAACTGTTTACCGGCAACAGCATTTATATATCCGCCCAGCAGCACTTGATCCCGTTTTACACCGAACTCGGGTTCGTTCCACAGGGAAAGCCGTATGACGAAGATGGTATCATGCATGTTGACATGTATTTGACCGGGGATGACAATGCTTGAAAAATGTCGGTTGCCGGATTAGACCGCGGCGGATTGAAGCAACAGCCAATGGGGGAGGATCGCATGACTCACAAGCCGACCGATGGTGGAAGCTGGCGGCACACCCTGCACGAAGTCATTTTCGAGGCGGATACGCCCGCCGGTAAGGCATTCGACATTTGGCTTTTGATATTGATCGTAATCAGCACGGTCGCTGTCATCCTCGAAAGCGTAGGCACCATACGTCACGATATCGGTCCGGTGCTGCGCATGCTGGAGTGGGGCATCACGATCATTTTTTCGGTGGAATATCTTCTCCGCCTGCTGGCCGTCAAGCAGCCGCTGCGGTACGCCCGCAGCTTTTTTGGAATCGTCGACCTCCTGGCAATTCTACCCACCTGGCTTAGCCTGGTTTTTACCGGCACACAATCTTTGGCGGTTATCCGGGCGCTGCGGCTCTTGCGGGTGTTTCGCATACTGAAACTGGCCCATTTTCTGCGCGAGGCCCATCTGCTCAAATCAGCCCTGCGGGCCAGCTTGGGTAAAATCGTGGTCTTTTTAGGCACCATCTGCACCCTGATTGTCATCATCGGCGCCCTGATGTACCTGATCGAAGGCGAAGAGCACGGTTTTACCAGCATCCCCCAGAGTATATACTGGGCCATTGTCACCATGACCACGGTTGGGTATGGCGACATCACCCCGGTCACGGTCCCGGGAAAGATGCTGGCCTCGCTGGTGATGATTATCGGTTACGGAATCCTGGCTGTGCCTCCGGTATTGTCACCGCGGAGCTGATCCGCCCCATAAAATCCGCGGTCAGCACACAGGCCTGCCCATCCTGCAGTGCCGAAGGACATGATCCGGATGCCCGTTTTTGCAAATACTGTGGAGACGCTTTATAATAGTGCAACCGTAAAATATGAAACGGTACCGGCCACAACCCGGTACAAGAAGGAGAATGAAGATGAACCTGCCGGATATACAGATAAATAAAATTTTGTACGCGACCGATCTTTCCCCCAATGCCCACCACGCTTTCGGTTATGCCGTGAGCCTGGCCACCCGCTATGACGCTGAACTTTCCATGATTCACGTGATCGAGGATATTCCTGATTTTGACGACAAGGTGGTGGGCTATATCACCAAACAGCGGTGGGACGAAATAAAAGGGCAGCATGAAGCTGAAGCACGCAGCAGCCTGACCGGCAAGCTCGTCCAAAACAAAGGCCCCTTAGAGGATCTGCTGGGGCAATTGAGCCGAGATGCCCAACACGGTCAGCCGGAGAGTGCGCTCAAACCAGGTGAGATGCTGGTCAAACGCGGCAACCCGGTTGAAAAGATTTTAGAACAGATCAATGCGGGTGATTACGACTTAATCGTGATGGGGACTCACGGTCACGGCGCGTTTGCGGATGCCATGATGGGCAGTACCTCCCGGCGGGTTCTGCGCCGGTGCGTGAAACCCGTATTCGTTGTGCGCTTGCCGGAATAAACGCAGGGCGGCAGAGAGATTATCCAAGGGCCGCCGGGGTTTTTCCTACCCCGGACGGCCCCTTTATTCAGCCACTATTTCTCCAGCTGAATGACCAAAAAGCCCGCATTGGGACGTTTTACCAGCAGGCTGAAATCATCACCCGCATCAATCTTGGCAAGCAGTTTTTTGTACGCATTCAGGCCGTCGACCCGTTTGCGATTGATTTCCTTGATAACATCAGCCGTTCGAATACCGGCCCGCTCGCCTTTACCTCCGGGTTCAACTTCAGTGACCAGGACCCCTTTTTCGTTCTCATCAATACCCAGTCGGCGGGCAGTATCTTTGGTCAGCGCCGTGACCTCGATACCCAGGTCGTCGCTTTTCTCCTGTTCAGCCCTGGCTACTCGACGGTCGTCCTCTCGCTTGGCCAGTTTGACCGAACGGGTTATTTCCCGCCCGTCTCTGAGCAGGGTAATCTTGGTCTTCTGGCCCACGGCCAGCCCCGCTATCATCCTCGAAAGCTGCCGACTGGTTTTAATCTCTTTGCCATCGACCTTGAGGACAATGTCACCTACCTTGATACCGGCCTTGTCGGCAGGGTCATCTTCAAACACCTGCGAAACCATGACCCCTGTGTTTTCACCGAGTTCGTAATACTTCTTCATCTCGGGCGTCAGGTTTTGAATCCCGACCCCCAGCCATCCGCGGGTAACGCCCTTGCCGGTCTTGAGCTGGGCGATGATATCGGCCGCCATGTCGATGGGAATGGCAAAACCAATCCCCTGTCCCCGTGCCACGATGGCTGTGTTGATGCCAACCACCTCACCGGTCAGATTCAAAAGCGGTCCACCGCTGTTGCCCGGGTTGATGGACGCATCGGTCTGGATGAAATCATCATAGGGTCCGGAACCGATGATGCGCCCTTTGGCGCTGACAATTCCGGCAGTAACCGTCTGCTCCAGACCGAATGGGCTGCCGATGGCAACCACCCAGCTGCCCACTTCCAAAGCCTCGGAATCACCGATCTTTAAAGCCGACAGTCCTTTGGCGTCGATTTTAATCAGGGCCAGGTCGGTGTTTGCATCGCGACCAACCACCTCGGCCTTGTATTCTTTTTCATTGGAAAGTTTGACCGTAATTTCATCCGCGTCTTCGATCACATGATTGTTGGTAACTATGTACCCGGCCGTGTCGATGATGAAGCCCGAACCAAGGCTGCGCTGCTTGAAATCGCGCTGGGGGCTTTTGCCCTGCGGCCCAAAAAAATCGTGGAAAGGATTATTGTCGCCAAACGGATTTCCGGGACCGAAGGGGTTACCGAAAAAGTGTCGGAAAACTCGACCTCCGCCTTTGATTGTCTTGACCGTGCGGATGTTCACAACCGCCGGGCGGGCCTGCTGGGCCAGCAGGCTGAAATTGGCCGGAACCATTTTTACTTCTGCAGCCGGTTTGGCTATAGCAGCAGCCGGTCCCCCGGCGACTAGAAAACCAACTGCAGTAACAAGAATAAGCAATGACATCCAGATAGACTTTTTACGCATTTCGGACCTCCTCGGGTTAACAGTCTCTATACCGAACAGACAGTAATGCATGAAGTTAACCGGAAGATGACCGTAAGATTACCATTTGGTAATGTTTGCGGGGAGGTCGCAAAGCAGAGCGCTGCGGGTTAACGCTGGCAAGCGGTTCCGATTCGGCGGCATCTGGCTTTAAACGGGGATAACGACCGTAAAGGTGCTGCCTGTCCCCGGATCGCTGGTGACTTGAATGTCGCCGCCATGCACCCTGGCAACAGCCCGGGCCAGGCTCAGCCCCAACCCGGTGCCCGGCAGGGAGCGACTCTGGTCGCACCTGAAAAACCGTTTGAAAATAAGGGGCATGTCCGCGGGGCTGATACCTAGACCCGTATCTTGAATAGATATGAGTATCTGCCCGGGATTGTTCGTTTTCTCAGCTGAAATGCGCACCTGCCCCCCCTTGTCGGTGTACTTGATGGCGTTGTCCAGAAGGTTGGCGATCATTCGCTGCATCATCTTCAATTCCCCTGAAAAAACAAGCGGCTCAGGCGTATGGCAGATCATAATCAACTGCCGCTCTTCTGCCAGAGGGTTGAAAAGCGCGCAGGCTTCAGACACGATTTTCGCAAGGTCGAGAGTTTCGATCTGCATTTTATCGACGCCGGCCTCGGTTTTGGAAATCAGGAGCATGGTATTGATCATGTCCAGCAACCGGTCACACTCTTCGATGGTATCACCGGCCAGGGTTTGGTAATCATCCAGCTTGGCGCCGGTTGTCAGGGTAACTTCTGCCAGGCCGCGAATCCGGGTGACCGGACTGCGCAGATCGTGGGCAATGTTATCACTCATCTCACGCATCCCGGTCACCAGGTCTTCGATCCGGTCAAGCATGGTGTCGAACGTCGCTGCCAGCTGGTCAATTTCGTCGCCGTGCCTTTTGGCAACTGCCACCCGCTCCTGGAGAGATTCGCTGGAGATACGGCTGGCTGTTCGGGTGACGGCCGCCACGCCCGCCAATGCCCGCCGGGACAAAAGCCATCCGATAAGTATCGCCACGACGAATAATACCGCCGTAGCGGCCGCAAAGATTCTAACAAGGGCCGCCAAAAACCGCATATTTCCCGCCACCGATTGTCCGAACTGCATGATGATACCGGGGCCTATAAAAGCGTATATTACCCGAACATCGCGTATCGGATCTTGCAAGGTCACGGTCTCCTTGACGGCAAGGTCACCTTCCAGCAGGCGTCGGATAGATTTGGGATTTATGGCCAGATTGCGCCAATGGGACATGGAGGAGGTCAGAAATGCCTCCCCGTTGGGTAGCAGCAAGCGGATAAAAACCTCTTTTTCACCAGCCGCCTGGGTCTCGATTAAAGCCGCCTCTTTCACGCTCTCCAGATCTTTTCGCGCGAGCATGGCGGTAAAGTGGTCAATTTGGCGCTCCAGGGCCCGATCCGTGCGTTCGTTGAATTCCAGGGAGAGAAAAAATAGATACTGGAAAATGCCAGGCAAAGGGTGGCCACAAAGAGCACCACATACCAGAGCGTCAACCGAAAGGCCAGCGAGCGGCTGAATTTAATCTTCGGTTTTGAGAACATATCCCACTCCGCGTACAGTATGGATCAGTTTTTCCTGGAAGCCTTTATCAACTTTGTCTCGCAGCCGGCAGATCCGCGCTTCGACTACATTTGTCTGGGGATCGAAGTTATAATCCCACACATGTTCCATTATCATAGTTTTTGAGACAACTTTGTCTCGGTTTCTCAAAAGGTACTCCAGCAGGGCGAATTCACGGGGCTGCAATTCGATATTGCGTTCTCCGCGCATTACCTTCCTGGAAAGCAGGTCCAGGGAGAGATCACCGGCGTGCAAACGGGACGGTTCCCCACCGCTGCTCTGCCGACGGATCAGAGCCTGCACCCTGGCCAGCAGTTCTGAAAAAGCGAAAGGCTTGGTCAGGTAGTCATCACCGCCGATCTGCAGCCCTTTTACCCGGTCCTCGATCGAGTCTTTTGCGCTCAGGATGATAACCGGGGTCGTCACTTTTTCACGCCGCAGCGCCTCGATAACGGCTAAACCATTTCTTTCCGGAAGCATAATATCCACAATAACAGTGTCATAGGGTTCGTAAAGAGCCAGGTCGAGCCCGTCGCGACCATTGGCAGAGTGGTCTACGGCATAGCCGGCCGCCTGAAACCCCTTAATTATAAAGGAAGCAATTTTAAGATCGTCTTCAATTAATAGCAGTCGCACGATTCACCCCGTTAGCGTTCTAAAAATAACAGTTATTCCTAATTCTTAAGTGTCAAAATTTTGACACAATTATTTAATTCAACTTACTTCAGTGGCTATCATATCGATTAATCAATGAATGTAATTGCATTTATCGTTATAGATTTGCAACCGTTATGAGAGAAACAGGGTTCCCGACCTGCTGATTTCAATCGCGGAGCACCTGTCAAATAGCCCCACATTTTTGACCACCAAATATTGTAGCCCAGATGCGGATACCTACACAATATGATGCCAAGCCCCCTTTTAGGGAGGGTTAAGGTCCCCATCTGCCTGATATCAAAGCCCAGATTACAATTTTTTTTCAGTTTAAGGCTAATTTTCAAGTTAAAAGCCATCTAATTATCATCAAAAAACGGAATCCATTGTTTTTAGGTACACTAATTGCGTTATTTTATCTTCAGCTACCCTGGGGGTAGCAAGATACCCAGAGACAATCTGCTGCCCCAATCCTGAACATCGAACATTTTGCTATCTGGAGGCTAAAATGGAAAAGAGACCCCCGACATGTGCCACTTTTGATTTTGAGATCGGCAACCTTCTAGAAAGCCCATGCAAACGATGTCACAAACAGGCGTTGCTGCCCAAATGCACCGCTAAATGCAAACTGATTGACGATGTCCAAAAAATCCTGGCCGGCGGTATATCCAGCGTAAAGAATTTCTCACCGGCGGAATCATTCACGATCCTCATCAGTGAGTAGTGATTCCGGCCTGGCGTCAATCAAGCCGCAAGTTTGTTTCTAAGCGTTTGATTATAAAAGAGTAGTCGTGCCAATACAAGGCTACGGCACGAATTGAAAGCCCCGCTCTGAAAGCCGCCAGAGCGGGGCTTTGGTTTCCAGCCCGGCCCGGCAGTACAGACAAGAGAATAAGTTATTTAATTTATGGTAGTTAGGTCAATAGGGCGTATCTTGAAAACGCTTGAAACGCCTGGTCTTGATTTCATTCTTGACTTTAACATTAATATTCTTATTATACCGACAATCAACTAGCAAACGGCTTTACGAGGTAACCAATGCCAGTGTATGAATTCGAATGTGAAAGTGGCCATGTAACTGAGGGTCTAGTCAAACTCGGCACCAAAGAAATAGACTGCCCCAAATGCAAGCAAAAAGCCACAAAGATCATGTCCCTGTGTGCTTTCGAACTAAAAGGCGGCGGTTGGTACGCAGACGGTTATTCTTCCAGTAAGAAGTAACCCGGCGCTCCTAGCTGCCACTGCACGGCCGGCTGCCGGTCATTTCCTGCCGCGATTATATCCCCAGCCAGACAAACTGCTTATTTTTCAGCCATACAGTCATCATCCCCTTGCGCATTCCCGGTAACGGGTGCGGATGCCGTATCCCAAAATGACCTGAGGGCGCTTTCCAATTCCGCACTGCCCCTCATTTTCCAGGGCTGCCAATAGTCAGGCAGCAAAGATCGATATCCGTGGCGCGCATAGCGCTGATCCACAAGCAGGACGACTCCCCGGTCATGCGCGGACCGAATCACCCGCCCGGCACCTTGCAGGACTCGGTTGAACCCTGGATATTGATACGCATATTGAAATCCGGCGCCCTCAACCTTATCGAAATATGCTCTAATTAAATCATTTTCGAATGAAATTGCCGGAAGACCGACCCCAACCACGGCCGCCCCGGACAATTTATCCCCTTCCAGATCGATCCCTTCACCAAAAATTCCTCCCAGAACGGCAAATCCAACCAGGGTGCTGTCGGGCTGAAACCGGAAATGTTCCAGGAAAGTTGATTTTTCGGCTCGGCTCATTTCAGGTCTCTGAACGATGGTGTTCAAGCGCGGACAGCGCTGAATGACTGCCGCATGCGCCATGGCCAGGTAGTCATAAGAGGGAAAGAAGAATAGATAGTTCCCCTTTTGTGAAGATACCAGCGCCAGCAACATCTCGCAAAGCTCAGGCAGGGTTTCCGCACGTTGTCGATACAGGGTGGAAATACGGTCCGCTACGAACACACCCAGGTGCTCGGACCGGAATGGTGAACCGATGTGCATACTGCCCGTGTCTTCCGGACAGCCTAACAGGCGCAGAAAATAGGACGCCGGTGTCAGCGTGGCGGAGAAGAAAACCGCGGCCGCACAATTCTCCGTGACAGCCTCCAGGCGCCGGGCCGGGTCAAGACAAAACAGCTTAACCCGGAGATTCTCATCAGACTGCTCCAATAAGGTGACATACTCAGGGCCATATTGATCCGCTGTTTTTAAAAAATTGACGGCGGCAAAGTAGAATTCAAGCACATTCTCGCGAGGCGGCGCCAGCGGATTTTCCTGCAGCCATCTTTCTGCCTTACGGATAGTGTCGGTCAGGTGCGTCAACAGCTCCGCCGGCGCCTCATCCTCGGTGTAGGCCCTGTCCGGCAGTTCCCGGCACTGTTTCCGGGCGGCAACCGTCCAAGTGTTGATCTTTCCTAAACTCTTGTAAAGCGCCGGCCGTTGCTTGCCGAACGCGCGCCTTAAAGCCAATACGGCCTTTTTTTCGAGTTGGGCCGAAAACATGTCGCGGGCACGGCCCACCAGGTTATGCGCTTCATCCACCAGAACGATACAGTCCCGCTCGTTTTCGGACAACAGCCGCTTGAGCGAAACCCGCGGATCAAACACATAGTTGTAATCACCGATCAGGCAGTCCGCCCAGTAGACAAGCTCCAGGGAGAACTCGAACGGGCAGATACCGAACTCGCGGGCAATTGCCTCAATGCGATCGCGTGTAAAGTCATCGTCCCTGCAAATCGACCGGACTGCGGCCGGCAGCCGGTCATAATATCCTTTTGCATATTCACACTCTTCCGGAGTACATGACCTTTCATCTAAAAAGCAGATCTTGTCTTTGGCCGTCACAGTCAAGGTCCTGAGCCTGAGCCCCTTGGTCCGCAGGGCCGCCAACGCTTTTGCGGCTGCCAGTCGGCCGGTGGTGCGGGCGGTGAGATACAGAATCAAAGGGTTCTCAAAGTCCGGCATGGCTTTTATCGCCGGAAAAAGCGCCCCCATGGTTTTACCGATTCCTGTGGCGGCCTGAACCAGCAGCTGCTGCCGGTCACGAATGGCCCGGTAGGCGCAGACCGCCATCTCCCGCTGACCGACCCGAAATTCGGCAAAGGGAAAATCAAGTTCGCCGATAGATCCATTGCGGCCGGCCTGCCACTCAAGCCCCGCCGTTATCAAATCCAGGTAGCGAGCGGCAATGTCTTCAAAGCGCAGCTTCAACTCCGACACCCGATATTTGCGGGCCCAGGTTACCGTCTCCAGGCTTTCCAACTGGCAGTAAGTCACCTGGACCTCGATTTGCTCCAGATCTTCACCGGCCGCGAACAGGTAGGCGTAGCACAGTGCTTGCCCGAGATGCATCGGGTCCGGCTGCCGACGAAAGTGCTCCGGGGATTGCTGCGTGGTTTTAATCTCTTCAATGGCACAACCGTCAGTACCCTGGTAAACACCGTCTATACGACCGCTTACCAACAGGTTGACATTGTCGGCCGCCACGGTCAGGCTGACCGGCACCTCCGCGGTATAATGGGCCGGTCTTCTTTTCTGCAGCCGGCGGTGTATGCGTATACCGTCCCGGGCTCGGTGCGGGCCGGTAAATGCAATCCGCAGATCGCCTGTCCGCAGTACCCGGCCGACCATGCTTTTTACCGCCACCTTGTGTGTGACAACCAATCCCTGCCTCCTCCCATTTGCTACGACCGCACCCCAGGCGGGCCCGCACGCCGCCCTGGCCGCATGCGGGCAATCCGGGAATCGATCCGTCGGCCGGTCTGGGAACGCGCGCCGATGGTCGATCTTGCCTAACATTTCAAAAGGTAACGGGCCAGAAAAAAGTCCGGCACGTACCGCCCGGTTTTCCAGAATTGACACCAACGGATAATTCACCTATGATGCAAGGTCGTTCGAACATCGGAAAACCGGATAAAATTACTGACATAACAGCAACATACCTTGTGTCTAAATCCGGTGGTAGACCAAACCGGCCCCAGCGACCAGCCGCCGGAAATTGCGACCAAAGGGTTGTTGGGCCGTTTAAAGACAAGTAACAGGTACCCGCTGCCCCATGCGCCATAAGCCCGATAGTGTATTCAAATCGATCAACACCAAGGTCGCTTCAAAGTTCAACGGACTGATCATCCTGGCAGTCCTGGTTTCCGTGCTCACTTCGTCCACGTTTATTACCGGTTATCTGATGCATCGCTTCAGCCAGGATGTCATTGCAAAAGATCGCCTGCATAACAAAGGACTGGCCCATGCCGTCAAAGGGTTTGTGGACCACGCCTACAGCCTGAATGACCAGTTGTCACGTCACCCCACCATTGTGGCTGCCCTCAAAACCGCCGCCCCCAACTGGGACCAGCGGGTAGCCCAATACGAAGCTGCTGTGGCAGCGCTTGACAACTCGGTTACCATCGCCGGGCTGCCGTTCCTGTCCGACATGCAGGCCCGGTATCGTTTCGCCGATCTGTTCTTCCTCCAGGATGCCAAAGGCGACCAGGTCGCCCGCAGCTTCGGGCCGCTGGGCCACCGCGGGCAGCGGTGGTGGTTTAAACAGATGACTGCCGACGGGGAATACAAGCCGTTCTTTTCCAGATCTTACTTTTCAATTACCGGCAACAAGCCGGTCGCTTCGGCTTTTCATCCAGTGTTTGCAGAAAACCGTTTCGCCGGAATCATGGGCACCGACATCAATTTTGACCGCCTGCAGGATATGATCTCGGGATACCTGAATTCGGATGACCTCTACGCCATGGTCATCGACAATGAAGGCGTCATCATCGCACATCCCGATCGACAGATTCTCAAAGAGCTCTACAACCTCAGGAAGCTGACCCGCCAGGTCCTGGCCAAGGATGATTCCGGTCGAACCCTGCTGGACAAATACGGCAACCACCTGACCGCCCAGCAGCCTCTCGAATGGGACCCCGCCGTGGCCCGGCTGGCCGAACACGCCCTGAGCGGGCAGCCGGGATATACAGAGCGTATCGAGTATAACGGAGCCCGCTGTACATTTTATTATGATCCTGTTCCCCTGCCCGGTGATTCGGGGAAGTTTTACGCCACCATCCTGATTCGGAACGCCGCCACCCTAAAACAGACCCGCTTTACCCTGCTGGCGTTTACGTTTCTGTTATCCGGAGCAATCATTTTCCTGCTCATCGTTCTGTTTCGCCATCAATTCCGGCGGTTGGTCATCAGTCCCCTCGAAGAGGTGAACAGCACTATCAAGCGCCTGGATATCGATCGGGAGGCACCCGTCCGGGTTGAAACCGCGGACGAGTTCCAGGTGCTGGTCGACACCTATACCGACATGTGGGCAAAGCTGGCCGCCGCCAACCGTGAACTCTCCGAAATCAATGAAGAACTCGAACAGCGCGTGACCAAACGGACGGTGGCCCTTGAAAAAATCAACAAGGCCCTGCGGCGGGATATCGAGCGCCGGAAAAAGGCGGAGCAAGACCTGCGCGAAGCCGAATCGATCTACCGGCGTACCGTCCAGGTGTCCCCCAATGCAATCACCATCACGCGCCTGAGGGATGGCCGCTACTATGTGGTCAATGACTCGTTTTGCCGCATTACCGGTTACAGGCGGGAAGAGGTCCTTGGCAAAACCCCCACTGAACTGGACCTGTACGTCGATCCCCGCATGCGCGAAGAGCTGATGGCCACCTTGAAAGAAACCGGCGAGGTCAACCATGTCGAGGTCCAGTACCGATCCCGCCAGGGCGCCATCCGGGACACCCTTTTCTCGGCCCGGACCTTGACCTTCAAAGGCGAACAGTGCCTGGTGGCCGTGGTGATGGATATTTCCAGCCGCAAAAAGGCCGAAAACGAGGTCCGGGAACTCAACCGTGAACTCGAAAAGCGGGTGGCCGAAAGGACTTCCCAACTGGAAATAGCAAACAGTTATTTAGAAGAGTCCATGCAGCAGGCCAAACGTCTGGCCCGTGACGCCCAGTCCGCCAGTGTGGCTAAAAGCGCCTTTCTGGCCAATATGAGCCACGAAATTCGCACCCCGATGAACGGCATTATCGGGATGTGCAACCTGACCTTGACGACAAATCTGGATCCCAAACAGCAAGAGTACCTGGAAATCATACGGTCCTCCGGAAATGCGCTTTTGTCCCTGATCAACGACATCCTGGATTTTTCCAAGATCGAGGCCGGCAAGCTCAGTTTCGAAAGAATTCCCTTTGCGTTGCGGAAGGTGATGGACGAGGCCCTGGATGTGTTTCTGGACAAGATCACCGGCCGGGATATCGAACTGGTTCTCGATGTCGCCGACGATACGCCCAATCGGTTGATATCGGATCCCCTGCGCCTGCGTCAGGTCATGATTAACCTGCTTTCAAATGCCCTGAAATTCACCGAACAGGGCGAGATCCACATTTCAGTAAAAACGGAACGGACGTTTGGCAACAATGTCACGCTCCTTTTCTGCGTCCGGGACACCGGTATTGGAATTGATCCCGGGTTGCACGCTAGCCTGTTCGACGTTTTTTCACAGGCAGATGGCTCCACCACCCGTAAATACGGCGGCACCGGCCTCGGCCTGGCGATCTGCAAACGCATCGTGCACCTGATGGACGGGGATATCTGGGTAGACAGCGATCTGGGTAAAGGCAGCCGCTTCTATTTTACGGCGACATTCGAGCGGCAGCGCGAACAGGTCCCGGCTGATTTTCAGATCCCGCCGGAGTTGAAAAACAAAAGCGCCCTGGTTGTAGAGGACAACGCAACCACGCGGCTCGTCTTAAACCGCTATATCAAATCGTTCGGATTCAGCACGGAAACTACCGGCAGCGCGGAAAAAGCCATCGCCCTCGTAAATGCGGCCGCAGACGCAGATCCGTTTAAGCTGGTGATCATGGATGTCAGCTTGCCCGGCATGGACGGCATCGCCGAGCTAAGAAAGATGAAGTCCCCCAACACACCCGCAAAGACCTGTTTTATTATCATCAGCGCCTCGGGCCGCGAAGAGGAGGCCGAACGTATGGCGCGCCTGCATGGCGCCCATTTTTTACTGAAACCGGTAAAACAATCCACGCTCTTTAACACGATCATGGCCGCATTCGGCCGCGGAGAACGTTTCACCGCGGCGACACCGGCGGGCGACCAGGCTGCTTCTCAGCCGATCGGTGAATACCGCCTGCTCCTGGTCGAGGATAATCCCATCAACCAGAAAGTCGCCCTTGAAATTCTGAAGGGAACCGATGCCAATGTCGACATAGCCGCCAACGGACAAGAAGCGGTAGCCGCCGTTCAGTCCCGGATCTATGATATCGTCCTCATGGATGTCCAGATGCCGCAAATGGATGGCATCCAGGCTACCCGGATAATCCGCGAGGAACTGGATCAAACCGCCCTGCCGGTCATTGCCCTTACCGCCCACACCATGGCGGGTGATCGCGAGCAGTGCCTGCGGGCCGGGATGAACGACTACGTGGCCAAACCGATCGATCGGGATGAACTTTTCCGGGTTATTGAAAAGAATCTGCCGCAAACCACCGGTTTCGGCCCGCTCTTTTCTGCGACGCGCTTTGAATCCATTTCAGCGGACACCCTGTCCCAGGGAACCCTGCCGGGATTGAACGTGCAGAAAGGACTGGAAAGGATCGGCGGTTCCGCTCAACTCTATGTTGAAATCGTTCAAGAATACTGCGATACGAACGAGAATTTCGTTTCAGACTTCAAGACGCTGATCAATGAGGGCTCCCTGGAGGAGGCCAAAATCAGGGCCCATGCACTCAAAGGCGCTGCCGGAAACATTTCCGCCGAAAAACTGTATTCGGCGGCGGCCGCCCTGGAAAAAGCCTGCCTGGACAACGACCGGGAACAAATTGAACCGCTGTTGACAGCCGTAGGACAGGAACTCAACGTTATCCTGGATACAGCCCAACGACTTGACACGCTGCTATAGCCGCAAACTGCTCAGGCGCGCACCCCCTCGCCCCGCAATCCATATCTTTCCCAAGCCAAGCGGGAACCGCCGGACTGCCCCCATTGCCCCACTGTCACCACCTATTGAATGTACCACATGATTACAAATATCTATCGAGGTAAAACCAGATGGCGCGCATCCCCGGGAATAACGGTTGACTACTGCTCGAAAAAGGAGTAATAATTATTTTTCGAACGGTATTCGGCAAAAAACCGCGGCGGGGTCTGCTTTCCGGCCGCCCAGGAGGACATTGCAATGCATGCTGATCTCAAAGGAAAAACAGCCCTGGTCACCGGTTCCGGCAAGCGTTCCGGTATCGGGTATGCCATTGCCCGCGCTCTGGCGGAAAACGGCACCAACGTGATCATTGCCGACCTCGGCCAGGCCGGCACGGATGAGGCCCAGGTGGCCACCGGCCAGCATGCGGAAATGGAGGATATCGCCGCTGAATTACAGCGCGATTACGGCATCGCCAGCCTGGCGGTGCCTGTCGACGTGGGATCTGCGGAAGCGATTGCGGCCATGGTTGCCAAGATAAGCGATCGGTTCGCGGATATAGACATTCTTTGCAACAACGCGGGGGCCTCGTTCGGAGTGCCCAATGCGGTCCATACGTATGACGAAGCGGCCTGGATGAAGACAATCGATATCAATTTGCACAGTGTTTTCCGGGTTTCGCGGGCAATCTTGCCCTTGATGATGAAAACCGGGGGAACCATTATCAACACCGCTTCCCGGGCCGGCAAGGTCCCGCCGATTTTCAACGGTGCCTACGCAGTTGCCAAGGCCGGGGTAATTATGCTCAGTAAAGTCATGGCCCGGGAACTGGCCGGTATGGGGATCCGCGTCAATGCCATCTGCCCCGGCCAGATCATGACCGACCTCGAAAAATGGCGCTTCGGACTGGAAGCCCAGTTTTTCGAATCAACCGTCGAGGAACGGGAAGCTGAGATGTGTAAATCCATTCCCCTGGGCAGAATCGGGAAGCCGGCGGAAGTCGGCTCTCTGGCAGTATTTCTGGCATCGGAAGCATCATCCTATCTCACCGGACAGGCCATCAACATTACCGGTGGGCAACTTATGGAACTGTAAAGGAATCTATCATGACAACGGTTACAGGTGGTCAACTAGCAGCCCAGGCTCTGATCGAAAAAGAAGTTGAATATATTTTTACCCTGAGCGGGGGACATATTACGCCCATCTATCAATTTCTCGAAAATACGGACGTGCAGTTGTTCGATACCCGTCACGAGCAGGCGGCCGTCTTTATGGCCGAAGCATGGGGTAAGCTGACGCGTAAACCCGGGGTTGCCATGGTAACTGCCGGACCGGGATTTACCAATGCCCTTACCGGAATTGCCAGTGCCTATTTTTCCAATACCCCCCTGGTCTTGATTGCCGGCTGCGTGGGCCTGGATCACAAGGAAAAACTAGATCTCCAGGATATGTTCCAGGAACCCGTCATTGCTCCCATGGTGAAGAAAACCCTGGTTTGTCAGAAGACCGAGCGGATTCCGGAATTTGTCGATCTGGCGTTTCGCCTGGCCGCCAGCGGCCGGCCCGGGCCGGTCTACCTGGAAATCCCTGTAGACGTGCTCAACACCACAATCGAGGAAGCCGCGGTCAAACAGCGCCAGACCCGGGTGGATTCCAAACCGGTGGATCGCCGGGGGGCGGC
>Ga0126327_10000111_pt1 | contig 21650 bp, 18 predicted proteins | sample InaspJWI30metaG_FD_101392 | JGI IMG/M metagenome (GOLD analysis project Ga0126327, IMG submission 101392) | Marine gutless worms symbiont microbial communities from Oahu, Hawaii - Inanidrilus sp. 1 OAHU.JWI-30 metaG | ecosystem: Host-associated > Annelida > Digestive system > Unclassified... | reverse complement strand
CGGCCGCGGCCGCTTCTGCAGCGACCTTCTCCGGGTCCAGAGCGAATAGGGCTGACAGGTATTTGCGGCGATCGCCGATCACGACCGCCTGGCTGATAGCCGGGATAGCTTTGAGTTGGCCTTCCAGAATTTGCGTGGCAATGTTCTCACCGCCGGCTGTGATCAGCAGCTCCTTTTTTCGATCGGTAATCTGTAAAAATCCCTGTTCATCCATCTGACCGACATCGCCTGAATGCAACCAGCCATCATTGTCGATTGTTTCCGCGGTGGCGGCTTCGTTTTTGAAATAGCCCTTGAACACGTGGCGGCCGCGCATGAGAACTTCACCATCCGAGGCAATGCCAACCTCGGCGCCCTGCAAGGCGGGGCCGGCCCAGCGCGTGCGGAACTTGTGCGCCTGGGGCAGCGAGACGGTACCGGGGCCGGTACACTCACTCATGCCGTATACCTCGGTAATGGGGATATCCAGGCTGTGGAAGAACTCCAGGGTGTCCTTTGAAATCGGCGCTGCGGTGGAAATAAACAATTTGCAGCGATCGAATCCCAGCTTGTCACGGACTTTGGAAAAAACCAGCTTGTCGGCCAGGCCGTGCAGGGCCGGCATGGGGCGTCCGGCCTGGAAAGCATATGTGCCGGCCAGCCCTTTTTTACGGGCCCAGGCGGCAATTTTTTTCTTGAGGGCGGAATTCTGGGCGCCGGCAGCCATCATTTTGGCCTGGATCTTTTCCCACACCCGGGGCACCCCCACAAACATGGTGGGCCGGACCTCCCGCAGGTTGTCGCCCAACTGGTCGAGGCTTTCAGCAAACCAGGCGGTACTGCCCGTCAAAAGCGGAACATGCAGACTGACCACCTGCTCGGCAATATGGCTCAAGGGCAGGTAGCTGATAATCTGATCTGTTTGGTTGACCTCAGCGCTTTCAGCCACCTGCCGGGTAGTCCAGACTATGTTGTCATGGGTGATCATCACGCCTTTGGGATCGCCTGTGGTGCCGGAGGTGTATATCAGGGTGCAGCAGTCGTCCGGCGACTGGGCCGCGATCCGCGCTTCCAGGTCCGCTTCCGGGGTTTGCGCGGCCAACTGGGGCAGGTCCTCCCAGGCATGCACCTGTCCATCCGCATCTGTCCCGTTCATCAGGACGATAGCCTTGAGGTCCGGCAGCTGGTCCCGGATCTGTTTAAATTTGGCCAGTTGCTCGGCATCCTCTACAACGGCAATATTGGCTTCGCTATGCGCGGCTATGTAGCGGCACTGCTCCGCGGCATTGGTTGTGTAGATTCCCCCGGGAACAGCCCCGGCGAAGATGCCGGCCAGATCGCTGATGAACCACCGCGGGCAGTTGTTGCCCAGAATGCTGACCGCCTTGCCTTTTTCCAGCCCCAGGGTCATAAAGGCCCGCGCGGCCATGCGAACCTGGTCATGATACTCTGCCCAGGTGGTGGCCTGCCAACTGCCGTCGATTTTCATGTTCAGGGTGGTCTGCTGACCGAGTTTCTCTACGGTAGACTTCATTACGTCCATCACGGTTTGTTTCATACCCACCCCCTCTGTTTTTCGAAAGCTGTGACTGCGTGTGCATCCCGCCATGCAAGCGGGCGTATGCTGGTCTGCCGACAGGCCGAGCCGGCTGGACGGCAGCAGGCCAGACCTGCAAAATGTGGAACTGATAAATTGGATGTGCCCTGTGGGCGTGTGGATCAAAATAAGCGTTGCCGAACATGTCCGGCGCATCGAAAAGTTACTGCAGATATTGATTACCCAATATCGCAGTTGCCTGTTTTTGTCAATTCAAGTGGTTGTCTTCTTTGGCGAAACGGCTGTTATTCAGGTAAGGTGCGCTGTTGGCGGTGGTTATAGTCTGCAGATTGCGAACTGGGCCATCGGTCCTTTAGGGGTATCGAATCCACAACCTCCCCGAGTTTTTGAACCCGCTCCTGAATCTGATCCCGATGCCCCGGACAGTATGCTGATGGATATTGAAAATCCCCCCGTACCCAATGACCATCCGGCTTTGCCAAGGCTATTGACACCGCCGAGGCAATGCCGCTATTTTAGACAACCTGTTTCATCGACCTGTGTATTCTGGTAAACTGATAGGGTAGACGAACCCCTTCCGAGGAGAGGCACCATGCAAAAAGAAGAGATACGGGCAGCCATAGCAGACTGTGAATTTTTCAAAGGGCTGGCCACAACCGATCTCGATCGGTTGGTACCGCTTTGCCATGCCCGGCAGTATAAAAGCGGTGAAGCCGTTTTTACCCAGGGTGAAATAGGCGAGTATCTGTATGTGATTGTCAGCGGACAGGTAGCGCTGGAACGGGCCATTGATCTGGGCATTCGCAAAGGCAGCGTAACGATCGAAACCCTGGAAAAGGGCCGTGTTCTGGGCTGCTGGGCGACCCTGCTGGGTGAAAAGCACATTTTGATGTCATCGGCTATCTGCCAGAAGCCGACCCATCTGCTGACCCTGCGGGGCGGCGACCTGCGCGCCTTGATGCACAGCAACAAGGAGCTTGGATTCAATGTCATGGAGAAATTCTGTTTTCTATTGCGTGACCGGGTGCAGGCGGCGTATGGCGCTCTGGAAAAGATCTAGCTAGCTGCTTGGATATGATCGTATTGTATGCATAAAGATTTGCTCAAAGACGAAGCGCTTTTTTTGGCAGACCTGCCGCAGAAACTGCAGGCCTACCAGCCGGAGCGCAGCCAGTTGATTCCCATTTTGCAAATGGTGCAAAAGGCGATTGCCTACCTGCCGTCCGAGGCACTGGGCATTGTAGCTGACTATCTGAATATTTCCGCGGCAGAAGTCTTCGGGGTCGCCACCTTCTACAACCAGTTTCGCTTCAATCCACCCGGGAACTACCCCTTCAAGATCTGCCTGGGTACGGCCTGCCATGTCAAAGGCGGTGAGATTATCCTGGAGAATGTTGAGCGAAAACTGAACATCAAAGACGGTGAAACCACGTTGGACCGGGAATTTTCCATTGAGCGGGTGGCCTGTGTCGGATGCTGTGCCCTGGCTCCGGTCGCTATGATCGGGGAAACCATTCACGGGAACATGGCCCCCAGTAAGGTGGAAGGCCTTTTTACGCGCATCGAAATCGAAAAAGAGATGGCGGAAAGAGAAAAACAGAAACATGAGTCCTGACAACACCCAGGCCAAGCAGCAGTATGAGGCTCTACGCCAGGCGGCGGAAGCCCAAGGCGCAGCCTTTGAACAATCGCCGGAGCCAAAGATTCATATCGGGATGGCCACCTGCGGGATTGCTTCCGGAGCACTGGATACCAGGGCTGCCTTTGAAGAGACGCTTGCTGAGCGGGGGATTGCGGCTGAAATTCATTCGGTCGGGTGCCATGGCCACTGTTATGCGGAACCGGTTGTCATCATCGATCATCCGGCCTCCGGGTTCCCGCCGGTGTTCTACCACGAGGTTACGCCGGGCAAAGCCAGGATGCTGACCAAATTGTTTTTGGAAGAGGGCGACCCGCGGTTCGAGCATGTATTCGGCGCCACGGTGGAAAACGAGATGATTCCGACCGTGATGGAATTTTCCCGTTTCAACCAGGAAAAACGGGTCGTCATGGAAAAGTGCGGCCAGATCGATCCGGAGAGCATCGACGAGTATATCGCCGCGGGCGGTTACGCGGCCCTGGTAGACATCCTGGGGCTGGCTCCTGACCGGATTGTTGACGTGATTAAACGCTCAGGGCTGCGCGGTCGCGGCGGGGCCGGATTCCCCACCGGGGTTAAATGGGAACTGGCCGCCGCGGTTGATGCCGACACCAAGATCGTTATCTGCAATGCTGATGAGGGCGATCCCGGGGCCTACATGGACCGTACCATTCTCGAGAGCAACCCCCACCAGGTTCTGGAAGGCCTGGCCATCTGTGCCTATGCGGTAGGTGCCGGCCGGGCTATCGTCTATGTACGCGCTGAGTATCCCCTGGCTGTAAAAACGCTGCGCACTGCCTTGTCCCAGGCCCGGGATTGCGGGCTTTTAGGGGCGGGGATTCTCGGCAGTCCATTTGATTTCGATATCGACATTTTCGAAGGCTCGGGCGCCTTTGTCTGTGGTGAGGAAACCGGCCTGGTACAGTCGCTGGAGGGCCACCGGGGGATTCCTGTACACCGGCCGCCCTATCCGGTGGAACAGGGGCTGTTCGGACAACCCACGGTTATCAACAACGTAAAAACCCTGGCCACGATTCCGCCGATTATCACCAAAGGTCCCGACTGGTTTCGCTCTATCGGAACGGAAAACAGTCCCGGGACGGCCATATTTTCAGTGGTGGGGGATGTGGTACATCCTGGCCTGGTGGAGATTCCCATGGGGGTGACCCTGCGGACCCTGATTTTTGATATTTGCGGTGGAATCCCCAACCAGAAAGATTTCAAGGCTGTACAGATCGGGGGGCCATCGGGCGGCTGCCTGCCCGAGTCTCTGCTGGACACGCCCATTGACTTCGACTCGCTGACGGCTGCCGGTGCCATGATGGGGTCCGGGGGGATCGTGGTCATGGATGCGGACAGCTGCGTGGTGGACGTCGCACGCTACTTTCTCGATTTTACCCAAAAGGAGTCTTGCGGAAAATGCACCTTCTGTCGGATTGGAACCCGGCACCTGCTGGATATCCTGGAGCGGATTACCACCGGTGAGGGCCGTGAGGCCGACGTGGAACAGCTGGAGCGGCTGAGCCTGGATATTGAAGCCGGTTCCCTGTGCGGCCTGGGTAAAACCGCGGCCAATCCGGTGCTGACGTCCTTGCAGTACTTCCCGGAAGACTATCGGGCCCACATAGAAGAAAAACGCTGTCCCGGCATGATGTGCCGGCCCTTGATGACGTATTACATTGACCTGGAAACCTGTGCCCGGGGCTGCGATGCCTGTGTGGGGGTGTGCCCGACGGAGGCGATCTTTACCACCAGTACCCGCAAAAAGGGAGTTGACCAGCAATTGTGTGTCAAGTGCGGCGAGTGCATGGTTGCCTGCCCGCCGGAATACGATGCCGTGCGCAAGGTATCGCCTCCGGGGCTGGCGCCGATTATCGAGCGGCCGGATAAACCGCAGAAAGAGTAGAAACCGGGTTGCAATGATTTACGCAGAAGCCATATGACAGGGGATTCGATGAAGATTACCATAACCGTTGACGAGAAAGAGCTGGAGATAGCGGCAGGCTCGAATCTACTCCAGGCCTGCCTGGACAACGGCATTTATATTCCCAATATCTGCCACCTGAAAGGCCGGGCAGAACCCCAGGCGTCGTGCCGGCTATGTTTTGTAGAGGTGGATGGCAACGATGAGCCGTTGGCGGCCTGCACGGTTAACGTGGCCGACCGGATGGTTGTCCATACGGACACCCCGGCCGTGCGGCGCCTTCAGAGGACCGGCCTGCGTCTGCTGCTGTCCGTGCACCATGTGGATTGTAAAAACTGTCCGGCGAACAGGCAATGCGTGTTGCAGGACCTGGCGAAATTCCTGAAAGTCGGCCTCAAACCCAAGGCCCTGGAACACCATCTCAAAACGCCCGAGATAGATGAGTCACACCCGCATTTAACCCATTATCCCAACCGCTGTGTATTGTGCGGGAAATGCCTGATGGTCTGCCGGTCTGCCAACGGCAGTGCCATGCTGGCGTTTGCGCAGAGAGGATTCGACACGGTGATCAGTTTCTACGGTGGTGCTGGGTCAGCCCAAACGGCCTGCGATACCTGTGAGGCTTGTATCGATATCTGTCCCGTGGCGGCCCTGTTACCCAAACAGCCCGGCTAACCCTTATCCCTGAATTTATCAGCCTGGATACCATAGCGCCGCATAATTTGCTGCAGGGCCTGTCTTTCGAGGCCGCACGCTTTGGCCGCATGGGTCACGTTGCCCTTGTGGGATTCAAGCAGGCTTCCTATGAAGGACTGGTTGAAGCGATGGAGGGTCTGGTCTTTAGCTTCCTTGTACGGCAGGCCCGCCAGATCAGCCTGCAGTGATGCGGGTTTTACAGCGGAGTCACGCTGACCAATATCGGCCGGGGTGATTTCTTCTCCAGCCGAGAACATGATGCCCTGGATCAGGAAATTTTCCAGTTCGCGGACATTGCCCGGCCAGGTGTGGGCCATTAGGTAGTCAAGCAGTTGCGTTGACAGTCGTTTCAAAGGCTGGTCAAGCTTGGCGCAGTGCCGGGCCAGCAGGTGATTGGCGACCAGGGGGATATCCTCCTGGCGTTCACGCAGAGGCGGCAACTCAATCGGCAGGACGTTCAGGCGGTAGTACAAGTCTTCCCGGAATTCGCGCCGGGTGATTTTGTCTGGCAAGTCCTGATTCGTCGAGGCCACGATGCGTACATCCACCTGGACGGATTTGGTGTCTCCCAGGGGTTTGAATTCTTTTTCCTGGATAACCCGCAGCAGCTTGGCCTGGATGGCCGGACTGATGTCGCCGATTTCGTCCAGAAAGATCGTTCCCCGATTCGCTTCCTGGAAAAGCCCTGCCTTGTTGCTGGTCGCATGGGTAAAGGCGCCTTTTTTGAATCCGAAAAGTTCGCTTTCCAGAATGTTTTCTGGAATCGTCGGGCAATTCACGGCCACGTACGGCTGCATCTTTCTTTTGCTCAGCGCATGAATGGCACGCGCCGTGCCGTCTTTGCCGGTTCCGGATTCACCCGTGATCAGGACGGTCAGATCTGTTTTGGCGACGGTCTGGATAGTCTCGAACACGCGCTGCATGGCCGGACTGCGGCCTACCAGGTTTTGGAACGGTTCCGCATCCAGGCATTCTTTGGTAAGGCGTATATTTTCGTCGAGCAGACGTGTGCGTTCCAGCGCCTTCTCCAACCGGACGACCAGGGTGTCGTGCTCAAAGGGCTTGGTGATGAAGTCGTAAGCCCCGCTTTTCATGGCCTTGACCGCCATGTCGATGTGACCGAAGGCGGTCATCATGATTACCGTCTGATCTTTTTTATCGCGCCGGATCAGTTCCAACAACTCCAGGCCGTTCATGCCCGGCATCTTGATATCCGCCAGGACAATGTCAAAGTGGTTGCCGGAGAATTTTTTCAAGGCCGACTCGCCGGATGTCGCTGTTTCCACTTCACAGTCGAGTTCCGGTTCGAGGCTGCGTTTTAAAAGCGAGAGCATGTCCTGCTCATCGTCCACGACCAGTATTTTGGGTGTCATGTGTACCTCTTGGCCCCTGCTGGCGGATCAGGAAGTCCCCGGCAGGGAGACGACAAACTCTGATCCCTGCCCGGGTTTACTGGTTACATTTATGCTGCCGCCATGACTTTTTACGATTCCGTAACTGACGGATAAGCCCAGACCGGTTCCTTCGCCGGTAGGTTTGGTGGTGAAAAACGGGTCAAAAATCCGGGGCAGATCCTGCTGATCAATGCCGTAGCCAGTATCCTTGATACTGACGCAGGTATGGCCGGTTTGCCCATCCAAATGGGTGGCGACAGTCAATGTCCCGGCATCCCCAATGGCATGGCGTGCGTTCATGACCAGATTCATGATGACCTGTTTGATTTTTTTCTGGTCCAAAACCAGAGGCGGTAAATTCCGGTCATAGCGCTTTTCGATTTCAATTTTTTCCAAACCACTGTGCGGCTGGACAAAATCAATCACTTCATCAATCACGGTATGAATGTCGACGGTTTCCTTTTTAGGCGGCGATGTCCGGGCAAAGCTGAGCAGATCTTCTACGATGGTCTTGCACGAGCGGGCGTGTTTTTCGATCGTCTTGAAGTCCGGATACCGGCCCGAATCCGGCTTTTCCTCGCGCAGCAGCAGTTGGGTATAGCCCAGGATGATGCCCAGCGGATTATTGATTTCGTGGGCCACGCCGGAAGAGAGTTCACCTATAGACGCAAGTTTGTCCGCCTGAGCCATTTGCGCTTCCATCAACAGCCGTTCTTCGACGTCTTTGACCAGAAAGTGAATGCTGTCTCCGAATTCACTATGGGCCAGGGTACCACTGAGCAATGCGCGCTTAACAGCTCCCGTCACCGTCTTTAACTCGATGTCGACGTTGGAAATAAATCCGAATGTGTCGATTGCGGATTGAATGGTCTGCCACTGGCGCTCTTCTTTCAAAAACGCCTGCAGCGGTTTTCCGGTCGCCTGGTCTTCCGAAGCCCCCAGCTCCAGCAAACTCTGGCCGGCTGGATTCAGGTCCTGGATCAAACCAGCCCGGGTGGTTACCAGGATCATGTCTTTGGAGACTTCGAAGATCTGGCGATATTTAAATTCGGAAGTTTTCAGGGCGGTCGTGCGCTCGTCGATGATCTGTTCCAGGTTCTGGTTCAGGAACAGCAATTCGCGGTGGGCGGCTTGAATCTCATGGCGGTCCTTTAGAATCAGTTGATAGATGTTCCAGACTCTTTCGAAAAAGAGGGTGATGGCGGCCACCACAACAAACATGACCGTGTTGATCGCCCCGCTGAAGGGCCGGATACTGGCCCATAACGCCTGATGACCGGACAGCATGAAAATGTTTTTCAGAATGTGGCCCGCAGAGCGGGAGATGGCAAAACAGGCCAGGCCGATGCAGATCCACAGCAGGTAAGGCCAGATGAGGTTTTCACGATCCCTGTTGCGCAGTCTGGTGACGATCCGCAAGCACAGGAACGAAAACACGATCATCAGGATCGAGCCGATAAAATCGACCAGGAATATGGGCACAAAGGAGACGGTCATGACAGGTTAGAAGGCTCCTTTTTGACTTCCGTATGGTTCAATAGAGATTTCAAACCAAGATACAGGGAGATCATGGCCGGAACACACAAGAGATGGTCGAGTTTCAGTATGTAATACAATAAAGGTAGCCCCTGGCTGCCTCCCGGTACGGTAATATGCAGTTGCCACTGATCGATGCGGTTGACCTGGAGCCAGTGGATTTGTTCATCCAGGAAATGGACTGCCATGGCATTGAGGTTCCAGAGTATCAAAAGAACAGCGGCCAACTGAATATACTTCCAGCCCGGTTCACGGACCAGATTGCGCTGACGCAGCCAGAATTCCAAAATGCCCATGGAGACAATGAAAAAAAGGTGAGCAATCTGGTGTACGTATAATCCTTCCGGTTGACCGTGGGTCTGGGTGGCCATAGCCGGGGTGGCTGTAAATAGCACGGCGTATAGAAACGCAGCTCCCGGCAGGTATTTGGAAAGTCTTAGTAACATTGGGTGTCCTGACAGATTCGTTACAAAAATGCTTTTTCAATCAATTTAGCAGAAAACACAAGTAGAACAAACCCAAAGATAATGCGGATGGTGCGACCTTTCAGTCGCTGCGCCATTATCCGGGATCCGATCTGTCCTCCGGCAAATGATAAGACCGCTGCGGTGAATGTGAAGCCCCAATTCATTTCGGCCAGGCTGATATGTGCCAGAAAACCGCTGAAGGATGAGAAGACCACAACGAAAATGGAGGTTGCAGCCGCAACCTTCGTGGGAATTTTAAGTACATAAATCAATAGTGGGACGATGAAGACACCGCCGCCGATCCCGAGCAGGCCGGCCAGGAGGCCGATGGCTATGCCGATTGTCCCGCCGCCCAGTACCTTTCGGGCGGTGCTGATGGCGGCCGGTTCCTGCGCGGCCGGTTTGGGGGCAAAAATCATGCGCAGGGCCGCGAAGATAATCACCAGGGCCAGAATGCCGGTGAACAGGCGGGTATCGATTCTATGGGTGCCCAGGGCGCCAAGTGGGGCGGCCAGGGAGGAGGAAATGATCAGCGGCAGGCCGATTTGGGTGTCAACCAGTCTGGAGCGCCAATAGGTAATGGCCGCGGAAAGGGCAGCAATCCCGTTCAACAACAATGAAGTGGCCACAGCGGTGGCCAGGGGATACCCCAGCAGGACGAACAACGGCGCATAGATCAAGCCACCGCCCAACCCGACCATGGTGAGGATCAGGGCAGCGAAAAAGATGACGGTGTAGAGAATACCGACGGGCATCAGTTGCCCTTTGTCTCGTCCTGCTTGAACCGGCGTTTATATTGCCAGGCAATGATGAACCAGAGGATATGGATCGCTATCAGGCAGATTACGAACCAGAAAAAGGCGCTGATTTCCACCGGCTTTCCGCTCGAATCGATGAACTGAAAAATATAGCTCTGCCCGAATACCTTTTGCAGACCGACGGGATTGTATGCCTTGACAATGAAGGCCGCTGTCAGCAGAACCGGTAAAATGGTGACAATGATATTTTTTAGGAAACCTTCGAAAAAATAGTCGTAGTAGGCTTTGTTCAATTCAGCCTGGTCGATGTTTTTGGCCAGGGTCTTGCCCTTCTCGGGGTCATTGCCGGCCAGCGCCTGCCGGCGCACTTCGAACCAGTGTTCGTAATTGGCTTTCAGATTCCGGTAGCGTTTGGTGTTGTAGTACCGTGACACGATCTTGGTAAAGATCACCAGCAGCAGTGTGATCAGGAAAATAAGACCGGCCGGTCCTAAAAAATGCAATGGAGCCAGCAGTCCATTGGCCAGGTTGAAGACAGATTCAAGCACCCCCAGGATCTTAAGCCAGAGGGTGTCTAAGAAAGCATCCATTATATGTTTCCAAATTAAAAAGAAAAAGGGGGAAAGCGACGCCGCTTTCCCCCTCCCACTAACACAGATTCCAGACTAGATCCAGATTTGGAGCTTAAAGAACCGGAAGAACAGGAAGAACAGCGTGATGGCCAGAACGATCTTCAGGGTTTTCTCACTGAACATCTTCTGGGCCCGGCTGCCCAGCATACCACCGGCAAAACCGCCGATGATAATGGCGATAGCCAGGGTCACGTCCGGCAGGTATCCGGTCATCAGGTACCCGATGAAGGCGCCGACACTGGAGAAGCAGGTACCGATCAGCGAGATCGGAACCGCTACGTACATGGGCAGGGCGCCCAGGGTGGTCATGGCCGGTACCAGCAGGAAGCCGCCGCCGATACCAAAGGCGCGGGAAACCACACCGATGGCCAGACCGAGAATGGCGAACAGCAGGGGGTTGATGGTAAACTCTTCACCCCAGAACTTGAAGCGGTAGTCGGTCAGGCCGGTCTTGACCGCTTCGATGCTGCCCATTTCGACGGAGGTGCCTTCAGACTTGGCCTTGGCTACGGCGTCATTGAATTTTTTAACCATGGCTTTGATGTTTTTACGTTTTGCCATGGCCTTGGGAGACAGCTCCCGCAGGGTCTGAATACCCATGATGACAACCAGGATGGCCAACCACTCTTTGTAGGCTTTCATGGGCAGGACGGCGGAGACATATTTACCCAGCCAGATGGATCCGATAAAGATACCAACCCCGAAAGAGAGGCCTACCGGCCAGGCAACCCGCCTTTCAACCACCGCGTATCGGTAGAAAGAGCCCAGGGGCGAAAACAGGGTCAAAGCCATGTTGGAAGGTTTCAGGACGTTGGCGGCGTTGATGCCCACCGGACCCATGGTGTTGACCACCAGGACCTGGAAGGCGGCCATGAGCATACCGCCGGCCGCACCGATCATGGAGAAGTATGTGCCGACCAGGATGGCACCGATCACGATCCACAGGGGGTTCATGTAGCGATACCCTTTGCCCAGCCAGTAACCGTTGCCATCAACGGTGTAGTCCCCGGCTTTAGTACCATTGACATAAACGTCAAAACCGGTATTCGGCGGGGTGTGGCGGAAGCTTTTAAAAGAGACGGTGTATTTACCGGTGGCTTTGTCCAGTTTGATGGAGGTGCCTTTGTCCCAGAAATTGCCGCTGGTGGCATGGTCGGTGATGACGCTGCGGGCGAAGATAACCACTTTACCTACCCGGCTGCCCTCTTTAACGATGGTGTTGATGCCGTAGCTGCCCTGGTGGGCGTAACGGAAGAAATTCCATTGGTCAGCAGTCTGGATGGGGCCCAGAGAAGCCTTGGCGGCTGCATCGACCTTGTTGAAATCTTTCTCCAGGTAAAACATGGTGGTGGAGTAGATCCCGTTGCCTTTACCCAAGATTACAGAAGGGCCGCCGAACTTCTTCTTGTCGACCTTCCCGAAGGCGCCCGGATTGTTGGTCAGCATGTAATACAGCGGCGGGATCTTGGTATCCATGCTGAATTTGGCTTTTTTGGCATCTTTTTTCAGACGCTTGGTTTCATGGACGCCGTCCGTATCGTTGGGGGCGAACATGTTCTGCTGGGCAATGGCAATGTAAAGATCCTGCCCGGGTGCGATGGCGCCCTCGATGGTGACCACATCGCCGGCTTTGTAGCTGGTTGCGGAAATATTGGCCGTACCGGCGAGAGCGGGTGCAGCCAGGGCAAACAGCGCAAAAACCGTGATTAAAATGAACGTACTTTTCTTCATCATTTTCCTCCTGATGATGGTTAATAAAAAATACTACCCGATAAACTGGTTACTTCACTTCAGTTTGAAATAGTTAATCGCCAGGACCCCGCCAAACCAACTGGCGCCGATTCCCATGGCCAGCATGATGGCCAACTGGGGCAGGCCGAGCAGGTACAGGCCGGTGGTCTGCATGAAAAACGCATTCAGGACAATAAAAGAGAGCAGCGTCATGGCTGTACCGGCGACCATGGCCAGCGTCCATTTACGTTGAAAATAGTCCCGGGTTTTTTCCAGGACCATGTAGCCGGTGAGGGCTGCGTTGAAGGCTATTACCAAAGGTATGAACTTGAGGCTGGCGGCAGGCAGCACGACCGTGCTGAGGAAGGCGACCAGTATGGCGACGCCTACTGTTCCAACCAGGATGCTGTAGACCGTTTTTCCATAAGCGGTTGACCAGATTTCAACCAGGGCATTCAGGTTAAACATGATTCCTCCTTAAGATGCAGCAACACTAAACGTCAGATGCTTACACTAAGCAAGCTGTATGCCATCCTGCCCTGGGTTTGGCATCGCTGGACCTGGAATTTGAATTGCGGTTAAATATTCAATAATAACAGATTCTTGAAAGTTGTCTGGTGGTGCTGGGGTGTATATACAGAAGGGATATAGGGCGCCTTCATCCGTAGGAATGGTTAGCCTGAAACGGAGATTTAGAGGCGGCACACGATTACTTGTTGTAATTTCAACACCATACATATGGCAGTGGTTTTACTGCAGTGCAATAATAATGTTGCGCTATATGGAGGCAGGCGGCGGCCTTAGCCTTTCGAATCAGGTGGGTGCCACGCCTTGTCGAATTTATTTATCTGGAAATATTGATATTTTATGTGCTCCCGCCGGAGCTGAAATCCTCGGCAAGGCGCCTTCTTCTGGCATGGAAGTTGCTGTTAATGTCCCGGATTAAGCATTTACAACGGAAAGCAGTTTTTCTGTTCAATTGATATCTGGAGGTTGTTATGGCAAAAGAAGTGTTCAGTTTGTGCGGGATGTGTGCAGTCAGGTGTCCTGTAAAAGTTGAAGTCGAAGATGGGGTTGTGAAGTGGATTGAAGGTAATCCGCATGACCCGGGCATGGCCGGGCGCTTGTGCGCCAAAGGTTCCGCCGGAACGGCCATGTTGTATGATTATGAAAGACCCCAGACCCCCATGATCCGTGAAGGTAAACGGGGCGAAGGCAAATGGCGCAAGGTTTCATGGGATGAGGCCCTCGATTACATCACGGACAAGCTCAAAACGATTGTCGACGATCACGGCGGCAAGGCGGTTGCCTTGAGCGACCGGGGCGGACCCTTTCGGGATATTCACCGCAGTTTTATCCGGGCTTTGGGCTCTCCCAACTATCTTAACCATGACGCTACCTGCGCGCGCAACGTTCAGCACGCGGCGCTGTCTCTTTTCGGTAGCGGCCGCAAAACCTTCAATTACAATTACAAGAACTGTAAACATCTCGTGCTTTACGGGCGGAATGTTTTCGAATCGCTTAAGGTCAGCGGGGCCAATGCCGTCATGGAGATGCTCGATGCCGGCGGCAAGATCACCTATATCGATATCCGGGCGAGTAACACGGCCATGAAAGCCGCCCGTTTCTGGCAGATCAAGCCGGGCACAGACTATGCCCTGAACTTAGCGCTGATTCACACCATCATTCTCGACAATCTTTACGATGCCGCTTTTGTGGAAAAGTGGGTTGACGGCTTGCAGGAATTGAAGACCTTTGTAGCTGATTATACGCCTGCCTGGGCGGAAGAAGAGACCGGCATTCCGGCTGATGAAATTGTTGCCTTTGCCCATGAAGTAGCTGCCCAGGCGCCAGCGGTGATTTTTCATCCCGGCTGGATGGTGGCGCGGTACAGCGACTCTTTTTACGCGGTCCGGAGCATCTACATTCTGAACGCATTGTTGGGATGTTTCGAAACCAAGGGCGGACTTTTCTTTCAGAAAGGGCCGGGTGATGCCGGGGCGAAAGGGTTGAATGCCATCTTGGGCGGCCTGCCCAAACCGGAGGCCAAACGGGTGGATGGATGCGGCTGGAAACACAAACATTTCGATGCCGGCCCCGGGTTGATGCAACTTTTTTACCAGGCCCTGCTGAGCGAAGATCCTTACCCGGTGAAAGCCTATTTCGTCTTTCGGCACGATCCGCTGCTTTCCATGCCCGACCCGGAAGAGCAGAAAAAGGCGCTGGACAAACTGGACCTTCTGGTGGTCCTGGATGCCAACTACAGTGAGACCGGCTGGTATGCAGATGTCCTGCTGCCCTCGGCCACCTACCTGGAAAAGGGGAGCCCTATTGCCACCGGGAAAGGGTTAAAACCCCATTTCAGAATCAGAAACCAGGCGGTCGAGATCCGCAATGATGCCAAGCCGGACTGGTGGGTGTTTAAAACCCTGGCAGACCGCATGGGTGTGGGCGAACATCTCCCGTTTGATGATATGGACGGCTACTGGGAATTCCAACTAAAAGGTACCGGATACAGCGTGTCTGATTTTGATGAAACCGGATTTGTGCGACTGGGAGACAAGCCGATTTGGTGGGACCGGATGAATGACCTTAAATTTAAAACACCATCCGGGAAAATCGAACTGGTTTCGAGCCGGCTGGCAGAAAGCGGCTTCGAATCCTTCAAGCCCTATGAAAGCCCAGAAGTTCCGGAAAAAGGCATGTATCGCCTCGTGTTCGGCCGCAGCCCCGTCCATACCCACGGCCAGACGATGAACAATCCGATATTGCACGAAATCATGCCGGAAAACTGCCTGTGGATCAATAGCACTGTGGCCCAGGAAATGGGGGTTGCCACGGGTGATAAAGTGGAGGTTACCTCAGCGGACGGTACGCATTCCGGCCAGATTACAGCGAATGTTACCGATTTCATCCACCCGGAATCGGTTTTCATGGTGCATGGCTTCGGGCGTAAGATTCCCTGGCAGACCCGCGGGTACAACAAAGGGCTGGGCGACTATCGCTTTGAGACCGGGATGCTGAACAAGTACGACCCTGTCGGCGGCGGCATCTCCCTGCTGGAATGTATGGTAAAGGTTACCAAAGCGGCTTAATCTGTTCGTGACTAGGAGGAACACCAATGAGTAAATTGTTTTTATACCATGATGCCAAACGCTGTATCGGCTGCCTGAGCTGCGAAGCCCACTGCAAGGCGGGCCATAACCTTCCCATGGGTCCCCGGTTGAACCGGCTTATTCCCGTCGGTCCTAAAAAGATCAACAACCTGCCGCGAACTGCATATGTCTACATGCCCTGCTTTCACTGCGAAGAACCGTGGTGCGTGTCGGCCTGCCCGACCGGGGCCATGCAGAAGCGGACCAAGGATGGCATTGTCTTCGTGGATGAAGCCAGCTGCATTGGCTGCAAGAGCTGCATCACCGCATGCCCCTGGGGTACGCCGCAATGGAATGCTGAAACCGGTAAGGTTGCCAAGTGCGATTACTGCATGGACCGGATTGATGTCGGCTTGGAGCCGGCCTGTGTCCGTAAATGTCTGACCAAGTGCCTGCATTTCGGTCAAGTTGAGGATGAGGCCATGCAGGTCAGGCGCCAGAGATGGGCCGAATCCGTAGCCGTTTACGGATAGCAGAATTCAACATGCATATCTGATGGGGCTGTGGAAGCAATTTCCGCAGCCCTTTTTCATAACCTTTCAAACCGGGCCTCACCGGGGCCCGGCAGGGAAATGAAATAATGGAAGCTACCTGCCCTGTTCAGCAGACCCGAGAACATGTAAAATGGATTAGCGGCCTGCGGCCCAAAAACGCTTACCGGCTGGAGTGGATCAGCGACTGCCTGGAGCGCATTGCCGATGGGCGGGCCGAGGCAGTCGACCTCGAAAAAATCCTGGCTTCGGCTGCGGAACTTTCTAGCAGTGCCGGGGATGCTGCCGCGTCTGCAGCGGGCGATTTCTTACATGCTACGATCACCAAGCATAAAGAAATCTTCCTGAGCCACATTCACTCCAAAAACTGTATGGTCCAGGTGTGCGGCCGGCTGAAGCCGGCACCTTGCCAGGTGGCCTGCCCGGCCGGAATCGATGTGCCGGCCTATGTGACCCACGTGGGCCACGGCAACCATGCCGAAGCCATTCAGGTGATCCGGCGCACGAACCCGTTTCCGTGGGTGTGCGGCCTGGTCTGCACACGCCCTTGCGAAACGGAGTGTGTACGCGGGTGCATCGACAAGCCTGTTTCCATTAAAACCCTGAAAGCCGTGGCAGCCGAGGCGGCCATGGCGGCCGGGACCTATGAAAACCCGGAACCGAAACCCGCCCGGAAACAGAAGGTCTGCATCATCGGCGCGGGTCCGGCCGGCTTGACCGCAGCCTACTACCTGGCACTCGAAGGCTATCAGGTCAAAGTCATCGAAGCCCAACCCATGGCCGGCGGTATGCTGTATGTCGGCATCCCACGTTATCGTCTGCCCATTGAAGTCATCCAAAAGGAAGTGGCTGCCATAGAGAGCCTGGGGGTTCAGTTTCAGTTCAATACCCGTTTTAGCTGGCATGTCCACATGGATCAGCTGCGCAAAGAGGGTTATGACGCATTCTTATTCACGATTGGGGCCCACAAATGCAGCCCGATGGGCATCAAGGGTGAAAATGATTTTGCCGAAGTGTTCACGGCCGTCAGTTTTTTGCGGGAAGTGGCGCGGGGTGAAGGGCAAAAACCCGGAAACCGGGTTGTCGTTATCGGGGGCGGCAATGTGGCCATCGATTCTGCCCGGACCTGTGTGCGCCTGGGTTGCGATGAAGTGCACCTAATGTACCGTCGGAGCAGGGAAGAGATGCCCGCCGACCCGGAGGAAATCGAACAGGCCGCGGAAGAGGGCGTCAATCTCAATTTTCTGCAGATCCCCACTGAAATAATCGGTGAAGACCACAGCGTGCGGGCCATGCAATTTATCAAGGCCCGGCTGATTGACGTGGAAGGCAGTCAGCGGAAAAGACCGCAACCCATAGCTGGCAGTGAATACACCATGGAGGTTGATGCGGTTATCAGTGCCGTGGGCCAACGTATCGACCGGCCTGTTATGGACGGTCTCAACGACCTGCAATGGACCCGCTGGAATACAATCCTAACCAGTGACGTGACCATGGGAACCTCACTGGAGGGTATTTTTGCGGCTGGTGATGCTGTTTCCGGACCGGCAACTGTGGTCGAAGCCATTGCGGGTGGTAAAAAAGCGGCCAGCGCCATCCATCGCTACCTTTCCAACTTGGTGCCACATGCGCAGCTGCCGGTGCCACCCAGAGACGACCGGGTAGCGCTGATCGAAACCACTGCGGATGAAAAGATGACGCTCGCCCGGCCGACTATGCCCCTACTGGATGATAATCGTCGACGGATGCTTTTCCAGCAGGTGGAGTTGGGCTACGGAGATGAAGTCGCTCGCCAGGAGGCCCGGCGCTGTCTCCGCTGTGATATCTGTATCCGCTGTGGAAGATGTGTTGAAGTCTGTCGCGATGAAATGGGTATAAACGCGCTTGCATTCGGATACATGGATGCTGAACGTCCCGGCCCAACCGACTTTCGCCTGACCCGGGACAAATGCATCCTCTGCGGGGCCTGTGCGGTGAATTGCCCCAACGATGCCATGCGTATTGAAGACCGGGACGGTGAACGCCTGCTCATACTTTGCGGCACGGTGTTGAATCGCCAAAAACTGCTGCCTTGCCAAAGCTGCCAGAAGCCTGTCGGCGTGCAGCCTTACCTTGACCATGTGAACGGCCGGCTGGCTGCCGAAGGAAAAGTGGTGCCGGCTCAACACCTTTGCGATGATTGTGCCCGGGCAGATAAGGCTGCCCAATTCGTTGGCACGGTTATGTCCGTTTAACCGCAAGGCAACCAAAGTGCGCCAAATAGAGCGGACAGTCGAATGCAATAAATAAATTGCAGTGAATTAAATGATTAGCGGTTTTTTGTTGTTGCCAGCGGAATTTAACGATCTTGAATTTGCAAGTGGCGTGTTTTAATTGTTTTCAAGCTGCCTATGGGAGGGGTTTTTTCCACTGAGACAATTAATTTCACCTGATTTGATTGACTTTATATCTTAGGCATACTCTTTGCTTTGTATTTAGTAGGCGGCATCTGAAATACTGCTTCCGTTCCAAGACGCCACCTATGGGCGTTCCACCCATAGGTACCTCCTGAAATGCCCGGGTTGTAAAACATCCCGGGCATTCATTTTTGATCTTTTTACCGATCCGTGCTACACAGCTGAAAACATGTGAAGGACACCCTCCAACGGCACCTGCCTGCCGATATATCAACCCTCACGTATGTGCGCCCTTTTTACCGCTGTTTATAAGCGGTCCGGCACGTTTTCGCATGTTCCAGCGGCCGCCGCTCCCTATCAAGATCAACTGCGGTTAGTTCCAAACTCGCTTCCCATCCCCATATATAAAGCCCGGCATAGCTTGACTGTGAGACCTGCATCACAGAGGTGAACCGCTCCGGAATTACAATTCGTCTCAAATTCAGAGGAAGCCATGCAACTGTATAGTATTCCCCCGCTATTGACGCTCATCTCATTTCTATCTCTGGCTTTCATCACAGTTTTTCGCTGGCGCAATCAGCCAGCCAACAGGCTATTTCTGCTGATCTGTATTTTGGGGGCCGGCCTTTATGCCGATATACTGTTCATATTCAATACAGACTCCGCCCAGAATGCGCTCCTGGTGACCCGCATCGATCAATTCTTCAGTCTCTTTCTGATACCCCTGTATGTGCATTTTCTGCACGCCTACCTTGGGATCAGCGGTCGGGGGTGGCTGCTCGGGGTCTTCTATGCCGTTCCGGGCGCACTGGTGTGGTTCGGCGGGACCCCGCTGTTGATCGAGTCCATGTACCGCTTCCCATTTGGTTATTTCGGTCAGGCCGGAACACTTTACCCGGTGGTGGCCCTTGCCGCAATCTGTGCAACGGCCTATGGCAGCTGGATTATGGTATTCGAAATGCTGCAAATCCGGGACCGCACGCTGCGCCGGCGGATGAAATACCTGCTGGCTGGATTTGTTTCCATCGCAGTTTTGACCGGGCTGAATTTTCTGCCCCTCTATGGCTATACACTCTATCCACCCGGGAACTTTTGTTTTGTGCCCCTGCTGATTTTCGCGGTCGGCCTCTTTCGATACGACCTTTTAAATATGGGACTGCTTATCAAACGGGGACTGCTGTACTCTCTGCTCATGGCCGCCTTGACCGGCATATATGCCGTTGTGGTTGTGGCTGTGAAGGGAATGTTGGGTACGGCCGGATTTTCTTCAGCCCTGATCGTGAATCTACTCCTGTTCGTGGTTGTGGCATTTATATTCGGGCCGCTCAGGGCCGGCACCCGCAAAGCCCTGGACCGCGCCTTCAACCGGGACCGTTACGACTTTCGTCAAGTGGTCCAAGAGACAGCCGCTTGATTGTTACGGTTCTCGATATAGATGCCATAGCGCAGACATTGGTCACGACCGTCGTCCAAGCTATGAATGCTGTCCACTGCCAGATATATCTACAGGCTGCGCCGGCAGGGGGCCGCGAACTCCAGCGGGTGGACTTACGGGCAGCCGGCCCGGCCGATTTTCCGGAGCGGCTGGCCAACGCTGATGCCTTCCAGGCATATTTCAGCCATCAGACGGGGTGCTACCGCAGGTATCCAGGGCGGATTGCGAGGCCGACCGCCGACAACCCTTTGCTGGACGATGTGTTAGAGCGATGCCGGGCGGTAGCGGCGGTACCGCTGCAATTCCGAGCTGTACTGCATGGTTTGGTTCTGGTTGGTGAAAAATCCTGCGGCGGACCATACGTGGATGAAGATTACGATCTGTTGGAAACCCTCGCCGGGCATGCCGGACTGGCCATCGAAAATGCGCGCGCCTATCAAGCGCTTACCAGATTGAATCAGGATCTTGAGCAGCGGGTGGCGGAAAAGACTTACCACCTGCAGGCTGCGCTCGATGAAAAAGAGCGTACCCTGGAACAGTTGGTCCGCTCCGAAAGCCTGGCATCCATTGGCCAGCTGGTGGCCGGCGTGGCCCATGAGCTGAACAACCCGTTGGCCAGCGTCAAAAGTCTCCTGCAATCAGTTATGGAAGAGCTGGAGCAATCATCCGCTGCGCGGCCCATCGATTCCGAACTGCGCGAGGATTTGCAGTTCGCGGACCGGGAACTGGATCGGGCCGGCGACATCATTGCCAGCCTGCTGGGGTTGTCCCGGCAAACCCAGACGTATAGCGAACCAGTAGATGTGAACCAGGTTGTAAGGGCAGCCCTGCGGATTCTGCAAAGCCGGTACAAACAGCGGGACCTGGTAATTCGGCTGACATTGGCCGCCCAATTACCCCGCCATAAGGGGCAACTATGCCAATCTTGGGCAGGTGGCTCTAAATATCATCTCAAACGCCATCGATGCCCTGCCGGCAAATGACGGGATCGTTGATCTGGTAACGGGATATCGTGAAAAATCAGGGGCGGTGATTTTCGAATGCCGGGACAATGGTCACGGGATACCGGCTGACATTTGCACCGACATATTCAAACCGTTTTTTACCACCAAGCCGGCCGGCAGCGGTACCGGTCTGGGATTGTATATCTGCCATGAAATAGTTACCCGGCACGGGGGTGCCATCCGCGTTGACAGCCCCCAGGTCAGCGGTACCCGGGTCAGGGTGCTACTCCCGACAAACAGTCACATCGACGATGCCGCAGCTTCTATTGACATTGCGCAAGCCGGGCATTAAGTAAGGTTAGCTTTTGCGCACGACCAGGCGTAAAACAGCTTTAGTTCGTTTCTCGGGCAGTAAAACTATATGCGAATATCGGGTAGGCTATGACCAAGGTTCATTCTCAGGAAAAAGAACAATTCAAGGAGTTGTTTGCCCATGCGGATGTAGATAACTTCGAAGATCGCTACCACATCCTGGAGGTGTTTCTGCAAGCCGAGGACCACCTCACAGCGGCAGAACTCGCCCAGCGGCTTAAGGAGAACGGGCATCATTTCGAACAGGATTTCATCAACGATACTTTGCAGCTTATGTGCCGGTTCGGGTTTGCACAGAAGAATCGGTTTGACAATGGCCAGGTCCGGTATGAGCATCGTCACCTCGGTGATCATCACGATCACATGATCTGCATCAAGTGCCGCAAGATAATCGAATTCAGTAACGCACAGCTGGAAGCCCTGCAGCTGCAGATTGCCGCCGATCAGGGCTTTCACATGCTCCAGCACCGGATGGAACTCTACGGTCTCTGTGATGCTTGCTTTGGAAAAAGAAGGGGGCGCCTGCCCCTTTTGGCTGCCCGT
>Ga0126327_10000110_pt1 | contig 21669 bp, 19 predicted proteins | sample InaspJWI30metaG_FD_101392 | JGI IMG/M metagenome (GOLD analysis project Ga0126327, IMG submission 101392) | Marine gutless worms symbiont microbial communities from Oahu, Hawaii - Inanidrilus sp. 1 OAHU.JWI-30 metaG | ecosystem: Host-associated > Annelida > Digestive system > Unclassified... | reverse complement strand
CCAGTACAAGCCAAGCAATCATCAGCTGCAGCGTCCCGATCTCGCCAAACCTAAATCCAAAACAACGAAAAATCGAAAACAAGCCTATATCTTGTGTTACTCATGCAACATGCAGGCTAGTTTATCTGCCAGGCGCACTGGTGTTGGCCTACGGTTTCTGGTTGACGCTGACCATTTGATCCGATCAGACCGTCTGGAATTCCAGGTTAGCTTTCAATCCACCCAGCGTGGCGCGCGAAAATTCAAGCTCGATGTTATAAGACGTGACGATATCAGCCACCACCGCGAGGCCGATGCCCTGGCCTTCAGTGGCTTCGTCTAACCGGGTTCCCCGATTCAGTATCTGTTCAATTGCACTGTCGGCCAGGCCTTCGCCATCATCCTCAATTACCAGTGAAGTCGATTTATCCGGCTGTACATTTCCGCTAATAGTGATTCGTCGCTTACCGTATTTGAAAGCGTTATCTAGCAAATTGCCGACGACCTCGAGACAATCCCCTTCATCCATTCGCAACAGTATTTGCGGCGGCAAGCTGCGCTCAATCAGAATCGCCTTTTCCTGGTAAACTTTTTCCAGCGCCGCTAACAGTTTTTCGATAACGACGACCAGATCTAGCGGTTTGGCAATACGAATGTCGGAAACGCTGGTCGCTTTTTGCAACTGGTAGGACACGATTTGGTTCATGCGATCGGTTTGATCGCGCAGCGTATCGAGTTGGGTGTGACCGAGATGCGCCTGATCACCGAGACCGGTTAACACGGCAAGCGGTGTTTTCAGGCTATGTGCGAGATCGTCCATGGCATTACGATAGCGCTGGCGCTGATATTGCTCGCGCTTCAACAGGATATTCAGATTCTCGGTCAGGGGTGCGATTTCATCGGGATATTCCTGTTCAAATCCGGATTGATGGCGGTCCTCGATGGCCTTTACCTCCAGACCGATCTTTTTTAGCGGCAGCAGACTCCAGCGCGTCACCAGATACATAACCAACAACAATAACAAGGTGGTTACGATCAACCAGGTCCACAGTGTTTGCCGAAAGCGGTTCAGTTGTTCGTGGTAGTCCACCGCGTTACGCCAGGCCACGACATCGTAAGACTGCAACTGGTCATTGATATCGGGCCACTTGATGGCAAAACCGAGGCGGAAATAAGGCGTGGCCTGATGCTCGATCGTGCTGAAATCCCAGGCCCCGATTTCGATATCGTCGATCGCCGGAAAGTTGATGGTAATCGACTCCGAGCGCCAGATTTCCCGTTTGTGCCGGTCGTACATTAGCGCATACAAACCCGAGTTTAGGGTTACCAGCCCCGGTTCGAACAGGCGGTCGGCCGACACGCGTAGGCCGAGCCCGGAATCATCCCGATCGACCGCGCCCAGCAGGCTGTAAATCAACAATTGCAAACCGTCTTGCTCAGCCTGCAAGGCACGCTTGACCACGGCCCGCTCCAGCGCAATCGCGGTCAGCACCATGAATACAGCCAGCACCACCATCGACACCAGCGTCAGCCTGGATTTAATCGATTTCACTCGGATTCAGATCTGCTCCGCACGTTCCAGCGTGAAACGGTAACCGCGGCCGCGCAGTGTCTCAATCGGTTTTAGCGACTCTTCAGGGTCGAGTTTCTGGCGTAAGCGGCGGATGAATACCTCGATCACGTTGCTGTCATTGTCCGATTCGTCGTCATATAGGTGTTCGGTCAATACCGTCTTCGAAATTACCTCGCCGGCATGCAGCATCAGGAACTCCAGCACGCGATATTCGTATGCGGTTAAATCCAGCTCACGATCGTCGACGAAGGTGCGCTGAGTCGCGGTATCGAGGCTCACCGGCGCGCATAGGATGCGCGAATCGGCCCAACCCGAGGCGCGCCTGATCAAGACGCGGATACGGGCCATCATTTCCTCGTGATGGAACGGTTTGACCAGGTAGTCATCGGCGCCCGCATCCAGACCTTCGACCTTGTCCTGCCAGCGGCCCCTGGCCGTCAGAATAAGGATGGGTATCTTAATACCCCGATCGCGGATCTGATTGATGACTTCAAGCCCCGACATCCTGGGCAGCCCCAGATCGATAACGGCAACGTCGGCCGGGTACTCCTGCACCAGGTACAATCCTTCATCGCCGGTAGCGGCGCTATCGACGGCAAATCCCTCGGATTTCAACCGCTCTACAATCTGCTGCTGAATATCGATATCGTCTTCAATGACTATCGCTCGCATCGGTTTTCTCGACTTTTAGCTAACCGGATTAAATCACAGGTGCGAATTGAATGCGCATCTTAATGCGCTTACCGGGATCGTAGGGCATTTCCACATGATAACGCCGACCACGGTATTTGTAGGTTACATCGTAAGCGTCGACAACCTGCTCATAGCTCACCTGGTGACGGGTATTGCAGTGCTGCTCGTAGCCGGCGACCGTTTCATCCTGAGTTTCGACCTGACCGTTCACCGCCTGGTGCCCCACTTGCGCACCGATCAGCGTACCGACCGCGGTCGCCACCTTTTGGCCCCGGCCTTTACCGATTTGATGGCCGATGATACCGCCGATCAAACCGCCGGCAAGCATGCCTCCAGCCGATTTGTGCCCGCGACTGCGGGTGTGGTACACCGGTTCATCCCAACATTCGCGAATCGGTCTGGATACCTTGATCTCGCGGTAAATAGGATGCACGGCGATGACGCGCGCGTAGTCGTAGAGATCGTGGCGCGGCGTATAATCGTGTTGCTTGTGGCCGTGCCTGCGGCTGTCATCGCTAGCGCCGGCAGCACCGGCGAACACCAGAACCGTAACCGCGATTGTCTTCTTGAGCGTTTTCATACCAGTCTCCTGCCTGTCAAAGTATGAGCGGTAATATATTCGGCAATAACTGAATCACGCCTTAACGCGTTGTATCTCTATGCTTTTTGTTAAATATTTCACCCTTTTCCGATATCACGGGGATGACCGAACCAGCAGTCATCCCGGCTTGCGCGGGGGGATGACTAGGTAACGCGGAGATGACTATAAGACCGCGCGTGACTATAAAACCGGAGATGACTATATAAAGGGGGGATGACATGCTAAAACGAACGACATTCGGTTCTGACTCCAGCTTTCCGGGCTTCGGAGTCAGATTTCAAATTCGTGGCTTCGATTAGTGCTGCCCCGGGGTTGATTTTTGGAAGTGATTGCCTAAGCTAGTTCGCTGTTTGTCATACGGCGCCGCGCATGTTCGCACTTGAAATCGAGAATCTGCAAAAAACCTACGCCAGTGGATTGCGCGCGCTCAAAGGGATAGATCTCAAAGTTGAGCAGGGCGATTTTTTTGCGTTGTTGGGTCCAAACGGCGCCGGCAAATCGACCTGTATCGGTATCATCTCGGGTCTGGTTAACAAAACCGCAGGTCGCGTGCAAATTTTTGGTCATTCGATAGACCGGGAATTCACCTATGCCAAGTCAATGCTGGGTTCGGTGCCCCAGGAATTCAATTTCAATACCTTCGAACCGGTGGAGGAGATCGTCATCAACCAGGCCGGATATTATGGCGTGCCGGCCCGAATCGCCAGGCCGGAAACCGAGCGCTACCTCAAACAACTCGGCCTGTGGCAGCACCGTCGATCACAGGCACGCCGACTTTCGGGCGGCATGAAGCGGCGCCTGATGATTGCGCGCGCGCTGGTGCACAAACCGCGGTTACTGATCTTGGACGAACCCACCGCCGGGGTCGATATCGAATTACGGCGCACCATGTGGGACTTTCTCGATCAGATAAACGCCAACGGCACGACCATCATCCTGACCACCCACTATCTCGAGGAAGCCGAACGCATGTGCCGCAACGTGGCCATAATCGACGAGGGCAATATCATTCAGAACAGCGGCATGGCGGCGCTATTGCAGCAGCTCAACAGCGAAACCTTCGTCCTCTACTTGCGTGAAGCATTGCAACAATTGCCGCGGCTCGCAATCTTTGACAAGATCGTCCAGTTGGATCCGCAATGTATCGAGGTGGAAGTACCCGAAACGCTCTCGATAAACGATTTGATCGCTGCGCTCGAGGCGCAGAATATCGTGGTCGAGCGCATGCGCAACAAGGTTAATCGGCTCGAAGAACTATTCGTCAAGATGACAGCCAAGGCCGATGCGGTGAGGCAAGCTTGATGCTGCGTCAATTCGGGATCGCCTACCTGACAATCGCGCGCAAGGAAATCAAGCGTTTCACTCGTATCTGGGTGCAAACGATTATTCCACCCGTGGTCATGGTGGCGCTGTATTTCGTCATTTTCGGTAACCTGATCGGGCAGCGCATCGGTCAAATGGACGGCATGCCCTATATCGATTTCATTATGCCCGGGCTGGTAATGATGTCGATTATTACCAACTCTTATGCCAACGTCGTATCGTCGTTTTACGGCGCCAAATACTCGCGCCATATCGAGGAAATGCAGGTCGCGCCGGTACCGAATCTGGTGATTTTGTTGGGATTCGTCACCGGCGGCATTGCCCGCGGGCTGTGCGTCGGGGTTGCGGTAACCGTGGTGTCGCTACTGTTTACCGATTTCAGCATGCACAATCCCTTCGTAGTCTTGGTGATAGCCTTGCTGACCTCCTGCCTGTTTGCAATGGCCGGACTGGTCAACGGAATTTTTGCCAACAGTTTCGACGATATCAGCATCGTTCCGACCTTCGTATTGACCCCGCTGACCTACCTCGGCGGCATCTTTTACTCGATAAAATTGCTACCCGAATTCTGGCAACAGACATCGCTGGCAAATCCCATACTCTACATGGTCAACAGCTTTCGCTACGGTTTTCGCGGCATCACCGATATCGATCTTTCGACAGCGTTGCTGGTGATTCTCAGTTTTAACGCGCTGCTGTTTGTGTTCAGCCTGGTCTTGCTCGAGCGCGGCACCGGCACGCGCCAATAATGATTGAATTAATCGATATCGGTGTTAACCTGACCAACAAGAACCTGTTGGGGGATCTTGAGGCAGTGATGCAGCGCGCCGGCGACGTCGGTGTCAGGCAAATGGTTGTCACCGGCACCTCGATCGAAGCCAGCCGGGAAGCGATTGCGCTGTGTCGGTCGTATCCGGACAGGCTGGTTGCCACCTGCGGCATCCATCCTCATCACGCCAAGCAGTGGGACCAGCACAGTTTCGAACAAATAAAGGCGATGGCGTCACAGGACTGCGTGCGCGCCATCGGTGAAACCGGGCTTGATTTCAACCGCAATTTTTCATCGCCGGAGGCACAGGAAATGGCGTTTCGACAGCAGCTGGAACTCGCCGCGACGCTGAAAATGCCGCTCTTCTGCCACCAGCGCGATGCGCATCGCCGATTTGTGGAAATATTGCGCGACTATCGGGAGGCAATCGGCCGTCTGGTGGTCCACTGTTTTACCGATAACCGCGAAGCGTTGATGGATTACCTCGAACTCGACTGTTACATCGGCATCACCGGGTGGATTTGCGACGAACGGCGCGGGCTTGAATTGCAGCAATTGGTTAAGTCGATTCCGCGCGAACGATTGCTGTTGGAAACCGATGCACCGTACCTGCTGCCGCGCGATCTCGATCCGAAACCGCCATCGCGCGTCAACGAACCTTCGTATTTGCCGCATATTCTGAAAACCGTGGCTCGTCACCGGACCGAATCCGTGCAGCAACTCGGTAGGCAAGTCCTTGATAACAGTAGGTATTTCTTTGATTTTCCCGCCGTTTGAAGCGGTGATGACAAGCCATTATTCAGGTCTGTCGAGCGCAGAAATATAGGTACACAGGCGCGAAATAAGCGTACAAGTTTTAAATTACGTTCTAAACTTAATAGATCGAATTGACCAGTTGATTCATGAACGATCAGGTAAAACTAAATTTCTTCGCTTCCGCACCCGAGCCATGTAGCTACCTGGATAAGCGGAAATCGGTTAGCGCGTTTGCCAACCCCCATATGGATATGGATATGAATACCTACAACGAGTTGATTCAACACGGGTTTCGTCGTTCCGGGGGTTATATTTACCGACCCCATTGCCCGCACTGCCAGGAATGTATATCGGTGCGCATTCCGGTCAGAAAGCATCAATTCTCGCGCAACGAGCAGCGGGTGATTAAGCGCAATTCCGATATTCGCATCAGTATTATGCCGGGGCGCTACCGTGACGAGCATTTCGACCTGTATCAGCGTTATATCAATAGTCGCCATGGCGAAGGCAGCATGGCCAATCCGAACAAATCGGACTATCACCGCTTTTTAATCTGTGACTGGACCGATACCCTATTTTTCGAGTATCGGCTAAATCGTATTTTGATAGCGGTCGCGGTTTGCGACATTACCAACAGCGGGCTCTCCGCGGTATACACTTTCTTTGATCCGGACTACGCCAATCGCAGTCCCGGACATTTTGCCATCCTGAGTCAGATTCACGAAACTCAGCTGCGCGACCTCGACAACCTCTACCTCGGTTACTGGATTCGGGATTGCAATAAAATGAGCTACAAACGTCGCTACAAGCCGCTCGAAGCCTTCCTCAACGATCAATGGGTCATTCTCGAAGACACTTGATCCCGAGAGCGTCTAACTTAGTGCTATTGCGGGTAACGACCCGATTCTGCCCGATAAAAGTGGAGAATTAACCGGCCAGAAGCCGGTGGAGTTTGTTCCAGTCAAAAGCCGGTCCGGGGTCGGTTTTACGCGTCGGAGCGATATCGCTGTGGCCTACGATGGAATCCGCCGCAATTGCCGGATAACAACCCCGCAGCGCAGTTATCAATCGTGCCAGGCGGTGGTACTGTGTTTCGCTATAGGCAAGTTGGTCGCAGCCTTCGAGCTCGATACCAACCGAAAAATTGTTACAGGCGGTCTCGCCGCACCATGCCGATTCACCCGCGTGCCAGGCGCGATCGCGAAACGACACAAACTGGATAACATTGCCATCGCGTTCGATCAGGCAGTGCGCCGATACTTTCAGTTCGCTAATCGATCCGAAATACGGGTGCGCGTCTACCTCTAGATTATTACAAAAAAATTTCTCGATATAGCCACCGCCGAACTCCCCAGGTGGTAAACTAATGCCGTGCACGACGACTAGTTTTATCTGTGCATGGTCTGGCCGGGAATCGAAGTTTGGAGACCGAATGACTTCCGCATAATTCAACCAGCCCGCATCGTCGATATGAAAGTTCGTCATTCGATTGTCTTCACCCGAGCATCTATTGTAAAACCTGCAACTACGGTAGTTTATCACCCTTGAACCTGAAAGATCTCAATCGGCCGCAACGCGAGGCGGTTAAATGTATCGATCGACCCTGCCTGGTGCTGGCCGGCGCCGGCAGCGGCAAAACCGGCGTAATTACGCGCAAGATCGCCTGGCTAATCGATCGAGGTTATGCCGCGCGACATGTCTGCGCCGTCACCTTCACCAACAAGGCTGCGCGCGAAATGCAACAACGCGTGGCAAAGCTGCTGGATGTAAAAACCACCCGCGGCCTCAAGATTTCAACCTTCCATAGCCTCGGACAACGCATTCTATTACAGGAAGCTCAGTGCCTCGGCTATCGGCGCGGGTTTAGTATCATGGATGCGCGCGACGTGGAAAGCTGTCTCGCCGAGCTGGCACATCGCAGCGTCCAGGATACCGACTACGTCAAACAAGCCATGTATCAGATCGGTCGTTGGAAAAACGACTTTGTCGAGCCTGCGGCCGCACTGGCGAGCGCCGACTCGCCGTCATTGGAAAACCAGGCACGGCTATATAGTGAATATCAACAGCATTTATTGGCCTGCAACTCGATGGATTTCGACGATTTGATCATGCTGCCAATATCAATCTTACGTCGCGATCCGGCAATTCTGAACAAATGGCAGGACCGCATCCGCTACCTGCTGGTCGACGAATACCAGGACACCAATACCAGCCAATACGAAATGATCAAGATGTTGTGCGGATTGCGCCAGAAGCTGACCGTGGTCGGCGATGACGACCAGTCGATCTACGCCTGGCGCGGTGCACGCCCGGAAAATTTACAGCGCCTGCAGCGGGATTTCCCAGCGCTGGAAGTGATCAAGTTGGAGCAGAACTACCGCTCCACTAACCGTATTCTTGGCGCAGCCAATCAGTTGATCGGGAATAATCACCACCTGTATGAAAAGAAACTCTGGTCGGCATCGGGCGCGGGCGCAATGATTCGGGTATTGCCCTGTAAAAATGCCGAAGACGAAGCCAACCGAGTCGTCGTCGACATCCTCAGCAAACGTTTCCAGGAAAACACCCCCTGGCGGGATTTTGCAATTCTCTACCGCAGTAATTTTATGTCGCGCAATTACGAAAAGGCGCTGCGCGATCATTCGATTCCATACCAGATCACCGGCGGCAAGGCATTTTTCGAACGCCGCGAAATCAAGGACATCATGGCTTATCTACGCTTACTGGCCAACCCGGACGACGATCAGGCGCTGTTGCGAATCGTCAACGTGCCGCGACGCGAAATCGGCGCCGCGACAATTAAAACATTGGCGAGTTATGCCGGCACTAGAAACCGCAGCCTCGACAGCGCCATGTCGGAGCTGGGACTGCTCGAATCGCTGGGCAATCGCGCCCGCGTCCGGTTGCGGGGATTCATCGACTTGATCGCGGAAATGCGCCACCTGGCGCGACGCGAGGATGCGATGGCGCTGTCCAACAGCCTGTTGTCGCGTCTCGACTACGCCGTATGGCTGGAGGAAACCAGTAGCTCGAAAAAGCAGGCGGAAGCGGCGTTGGAAAACGTTACGGAATTGGTTAACTGGATCGGCAATCTGCAAAAAGACCGCGACGACCAGTCGCTAGAGGCCATCGTATCGCGCTTGTCGCTGATGTCGATCCTCGAGAATAACGACGATGATCGACAACAAGATGCCGCTCAATTAATGACGATCCATGCCGCCAAGGGTCTCGAGTTTGACAACGTTTACCTGGTCGGTTTCGAGGAAGACAGCCTGCCGCACCACCAATCCCAGGATGCGGCCAGCATTGAGGAGGAACGTCGTCTAGCCTATGTCGGCATTACGCGCGCCGCCGCTAGCCTGACTCTGAGTTACGCCAAAACGCGGCAAAAATTCGGCGAACTGCTGCAATGCGAAGCCAGCCGGTTTATCTATGAATTGCCTGAAGCCGACCTGGAAGGTGCGGAACACACGGCGAGCAAATTATCCGAGGATGAAAAACACCAGCGCGGCTTGGATACCCTGGCCGACCTAAAAGCCCTGCTGGGCACCGCCGATTAACAGGGGGTCAGTGTCGATTGATTTTTACAAAATCAATCGACACTGACCCCTTGGTACTTAATTAATGCGCGAGGATCTGGCTCAGGAATAGTTTGGTTCGCTCGTGCTGCGGATTATCGAAGAATTGATGCGGGTCGTTTTCCTCGATAATTTCGCCGCCGTCCATGAAGATGACACGGTTGGCCACGGTTTTGGCAAAACCCATTTCGTGGGTAACGCAGAGCATGGTCATGCCTTCCTGCACGAGTTCGATCATGACGTCCAGCACTTCCTTGATCATTTCCGGATCGAGCGCCGAGGTCGGCTCGTCGAACAGCATGATTCTGGGATTCATGCATAGCGAGCGGGCGATCGCCACGCGCTGCTGCTGGCCGCCGGACAGCTGGCCCGGGAACTTGCCGGCCTGCTCGGGTATCTTGACCCGCTCGAGGTATTTCATCGCGGTGGCCTCGGCTTCCTTGCGCGGAATCTGCTTAACCCAGATCGGCGCCAGCGCGCAGTTCTCCATCACCGTCAGATGCGGGAAGAGATTGAAGTGCTGGAACACCATGCCGACTTCGCGCCGAATCGCATCGATGTTTTTCAAATCGTTGGTCAGCTCGACGTTATCGACGATGATATCGCCCTGTTGATGCTCCTCGAGCCGGTTGATACAGCGGATCATGGTCGATTTGCCGGAGCCCGAGGGCCCGCAGATTACGATTCTTTCACCGCGGTTGACTTCGAGATTGATATTCTTGAGCACGTGGAACGCGCCGTACCATTTATGCATATCCCGGATCTTGATGACGACTTCGTCGGATACGGCGAGGTTGGCGCCTTCGGAGGATTCACTGCTGATTTCAGCTTCTGGAGTACTCATAAGTTTTATACCCGTTAATGTCCGGTATGGAGTTTCTTTTCGAGATAGAGCGAATAGCGCGCCATCGCGATACAGGAGATAAAGAAGAAGATGGCGACGAAGACGTAGACCTCGGTCGACAAACCCTGCCATTTGGGATCGGCGAGCGAGGCGCGACCGATGCCCAGCGGGTCGAGCAAGCCGATGATGATGACCAGCGTCGTATCCTTGTAAAGGCCGATAAAGGTATTGACGATACCGGGAATCGAAATCTTCAAGGCCTGCGGCAATACGATCAGGCGCATCGACTGCCAGTACTTCAGGCCCATCGCATCGGCCGCCTCGGTCTGGCCCTTGGGGATCGCCTGCAGTCCGCCGCGCACCACCTCGGCGATATAGGCGGCGGAAAACAGCGTTACCATGATCAATACGCGCAGCAACAGGTCGAAGGTCGTCCCCGGCGGGAGAAAATAATTCAGCATGGTCGAAGCGACGAACAACAGCGTAATCAAGGGCACCCCGCGGATAAATTCGATGAAGGCGACGCTGACGATTCTGAGTGCGGGCAGGTGCGATTGCCGCCCGAGCGCGAGCGCGATGCCCAGGGGCAAGGAACAGACGATACCGGTAACACCGATAACCAGGGTCAGCATGAATCCGCCAAATTTTACCGTGGGGACCGGTTCCAATCCCAGGCCGCCGATCAACAACCAGCCAATAAGGAAAGGCGCCAGCAGCGCAAAATAGAGACCCTGCTTGCGCATTGGCGCAGTATCGTAAAGTACCGGGTAGAGCGCGGCCAGCATGATGAAAAACGCCAGGTTGACGCGCCAGCGTTCGGTTTCGGGATAAAAGCCGTACACGAATAGTTCGAAGCGGTGCCCGATAAATGCCCAGCAGGCGCCGCGTTCCCCGGCTTCCTTCATGATCGCGCGGCATTCGTCGCGCGAGGCCCCTTCAAACACCGCATTCAAAAACAACCAGGCGAACGACGGCGGTATGATGACGTAGAGTAAATAAAGCGTCAGCACCGTAATGACAATATTGGTGGTCGACGACAGCAGGTTTTCGCGCACCCAGCCGACGATGCCGACCATGTTGGCCGGCGGCGGCAGATCGGGGTGGGTGCCCGGCTCGTATGTTTTCGCGTCGCTCATACTATCGCTCCACCAGTCGCATGCGCTTGTTATACCAATTCATAAACGCCGAGATCAGCAGCGAGAACGACAGGTAAAGCGCCAGCACGATGCTCATGCATTCCATTTCCCGGCCCGTCTGATTGAGCGATATCCCGCCGATGGTGGCCGTGATATCCGCGTAACCGATTGCGATGGCGAGCGACGAATTCTTGGTCAGATTCAGGTATTGGCTCGACAACGGCGGAATAATAACCCGCAGGGCTTGCGGGATAATGACCAACTGCATGGTGCGGTTGGGTTTGATGCCGAGCGCGAACGCCGCTTCGGTCTGACCGTGGCTGATCGCCTGGATACCGGCGCGCACGATCTCGGCGATAAAGGCCGCTGTGTAGAGCGACAAGGCCAGCCACAGCGCCAGATACTCCGGTTTCAATACTAGCCCGCCTTTGAAATTGAAGCCCTTAAAGACGGCCATTTCGAGCGTGATGGGCGATCCGGCGAGAAAATAAACCACGATGGGTGCACCGACGATCGCGGCCAGGCTAATCAGGAACACCGGGTAAATCTTACCGGTGGCGTCCTGCACCTGCTTGGCGTAGCGGCGAAACCACCAGGCAAAAATGATGCCGACCACAAAGGCGATGAACACCGCCCACATCGCCGGTTCGAAAATCGGTTTCGGCACATAGAAACCGCGATTGGACAGGAAGAAGACATCGTTGACCGATATCGCCTGCCGCGGCAGCGGCAGCGAATGCACAATGAGCCCGTAGACCAGCAGGATATGCAGTAATACCGGCACGTTGCGCACGTATTCGATGTAAAAATAAACGACCTTGTTGATCAGCCAGTTTTTCGACAGCCGCAACACCCCGAGAATGAATCCGACGATCGTCGCCAGCACGATGCCGGTGGCCGCAACCAGCAGGGTATTGAGTATTCCGACCATCATCGCGCGGGTATGCGAACTGCGAGAATCGTATTCGATCAGGGTCTGAGCGATATCGTAATTGGACGGATCGGACAGGAAACTGAAACTGAATCCCTTGCCGATATTCTCCAGGTTAATGACGGCGTTGCGAATAATGAAGAAAAAGAACGCAAACAACAGCGCCATGGTAATTACCTGGATCGCTACCGAACGCGTTTCCTTATCGTTGACTATTCGATAAAGAAGCGTTTGGTTACTGGATGCTTCCATGATCGTCACCCCCGACTCTATTATTATCGATCATTTCATCCGCCTGGCAGATATGGAGTCGAACCGGCGGCCGTGAAGACCGCCGGTTCCTCGTGCTTACGAACTAGCGCAGCGGTGGTGCGTACAGAATACCGCCGCTGGTCCATTGCGCGTTCAGGCCACGCGCCAAGCCCAGCGGGGTGTTGACACCGATGTTGCGCTCGAAGATTTCGCCGTAGTTGCCTACCGCGGAAATCGCGCGTACCGCCCATTGCTTGTCAAGCCCGATCATCGCGCCGAAATCGCCTTCGGTTCCTGTAATGCGGTTGATCGAAGGATTATTACCGGCCTTGCTGGCCAGGCTTTTGACATTGGACGAGTCAATGCCCAATTCTTCGGCCGCGATCAGCAGGTTCAAAACCCAGCGGGTTACGTCGGCCCATTCGTCGTCGCCCTGGCGCACGGCCGGTCCGAGCGGCTCCTTAGAGATGATTTCCGGCAGCACGATATGCGCATTCGGGTTATCGAAAGTACCACGCGTGGAAGCCAGACCTGAAGCGTCAGTGGTGTACACGTCGCAACGGCCCGCGAGATAGTTGGTAATACCCTCTTCGTTGGTCTCGATCGCAACCGGCTCGTAGCTCAGGTTGTTGGCGCGGAAATAGTCGGCGAGGTTCAGCTCGGTGGTGGTACCGGTCTGAATACAAACCGACGCGCCGTCCAACTGCTTGGCCGAAGTTACGCCCAGCGCCTTGGGTACCAGGAAGCCCTGGCCGTCGTAGTAGTTGACGCCGAGGAAAGTCAGTTTCAGGTCCGCGTCCCGGCTCATGGTGATGGTGGTATTGCGATAAAGCAGATCACCCTCGCCCGAGTTCAGTACGGTAAAACGAGTCTTACCGGTGGTCGGTACGAACTTGACCTTGTTCGGGTCACCCAGTACGGCGGCTGCCGTGGCGCGGCAAAAATCGACGTCGAAGCCTTCCCAGCGACCGGCGTCGTTAGGGGCGGCAAAACCGGCGACACCGGTGGTTACCACACAGTTTAGCTCGCCGCGGGCTTGAACATCTTGTAGCGTACCTGCGGTCGCCGCGCCCGAAGTTGATGCTAGCGCAACGGCTGCCGATACTGCCAGCGTTTTAAAAAGTTTCATTGGTCACTCTCTCCAATTGTTATTTCTTTAATGAAGCATTGACCCGGTTTTCTTGGACTGTCCGTCCTTTATTCTAACCGTGCCAACAGATAAGGAGTTATAGTAGTTATCCTCCGTGCGGGAAAAGTAACATAACCGAAGCTTCCAGCCAAGGTATTGATCAAATGCATTAACCGCGTTTGATTGGTAATTTCTATTGCCAGCAAGCTTCGTCTGAGATTATATAGCTACCCCATGATCCGCGATTTGCAATACAGAGACGCTGCGACGGTGCTCGAAATCTATCGCCAGGGACTCGCTACCGGCGAGGCTTCGTTTGAAACCGAGGCACCCGACTGGCCGGGATGGCAATCCAAGTACCATAGGTTCTGCCGGCTGGTGTGGGAACAGGATAATGAAGTTCGAGGATGGGCCGCATTGGCGCCGGTGTCGGCGCGCCACTGTTACCGCGGCGTCGCGGAAGTCAGCATCTACGTCTCCACGCACTGTCTAGGTCAGGGAATCGGCGGCCGCCTGATGGCCGCCCTGGTCGAAGCTTCGGAAACTCAGGGGATCTGGAGCCTGTATTCCTCGATCTTCCCCGAAAATCAGAGCACGCTGCAATTGCATTTGCAGCACGGCTTCCGTCAAGTCGGCATTCGCGAACGTATCGCACAACACAACGGTCGCTGGCGCGACACTCTAATCCTGGAACGGCGTTCGGTAAAAGTCGGGACCTAGGAAAACCGGGGACAGACCCTCAGATCCGCCCCCCGCGAAGAAACCAGGGCGGCCCGGCACCGTCTCAGTTAAGCTGGATTTCGGATAGCCGTTTATCCGACTCGCTATTACTGATTTCATCGAGCTGCACCAGATCGCCCAGATGGTATCCCTGAGCATAGTCAACTCCAATCGATTTCAGTCGATCGACCGTGGCTTCCCCATCCACGCTTTCGGCGACAGTCTTGATACCGAGCAAATGCGCTATAGAATTTATCGACTGCAGCATCGTGTAATCAATCTCGTCGCTGCACAGATTACGCACCAAATTGCCATCGATCTTGACGAAATCTACCGGCAAATCCTTGAGCACCGCGAAACTGGCTAGACCGCTGCCAAAATCGTCGAGCGCAAAACTGCAACCGATGGTCTGCAATCGCTTGATCAGGCGACTGGCACTGGCCAGATTGTTACTGAACGCGGTCTCGGCGATCTCGAAACAGATTTGATGCGGCTTGACCACCGTCTTTTCGAACATCTGCAAAATATACTTGGGCAACTCGTCATCGGCGATCGTAGCCGCCGACAGATTCAAACTCAGTACCAAATCCGGATTTTGCATGAATATATGCGGATATGCCCTGAAGACGCGGTCGATCACCCAGCGATCGATTTGCGGCATCAGGCCGAAGCGCGACGCGGAAGGCAGAAACGTCCCCGGAGTAATCAAATTGCCGTTTTCATCGAGCATGCGCAACAGCACTTCGGCGCGAGTATGCAATAAGGTCTGCTCCGCGTCGAGCGCGACAATCGGTTGATACAGCAATAAAAAGCTTTCGTTGGCGAGGGCGTCGCGGATGTCGCTGCGCTGCAACTTTTCACCTAGGCGACTAGCCAACTCGGCATCCGCTTCGGTGTGAGTATGGGCGCGCCCCCGTCCCAGATCCTTGACGACATAACAAGCCTGATCGGCGTCATGCATCAACTGTTTGCGGGTAGTCGATTCTGCTGTGATCGGCACTATCCCGATACTAACCCCAACTTGATAGGTTTTCTGATCCCAGACAAACCGATATTCCCGTATCGCACCGATCAACATGTCGGCAACCTTGTGCGCTTTACTCACCGGGCAATTTTCCAGCAGCACGGCAAATTCATCGCCGCCGAGACGTCCGATCATATCGCGGCCGCGCAATTGTCCGCTCAGCAACGACGATATCTGCTTTAGCAATTCGTCGCCGGCCTCGTGGCCAGCAGTATCGTTGACAATCTTGAATTGATCGAGGTCGAGAAACAGTAGTGCATGCGTGTTTTCGTAATCCTTGGCCGACTGCAGCCTGTTTTCCAGGTGCGCTTCGAACTCGGTGCGGTTCACCAGGCCGGTGAGCGGATCGTGGGTTGCCTGGTGCATCATCATCTTTTCCATGTCCCGCGAGACGGTCACATCCTTGAACACCAGCACCACCCCGATACTGTTGCCCTGACCATCGATCATCGGCGCGGCGGTACCCTGGATCGAATAGCGCTCGCCGCTGCGTGAAATCAGTACGTTCTCGGTTTTAGGCGTGATCACCCGCTGTTCCGACAGGCAACGCATCGCCGGATCCGGTATAATCTCCCCGCTTTGCTCGTCCTCGAGATGCAAAACCGATCCCATCGACAAGCCCATGGCCTGATGGTAGCGCCAACCGGTCAGGGCCTCGGCCATCGGATTCATGTAATCGATACAGCCGTTGTTGTCGGTCGTGATGACGCCGTCACCAATGGAATGCAGGGTCACCTGCGCGCGTTCCTTTTCCATCACCGTTTCGCCGAGCGCAAGTTTGCGCTCGAGTTCGGCCGCGGCGCGCGCGGCGAACAACTTGATGATATGGACGTCGCTTTTTTCAGGATGTAGCGCGGCGCGATTCATACCTGCCAGCAAGCCGATTTGTTGGCCCGAGGAGTCCTGTAGCTTGATCGCGAAAAAGCCGGAAGTTTGAAAGCGTTCCTGCAGCAGGCTGGCGTCGGGAAACAGGTTACCGGCCGAGTTTTCCATATACCAGAAACTACCGCTTTCGCCACAGGGGCTATTTTGCATCGAAATCGCATGATTCATGATATAGCCGCCGTCGCACCAATAGGACAGGGTTTGACAGGCCAGCTTTTCATCGTCGGTACAGACGGCCAGAAATACCGCGTCCACCGACAGAAATTGCGACAATTCCCTGACCAACGCGTAGAAGAAGGTTTCGCCGGTGGTGCCGACGGTGGATTCGATCAGGCTGTTAAGCCTGTCCTTGCGGTTATGCTGTTGTTTACGGGCCTGTTTCGCCGCCAGTTCCCTGAGCCAGTACCAGGAAATACCCACGCTGAGCAGTGCGGATACAATAGCTAGCAAAATTGCTTCGACCATGTCTAAATCGGGTTACGTCCGTATTAGCAGAAGTATAGGCAAGATTTCGCGAATTTGGGCGCTCGGCCGGGATTTATTCGCTTGCATCAAATTGCGCCATTGCCTAACCTAGCGCGACCTATCCATTCTAAAAAAACAACACTCCATGACCAGTAAAAAAATCACATCCGGCAAGCCCGGCATTCGACAGTATTCGGCGCTGGTCGTCGACGGCACCGACCGCGCCCCGAGCCGTTCGATGCTGCGCGCGGTCGGCTTCGATGATGCCGATTTCAAGAAACCCCAGATCGGCATCGCCTCGACCTGGAGCATGGTCACACCCTGCAACATGCATATCGATCAGCTTGCGCTGAAGGCGGCCGAGGGTGCCAATCTAGCCAATGGCAAGGCGGTGGTATTCAACACCATCACCATTTCGGACGGTATTTCGATGGGTACCGAGGGCATGAAATATTCACTGGTATCGCGCGAGGTTATCGCCGACTCAATCGAAGCCGTCGCCGGCTGCCAGGGATTCGATGCGCTGGTCACGATAGGCGGCTGCGACAAGAACATGCCCGGCTGCATGATGGGTATGGCGCGCCTCAACCGCCCTTCGGTGTTCGTCTACGGCGGCACCATTATGCCCGGCTGCCACAAAAACAAGCCCACCGACGTGGTTTCGGTATTCGAGGCGGTCGGCGCCGAGGCGCAGCACCGGATCAGTAAACGCGAACTCAAGCAAATCGAATGCACCGCGATTCCCGGGCCGGGATCCTGCGGCGGCATGTATACCGCGAACACCATGGCCTCGGCAATTGAAGCCATGGGGATGAGCCTGCCGAACAGCTCGGCGCAAGCCGCGATCTCGAACGATAAGGCGCAGGACTGCGTCGAGGCCGGTCGTGCCGCGATGTACCTGCTGCGTAATAATATCCGCCCCAGCGACATCATGACCAAAAAAGCATTCGAAAACGCGATTACCGTGGTCATCGCGCTGGGCGGCTCGACCAACGCAGTGCTGCATCTGCTGGCGATGGCATCGGCCATCGGCGTCAGACTCAAGCTCGACGACTTTACCCGCATCGGCAAGCGCGTGCCGGTACTGGCCGACCTACGACCCAGCGGCAAGGCGATGATGTCGGAGTTGATCGAAATCGGCGGTATCCAGCCACTGATGAAAATGTTGCTCGATGCGGGATTGCTGCACGGTGACTGCCTGACGGTTACCGGTAAAACCCTGCAACAGAATCTGGCAAAGGTTAAACCTTACCCGAATAGCCAGGATATCGTACATGCACTCCACGATCCGATTAAAAAAGACAGTCATCTCGTCATTCTACGCGGCAATCTCGCCCCGCAAGGTTCGGTGGCGAAAATTTCGGGCAAAGAAGGACTGCAATTTACCGGCAAAGCACGCATCTTCAGTTCGGAAGAACAAGCATTGAAAAAGATTCTCGACGGCAGCGTAAAAAAAGGCGATGTCATCGTAGTGCGTTACGAAGGCCCGAAGGGTGGGCCCGGCATGCGCGAAATGCTGTCGCCTACATCCGCCATCATGGGCAAGGGTTTAGGGAAGGATGTCGCCTTTCTGACCGATGGGCGTTTTTCGGGCGGTTCGCACGGCTTCGTGGTCGGGCATGTTACCCCGGAGGCGGCAGTCGGTGGCCCGATCGCCTTGCTCAAGAATGGCGACGTGATAACCATCGACGCCGAAAAGCGCGAGGTTAACGCCAAGGTCAGCGCGGCCGAAATGAAACGTCGGGCCAAAGCCTGGAAACCGCCGAAACCGCGCTATAAGCGCGGTGTCCTGGCCAAATATGCACGCCTGGTGAGTTCGGCTTCCGAGGGCGCGGTTACCGATTTACCGGACTAGGAGTCATTATCTAAACCGATGAGCGCAGCATTGCCAGCCACGCGGGAAATGATTTCGCAGCTGATTGCGACTCCCTCGGTGAGCTGCGTACACGCCGACATGGACATGAGCAACCGCGGCGTCATCGATTTGGTCGCCGAATGGTCGGAAAACCTCGGCTTCGACATCGAGCTCCAGGAAGTCGGCGCTTCCAAGTTCAACCTGATCGCACGCGCCGGTAGCGGTAGCGACGGCCTGGTGTTGTCGGGTCATACCGACACCGTGCCCTGCGATCCGAAGCTTTGGACTAGCGATCCGTTCGAGGCGCGTACGACCGACGATCGTATCTACGGGCTCGGCAGTTGCGATATGAAGAGTTTTCTCGCGCTGGCGCTGGCGGCGAGCAGTAAAGTCGATTTCGACAAGCTCAAACGGCCGTTGACGATCGTCGCCACCGCGGACGAGGAAACCACCATGAGCGGTGCCCGACTCATCGCCGACAACGGTAACAAGCTCGGCCGCTATTGCGTCATCGGCGAACCCACCGGGCTGGTACCGATCCGCCAGCATAAGGGCAATCTGACAATGTCGGTCGAATTTCAGGGCCGGTCCGGGCACGCCAGTAACCCGGGGCTCGGCAATAACGCGCTCGACGGTATGTTTCAGTTCATGAGTGCGCTCTACGCCTATCGCGATAAAATTCAGCGGCAATACAACGACCCGGCATTTGCCATCCCGACCCCAACGATGAATCTGGGGCATATTCACGGCGGTGACAATTCCAACCGCATCTGCGGGAGTTGTCTGCTGCTAATCGATATTCGCTTTTTGCCGGCCATGTCGTTCGCGCAACTGCAAGCGGAAATCGAACAGATTGCGACCGAAGTTGCCGGAGCCCGGGAGCTCGGTGTCAGCATACGTATTTTCGGCGACGGCATGCCGGCAATGGACACCGACGCCGCCAGTGAAATCGCGCAGTACCTAACCCATATCACAGGCAAAAAGACCGGCAGCGTCGCCTTTGGCACCGAGGCGCCCTACTACAATTCAATGCAGACCGAAACCATTGTTATCGGCCCGGGTTCAATCGATCAGGCACACCAGCCCAATGAATTTCTGCCGCTGGGTCATATCGACCCGACAATTAAAATACTCGACGACCTGATCCAGCATTTTTGCCTGGCGTGATAATACTGGCCGATCAAAATATCCCCTGCGTGGCGCAAGCCTTCGAGGATCTGGGCGAGGTCAGACTGATGCCGGGACGCGATATCCAGCAACAGCATCTGCGCGACTGCCAGTGCCTCGTCGTCAGGACAGTCACCCGGGTTAATCAGGCCTTGCTCGATAACACGCCGGTCGAGTTCGTCGGCAGCGCAACCATCGGTACCGATCACATCGATCTGGATTACCTGCGGTCCGCCGGCATCGGCCACAGCAACGCCGCCGGCTGTAATGCCGAGGCAGCGGCCGAATATGTGGTGAGCGGTTTGTTCGCGCTATCATCGCGCCGGGATCTGGATCCGTTCCGATGCCGCGCCGGTATCGTCGGCTACGGCAACGTCGGCGCGCGTCTGGTAGAAAAACTCGAAACCCTCGGCATCGAATGCCGGGTCTGCGATCCTCCGCTGCAGCAGTGCGGCCAATCGAAGCGCGAATTCGTCGATCTCGAGAATATTCTGCAAGAGTGCGACTTCATCAGCCTGCATGTCCCGCTGACGCGCGCGGGCGGGCATCCCACATATCATCTGCTCGACCGGCAACGGCTGCAGCAGCTGGCCCCGGGTTGCCTGCTGGTAAACGCGGCGCGCGGTGAAGTGGTGGACAACCGCGCCCTGCTCGCGACGCTCGAGCAACGGCCGGATCTGAGCCTGTTTCTCGATACCTGGGAAGACGAGCCCCGGATCAACCGCAAACTGTTGCGGCGCGTCGATATCGCGACCCCCCATATCGCCGGCTACAGCGTCGAGGGACGCCTGCGCGGCACGCAAATGGTGCTCGACGCGGCCTGCCGTCATTTCGCGCGTCAATCGGGCTGGCAAATGTCGCGCTTGCTACCGGTGGCGAAAAAGATCGGTGCAACGGCTACCGGTCGCGGGCTTGAATCCTGGCGCGGATTGTTTCATGAGCACTGCGATATCTGGCGCGATCACGACGCCCTAGTTGCCGGCGCCGAAGTTGACGAGGCGGGCTTTGCCGCACATTTCGACGGGTTACGCCGGATTTATCCCGATCGCCTCGAATACGAACACTGCAACGTGGACCGGCGTGTCACCGGCTTGCCGCCGCCGCTCCTCGAACGCCTGGGGTTTCGATTGACGGACTGAGTCCCTGCCCCCGCGCGCATCAGGAACGCAGTTGCACCACATTGGTCGCGAAATCCAGTTGCTGCTGCGGATTTCGTAGCATTGCCTCCAGCGCCTCGGGATCGAGCGGTTTGCCCAGCAAATAACCCTGTATTTCGTCCACCCCGTAACTGCCGAGCAGCTCGAACTGCGCGCGGTTCTCGACACCCTCCCCGACTACCCGCATTCCCATTGAATGCGCCATGGTGATCAGCGTTTGTACGATTTTCTGATCGCTATCGTCGCTACAGATATCCCTGACGAATCCACGATCGATTTTGAGGGTGTCGATCGGCAGGGTTTTGAGATAACTCAAGGACGAATAGCCGGTGCCGAAATCGTCGATCGCGATCGAAATACCGCGCGCGTGCAGCCGTTCCAGCGATTTGATCGCCTGAGTGACATTTTTCATCAAAATGGTTTCGGTAATTTCGATCTCAAACAGCCGCGGAGGCAAATCAAAAGCTTCCAGCCGGCTCAAAACTCGCTGTACGATATCGGATTGCATCAACTGCACACTGGACAGGTTGATCGCGATCCTGCAATCGTGAATACCGCGATCCAGCCAACTTCGCTGCTGACGACAGACTTCATCGATGACCCAGTCGCCGATTTGCACAATCAACCCGCGCCGTTCGGCAAACTCGATGAATTCATAGGGCGGCACCAGACCGCGCCCTGGATGATTCCAGCGGATTAGGGCCTCGACGCCGACGATCCTTTGCGTGCCGATATTGACGTGGTCAAGCTTTTTGATACACCCCAGTTAAGCGGCATCCTTCATTTCCAGACATTGTTTTTCATAATCGTTCGGGCTGACATAACTCAGCGT
>Ga0126327_10000109_pt1 | contig 21766 bp, 20 predicted proteins | sample InaspJWI30metaG_FD_101392 | JGI IMG/M metagenome (GOLD analysis project Ga0126327, IMG submission 101392) | Marine gutless worms symbiont microbial communities from Oahu, Hawaii - Inanidrilus sp. 1 OAHU.JWI-30 metaG | ecosystem: Host-associated > Annelida > Digestive system > Unclassified... | reverse complement strand
CAGAGAAAACCGAAAACAGGTATTTTGGCGCTGACGCGCCTGACCAGTTTTGTTTTGGCCTTTCAGCGTAGCTGACAACATGTGGTTTTGCCTTTCTCTGCGCCTCTGCGTCTCTGCGCGAGACATGGTTTTAGATTTACATTCGGAAAATACCGAAACCCGGCACATCATCGCGGATAGGGGCATTCAGGGCCGCGGAAATACCCAGCCCCAGCACGTCCCGGGTTTTGGCCGGATCTAGAATGCCGTCATCCCACAAATTGGCGGTACTGTAGTAGGCATTGCCTTCTTTGAGGGCCGCCTCGATGACCGGTTCGCGGATAAAAGCCACTTCTTCATCCGTCATCGGCTGCTGACCGGCCCGCGCGCGTTGATCGTTGGTGATGGAGACCAGCACATCGGCCGCCTGGGCACCGCCCATGACGCCGATCTGATGGTTGGGCCACGTCCAGAGAAACCGCGGGCTGTAGGCTCGGCCGCACATGGCATAATTGCCGGCGCCGAAAGACGCGCCGACCATCACGGTAAACTTGGGAACCGTGGCGGTGGCCACGGCATTGACCATCTTGTGGCCGTTTTTGGTGATGCCGCCGCGCTCGTAGTCCCGCCCGATAATAAAACCGGTAATGTTCTGTAAGAACACCAGGGGAATCTTGCGTCGATCGCAGAGCTGGATGAACTGTGTGGCCTTGAGGGCACTTTCCGAGAAAAGAATGCCGTTGTTGCCGAGGAGGCCGACCGGGTAGCCGTGGATGTAGGCAAAGCCGCAGACCAGAGTGGTGCCGTACATCTCTTTGAACTCGGTGAATTCACTGCCGTCCACGATGCGGGCAATGACTTCCCGGATATCGTAAGGTGCGGCGATGTCGCGCGGCACGATCCCGTAAATCTCCCTGGGGTCATAAAGGGGCGGCTTGACGTCGCGGGTGGTCAGGCGGGCCTTGGCGTTGTCCGGAAGGTTGGCAATCAGTTCCCGGACGATGTCGATGGCGTGGGCGTCGTCGTCCGCGTAGTAGTCGGAGACGCCCGATTCGGCACAATGCAGTTCCGCTCCGCCCAGTTCGTCGGCGGACACTTCTTCGCCGGTGGCGGCCTTGACCAACGGAGGGCCGCCTAAAAAGATTGCCCCGTGATCACGCACATGGACCACTTCGTCGCTCATGGCCGGTACATAGGCCCCTCCGGCCGTGCACAATCCCATGACGGCCGTAATCTGGGGGATGCCCATTTTGCTCAGCATGGCCTGGTTGTAGAAAACGCGGCCGCCGTCATCAGCATCCGGAAAGATTTCGGACTGCAGCGGCAGGTAGGCACCGGCTGAATCCAGCAGATTCACCATGGGCAGTCGATTTTCCATGGCGATAATCTGGCTCCGGATCGTTTTCTTCACGGTCATGGGGTACGATGAGCCGCCCTTGATGGTCGGGTCATTGGCCGAAACCAGGACCTCTTTGCCGGCCACCACACCGATGCCGATGACGATGCCGGCCTTGTGGATCTTGCCGTCGTACATCCCCTTGGCAGCCAGGGGGCCGATCTCCAGAAAGGGCGTGTTTGGATCCAGTAGGCGCTCGAGTTTTTTGGGTGTCGGTAATTTCCGGTTTTCGGCCAGCCTTTTGAGGGATTTTTCGGAGCGTTCGTTCAGCGCTTTGTCCATCTCCGTGTTCAGATTATCCACCAAGGCGGCCATGGCGGCGTAATTTTCGCGATACTCATCAGACTGGGTATCGATCCGGGATTCAATTGCACGCATGGGGCTATTATTCCTCCTGTTTGAATTTGTCCGTCAGGTCAGCGAGAAAAAGGTTGGTCTGTTTCTGGTTTGGTACCCGTGCACACAGGCATGCGGGAATCAAACAGTTTATGGTATCAAGATTGGTGCCATGGCCAAAACATAATTGCAACTATCCGAAATAAATAATTAAACGATAATCAATTGATCCTTGACGCTCCGTTTTGTTTCAATTATGATGAAACATAATTGAAATAAAGTGCAACATATTGAAACATTATGAAACGTGGCCGCTTTGGAGCGGGCCGCCTTGTGGAGAGCCGTTATGCGCACAGAGTCCACTGCATCACCAGGCAACGAAAACCTGAAGCGTATGCTTGACTACCTCAGAATCAGCTATTGGCTGACGGATCTCGACTATGTCCTGCTGGATGTAAATGAGACCTTCCTTGAGTTGACCGGGGCCAGCCGTACCAACCTGATCGGCAGGGACATGCGGACCCTGATAAGCGACGAAGAACTGCAAATTGTGCAAAATTACAACAATCTCCTGGCCGAAGGCAAAGAGTCGGTCCAGTTCGAGCTCTACGTCTATGGCCCCGACACAAGAAAAAGATTCCGGTCTTATATCATCTGTCCATGAACACCGACGCGCAGGGTCGGCCGGTGACAGTCAACGCTCTTTTGATGGATATCAGCGAACAAACAAAGATTCGCGATGAACTGGAAAAGGAAAAGAAGATGCTCCAGAGCATCCTTTTCGGCATCCGGGATCACGTGTCGATTTTTGACAAGAGCGGGCAATTCATGTTTGGCAATGCCAAGAGCGCGGCTCTGCAGACCGGCCGCAAAGCACCCCTGCTGCCGCTGGGTTCCGATGGGCCGGTTAAGCTCGAATTGCCGGTAGCAGGCCACCAACGGCAGTTTCTAGGGCAGATTCGGCCGATATACGACCGCGAGGGGCAGCTGTTTGCCCATGCCGAGACCCTGACGGATATTACCGACAACATTCACCTGGCCGAAAAGGAACGCGAGTTGCTTCATTTCAGGCGGCAGGTCCGGCGCGCTGAGCTCCACACAAAGATGATCGGAACCGGCCGGAAAATGGAGGCGGTCTTTGAAACCGTATTGAGGTGCGCCGAAGTTGATTCAAGCGTACTGATCATGGGCGAGACCGGGGTGGGCAAGGAAGTGGCGGCCCGGGCGATACATGCCCAGAGCAGGCGCAAGGACAAGCCGTTTGTAACTGTCAACTGCGGTGCCCTGCCGGAGACCTTGTTGGAATCAGAATTGTTCGGCCATAAGAAAGGCGCCTTTACCGGTGCCATTTCCGATCGGGCGGGGCTCTTTGCCGAAGCCCATGAAGGCACCCTTTTTCTGGATGAAATCGGCGAGTTGAACAAAGCCATGCAAGTCAAACTGTTGCGGGTGCTGCAGGAAGGGGAGGTGCGCCCGGTGGGTTCCGACCGTCCCCGGCAGGTGGCGGTCCGGATCATCTGCGCCACCAATCGCAATCTACAGACCAGGGCCCGGCAGGGGAAATTCAGGATGGATCTCTATTATCGGGTGGCGGTCATTCCCCTGGTCATTCCGCCGTTGCGTGAACGACCCCATGATATCCTTAAACTGGCGGATGCATTTATCAATAAACATCATAAGCAGGGTGCCGGTGAACTGAAAACGCTCAACCTGCCCACCCAGCAACTACTGCGCCGTTATCATTGGCCCGGTAACATCCGTGAACTTGAAAATGCCATCGAGCACGCCCTGGCCATGAGCCGGGGCGCGGAGATTACACCGGAGTGTTTTCCGCTCCAGATTCTGGAGCCGGCTGCAGACGCAGCGGCCGGCATACCGATGCCCGGCCCCGGTCCGGTTGTGGCAGGCCGGTCCAATCGGCAGGCGCGGGAATATCGCGCCTTGAGCGATGCCCTGTCACGGCATGCCGGCGACCTGGCTGCTACGGCCGGGGAGCTGGGAATTTCCAGGGTGACGCTGTGGCGGAGGAGGAAGAAGTACGGTCTATAGCCTTGCAGCTGTCCGGTATTCAGGTATTTAGTTTTGGAACAGGTTTCTGTGGATGGTCTGGATTTGTTCGAGCTCGCGCTCATCGGAATGCCACAACTTGTGAATTTCCAGATACCGGGGGGTGGTTTTCAGGTGGTCGATCACGCGGTTGACGTCTTTGATGACTGCTTTGCCCCAAGCATTTTTCGGTGCGGCCACGTGCGCGGTAACATAAGGCGGCAGTTCCTCGATCTGCAGGCTGCCCAGTGAGACGGCCTTATCCGGTACGCTTGCTTTGATCATGTAGTTCACCACGAAGGGGTATTCCAGCATGTAGTCGATGCGGTCGTGCAACAGCATGGTTAGAATTCTTTCCGCTTCCATGGGCCGGCGGTCAAAATTGGCAATGGGGACGCTCTTATTTAATATCTGATCTATCTTTTTCGAATAGGACCGCTTTTCTTCGATAACACCCCTTAGCTCCGGATTCCGGATAAAGTCTGCCAGCGCTATCGTTTCCGGATTTCCCATTTTCCCAATTAGCGTTTTTTTCATGATGATGCGCAGCGGCAGCGCAAACGTCATGACCTTGGAAAACTCGGTGTAGCCGCTCCTTTCCTCCGTTTTGATCGCCATGGGATTCAGATAATGTTTGCCTGCTTTCACATCCGTCCAGAAACGCGCCCAGTTCATTTCAATGTCAATGTGTTTGTATTGCGGCAGGTTCTGCTGAAAGAGTTTCACCAGCAGGTCATAGCGCCCCTGGCCGGCATCAGCGCCGCGCAGAATTTTGAAAGGCGGCCAATGGATGTTCTGCCAGTAAATGACCTCTTCAGCCATTGTGCCTGCCGGTGTTATCAACAACACCGCAAGAAATAGTAGGGCGCTCGTTTTTCGCATTCCTGGTATCCTGTCACCTGGCCGCCATATCTTGAGCCGGAATCCGGCAATTCTATCAGCACCTAGTAATTGAAAAAGAGGTCTTGGATTTCAGGCAACGCCCTCTTTTCAAGCAACGCCAACATCAACAGAATACGGGCTTTTGCCGGGTTCAATTCATCCGAAGCAACAAATCCATGGCGGTCATCATCCACTTCCACATTCCGGCCGACCCTGCCGGTGGGGACGCGGGAACTGCGCACAATGACAATGCCCTCGGCGGCAGCCCGGGAGGTCCGTTCCAGGGTGGCGGCGTTCATGTTCCCGTTGCCGTCACCGGCGATGACAATGCCCTTGGCTCCGCCGGCCACGGACCCGTCGATAAGGTCAGGCGGCATATCGACACAGGCATAGATGATGTCCACCCGGGGCAGCACATCGACCGCATCAACGCTGAATTCACTCAGATAGGTGTGGCGGCGGAACGGCCTGCGAAAATAGCGGGTAAGGCCGTAGTTAACGGTGCCGATCAGGCCGTTGAGGGGCGACAGAAATGTCTCTACAGACGTGGTATTGGTTTTGGTTAGAGAGTGGGCTCCGTGGATACGGTCGTTCATGACGACCAGCACTCCGTGTTCGGCGGCCTCCGGATCAGCGGCCACCGCAATCGAATTATACAAATTCAACGGCCCGTCGGCGCTGACTGCCGTAGCCGGCCGCATGGCCCCGGTCAACACCACCGGTTTGCGGTTTTTGACAGTGAGATTCAGAAAGTGGGCGGTTTCTTCCATGGTGTCGGTACCATGGGTCACCACCACGCCGCTGATATCGTCCTCGCGCAACAGCATATTGATGCGCCTGGCCAGCGTGATCATGATCTCGAACGTCATATCCTGAGAACCCACACTGGCCAGCTGCTCACCGCTTACCCGGGCAATGTTTTCGATCTCCGGGACTGCGGCAAGCATGGTTTCAACGGTCATCCGGCCGGCAGCATATCCGGCCTGGGTGCTGGATTCAGCTGATCCGGCAATGGTTCCGCCCGTAGCCAGGATGATTACCCGGGGAAGTTTTTTCTCGGTGAGGTGGTCGGTCAACAATGTGCCCGTTGCTGCCATTTTTTGTAGAGGGCTTTGCGGTTATGGTGCTGTTGCAATTTGTAAAACGCATCGACCTGCTCTTTTGTAAACCATCCGTTTTGCAGGAAAAATTCTCCAAAACGGGCTTGCAGGCGGCGTTGCCTTCCCAGCAGGGTCAGCAGATTGTAGGCCTTCAAATATCCCTGGCGGACGGCGCTCTCGCCGAACTTTTCGCCCAGCTGCCGGTCGGCCAGGATTTCACGAATATCCTGGAGAGTCAGCAGGCCCCATTCCATGGCAAGCTGACCAAGCAGGGGCCGCTGACGCCGCTGCCAGATAAGGGCCCGGATATACGTTTTCCAGGACACGATGCCCGAATAGAACAGGAATTGGCCGAAAAGCAAGTGCCTCTGGGGTATGGCCCCGCTAAAGAAATGGTCGGCGTTCTTCCGACGTGGTTTTTTCTTTTCCGGCCTTTTTCTCGATCTCTTTGTTGAGCGGTAATCCGGCGGTGGATCAGCCAGCAATATACCGTCTTCATTGATGGCGGCATTCAGCTTGTGATAAGCCAGGGATACCTCGGTGAAGCGGGCATTCAATTCAGAAGGGCGTTTACCCAGGGTGCGGGCGCGATCCGGATGGGTTTCAAGGGCGATTTTACGGTAGGCCGATTTCAATCCGGCCGGCCGCAGGTACTTGAGGTATTCCTCTGAAACTATTGTTTCAGGGCCGAACAGAACCAGGCAGGCATCAAATAGCTCTTGTAAAGGTGTCGCGGCCACCGGAACTCCTCTCATCCGCCGTATCTCCTTTATTTGTCAATATATTGTGCTTATGTCAAGGAAAAAGCTATATGTTGTGGCATCCAGCGGCCTGTCCGGTACGGCTGCGTATTCCGAATCTGTGCGTGTTGATGTTCCGCGGGCTCAACCGGGCGCGTGTATATTCCAAAAACACAAGCAGATAAAATCCTTATCGGCCGCTGGGGCGCATCTCTTTAGACCGATAATGACGTCTTGACCTGGTACCCGGGCCGCTACCAGGGGCACCTCTTTTTGCATTACCGGATGGAACTTGGTACTATCCGGAATCATGCTGGCTGAACCACAGAATTATATTCACCCTGCCTTGAACGAGCAGGTAACCGCCATAGGCGGTTCATATGTGTTTACCACGGAACAGATAGTGGCCTGTGAGGATAAACGCATACTGGTATTAACCGGCTACGCCGTACTGGACAGCACCTGCTGCGGTGCGGCTGGCTGTGCCTACGCCCTGGTACCTGGAATTATTGCGCAATACCGCAGCGGGCGGGACGCAGCCGGCAGATGGCAGTCCCGTGTACGGCCTATCCGGGATGCAGCCGTTCGGGATTCCATTCGCAGCATGATCCTGGCTCGGCGGCAAGTGCACCAGGTGCAGTTTCTATAGCATTTCTACATCGGGAGTATGCTGGCCATCGTATTCGATCAGAGCCCCGGCGGATCTTTTCCCCATGGTGCAATTGACCACGGCTGTGCTGTTGTAGGAAACCACGCCGGGCGTTTCATGAATGTGGCCACAGATGAACAGCCGGGGGGCTTCATCCTTCAGGATGGAATAAACCGCATTGCTGCCGGCGGAAAAACGGCCCAGAACCATGTCCAGAATACCGTACGGCGGCGGGTGGGCGACCAGGACGGTTTCACGGGTGAGGCAGCAGGCTTTGAGTTTATTGATCAGGCGATTTTCCAAAAAGCACAGGCGCGATTTGAAAGGTACCGGAATGGTGCCTCCGAGTCCCACGAAACGAATGTTGTTGACGGTCATCGGGTTCAGGTGGAGGTTGTAGAGATTTGAGCCATCTTTGAGAATACGGTTGGCGGAGCGCGGGTCGGTGTTGCCGCGCACGGCCAGAACAGGTACAGGAAGGCTGTTCAGTTCGCGGAAGACGGGCAGCGGGTTAAAATAATTGGCGATATCACCGGCGGTGATAAGCACATCCGGTGTGTGGCGTTCAATATTTTTCCGTATCAGATCCAACCGGTATCGTTTGGCATGGATATCGGCCACAGCGTATATACGCATGTCGTCTCCCGGGGTCGAACGCTCCCCGCGGCAAGCTGCGGGAAATCGTCCACCGTGAGGAATATTCTTAAATTAGAATCCTTCACAAACCCTGCAGCATTAGATAGCGGGGTCTTTGCTGCACGTTTACAAGCTGCAGGGAATGGGTTCGCTTCGCGGCGCAAATCAGCCGTTAAGTCGCTAAAATTAACACAGGGGCGCTAAAATTAACAGTCGGCATTACAGAAAACGCCATGGGAATAGTTATGGAAAAGCATAAGATCAATGGCATCAGTTTTACCGCCGGAGTCTGGCCGGCACCCGCCAACCGGATGACGCTCATATTTATTCACGGCTCGGGAGAGACATCCCTTTTGTGGGATGCCCAGGTGGCCGCCCTGGCTGCTGAATACAACACCCTTGCCCTTGATCTGCCCGGCCATGGTGAGAGCGACGGTCCCGGAATGGATACCGTTGCGGATTATGCCAACGCTATAATGGCGTTCGTCCAAAAGGCCGGTCTTGCCAATCTCGTACCATGCGGTTTAAGCATCGGCGGTGCTATTGTCCAACAGATGTTGCTGGGTCATGCCGATAAACTGCAAGCCGGTATACTGGTCAGTACCGGGGCACGGTTGCGGGTAATGCCGCAAATATTTGAAACGATAGAAAAAGATTACCAGCAGTTTGTGGCCATGAGCCGATTGTTCGCAGCTTCTCCCAAGACTCCGGCAACATTGCTCGATCCTCTGATGGAAGTCACCGCACGCTGTGACCCTGCGGTCACGGCAGGCGATTTCAGGGCCTGTGATCGATTTGACGTCATGGCGCGTCTTGGTGAGATTACCCGACCGGTCCTGATCATATCCGCCGAAGATGACCAACTGACACCGCCAAAATACAGTGATTTTCTTGAAAAAAACATAGCGCGGGCGGTCCGGTGCCGGATTACGGGGGCCGGCCACGTCGTGCCGGTCGAGAAGCCACACGAGGTAACCCGAGCGATAGATGCATTTCTGGAGAGTTTGGCCAGCCTGTAAGGCCCTACTACGGTTGAGGGTCTACCCGTTAAGTCTATATTTCCAACCTGTTGCGCATAATCGCGGCTATACCGCGCCCACAACATATCCGAAATGCCCGGTCGCTGTCTCCGGAAATTGTCCCAGGTAAAGATACGGACGGGTTTGTGCGTTGATCAGGAAAGATAAAAAATGCCTGCGGAAATTCGGAGGCAGCCGGCCCCGGATTACATTTATCGACTACGCTACTATCCTCGATTTCAAGGCTTGCCGCCGGCCATCATTCGGTTGATTACAATCTGATGACTTTCACCGAACGCCATGACTTCTTCCGGCCTGAATGCTCCCGAGTGGTAAACCCGTCTGAACTTTTCTGAACCCAGCATGTGCAGGATGTAGCTCATATGACCTGAATAACCTGTGTCGTCAATGGCGTGCAACTGGGCGACCGCGGTCCGGGCCCGGGCAACCACCTGACGGTGCACGGTCGGTCCCTGCTCTCCGCAGCGTTTCAGGGAATAGAGCTGGCGGCAGCTGAATGGCCGGCTGGTATAAATCAGGCAGCGCCTGTTCTTCTGTAGAAATGGGCATTGATTCTTTAGGCCCTTTTCGCGTTTGCGGATGTCGCGGTTTAAGGCCTTGGTGAGCGCAGCTGCCTGGGGACGCTTTAATTTTCCAATCTGCTCGCGGATCAAGAGCCCTTCCAGGGTGGTGATGTCCACCCTGCCCATATCTGTACAGCAGAAGGCACACCCGGGTTCACAAACCGCAGCGCTGCGAAATTCAGCCGCTTCTTCTTCAAACCGGTCGTACACGGCCCGCAGGCGGTCACGTTTTGATTCTAATACCAAGTGCTTCTCTCCACGTTGTGAATTGCTGCCGTAAACTTGACTGTACCTGGGCCACAAGGCGATTGGCACCAAAATCTCATGGCCTTTTGAGGTCCGGTTGTCAAGGGATATCTTGACGGGTCTGCCGTTCTGTGCCACGTTAGCGTCCGTTATTCTAGAACGCATCTCAAAAAAGTCTTCCAGGTTCACCGCGGTGATGGGCGCCTGGTTGAAGTGCTCGATATACTGAAGTATTTTTCCGGGGTACGCCCCACGGTCGAGGCTTGATCGGCGGGAAGGCCCGCAACCTGGGGAACCTCGCGGACGCCCTGCTTGTCTGGTGAAGGTTGCAGAGCGAAGACTGAATTTTGAATCAAAATCCGTCTTTTGAGATAGGTTCGCGTGGTTTTAACATTTATGCGAAGGGGGAAAACATGGGGGACCTTGCTTATGGTTTGCAAGGAAAAGTGTTTGTAGTGACCGGGGCCAGCCGCGGTATTGGTCTGGAGATAGCACGGCAGCTTGTGGCCCAGGATGCTCGCGTCGTGATCTGCGGACGGAAGCCGGAGGGACTGGCGGCAGCCGCCGAAGAGCTCAAAGGTGGTGAAAATCTCCTGGCCGTACCCGCTCATATTGCCAAAGAGGAAGATGTCAATTCTCTGTTCGATCAGGCTCTGGAAAAATTCGGTTCCGTGGATGCACTGGTCAACAATGTCGGCATGAATATCGTTACCGGGACTGTCGACGCGGATTTCGGATTGTGGCAGAAAATCGTCGATTCAAACCTCAACGGCACTTTTCTCTGTGCGCGCAAGGCCGGCCAGATAATGCGCGACAGGCAACAGGGCAAGATCGTCAGCATCACATCCATTGCCGCCCGCCGGGCTGCACCCTTTATGGGTGTATACGGCATTGCCAAAGCCGGCATCGAGATGATGACCCAGGTCCTCGCCCAGGAACTGGCACCGTTCAACATCCAGGTCAACGCCGTGGCGCCTTGCATGGTCCGCACCAGGTTCAGTGAACCATTCTGGTCCAACCCCGATATATATGAACAGGTTGTGAAAACGATTCCCTTGGGAAGGATAGCGGAGCCTGCGGATGTTGCCTACCCGACCCTTTTTCTCTGTAGCAGCGCCGCCGATTTCATCACTGGTCAGACCCTGGTGGTGGACGGCGGGGCCACGGCGGTTTGACGATGCTTTATAAATCCTTGTTCAAAAATTGGCTCAAAAGCAAAGCCGCTCCCTGGCTGGTGTATGCATTGGTGAGGCTCTGGTTCGGTACCGTCCGGGTGAAAATCCTCAACCCCGAAGTCTACCGCGACTACTTTTTGAAAAATACGAGCGGCCGGAATGTGGTCGCCGGTTCCTGGCACCGCCATGCAATCTTCTTTTTCTTTTTTTTCCGGAACCTGGGCCCCCGCGGCATAATGATCAGTAAAAGCGTCGACGGTGAATTTACAGCCAAAATTGCGCGTTACCTCGGCTATACACCCATCCGCGGTTCCTCCTCGAAAGGCGGAACAAAGGCCCTGCAGCGTTTGGTCGATTTTATGCGTGTGCAAGGCGGAACGCGCTTCAGCGGAACGGCGGTTGATGGACCGCGCGGCCCGGCCCGCGTCATGAAGACCGGGATGCTGGCGGTGGCCAAGGAGAGCGGTTCCTGGTTCGTTCCCATGACCTGCTCCGGGGACAATGTCCTTACCTTCCCAAAAGCCTGGGACCGAACCATTATTCCCAAACCGTTCAGCAACGTACTTATGGACTTTGGTGCCCCCATTTTTATTGCACCGGATATCTCGCGAGAGAATCTGGATGCGCTGCGCCGGCGTACCGGGATATTGCTAAATGACATGACGGACAACGTAGATCGGCTGTGCGGCTATACAGGAGGATGATATGAGTAAGGATAAAGCGCCTTTCAAAGTGGAAATTGACGGTCATATTGCCTGGCTGATAATGGATCGTCCGGACAAGCGCAATGCAATGGGCCTGGATTTCTTCCCGGCCGTCACCGAGCATTTCCGGGAATTTGATGCGGACCCGAATGTGCGGGTGGTGGTCATAAAAGCGGAAGGGCAATCCTTTACCGTGGGGCTGGACCTCGTGGAAGCGGGCGCCATACTGACGGACAGTTCAGCCAGAGGCCGGGAAACCCTCCGTCAGAAAATTATCGAACTACAGCAAAGTATGAATGCCATTGAGCAATGCCGCAAGCCGGTCATTGCAGCGGTGCACAGTCATTGTATCGGCGGGGGGATCGATATGCTCAGCGCTTGTGACATCCGCCTGGCGACCGCCGATGCAGTTTTCAGCATCCGCGAAACCCGTATTGCCATCATCGCCGATTTGGGGACTCTCCAGCGCCTGCCGGCCATCATCGGCGACGGCTGGTTTAGGGAGCTGGCCCTTACGGGACGGGACTTTTCAGCCGAAGAAGCCCTGCAAATGAGATTTATCACCCGGATCTGCAAGAACCGGGATGATCTGTACACCAACGCCCGGGAACTCGCCGCCCAAATTGCCGCCAACGCGCCCCTGACCGTCCAGGGGGTCAAGGATGTTATTCTGTACAATCGGGACAACGGTGTTTACCCTGGCCTGCAGTACGTGGCCCAAAAGAATTGTGCGCAACTGCCGTCCGATGATCTGATGGAGGCGGTAACGGCATTTATGGAAAAAAGGGAACCGGAATTTAAAGGCAACTAGTAGGGCTAAAGGGTTCAAGGGTCCAAGGGGCCGGGGGTTCAAGTGAAATTCTAAAAACCTGAGATAACAGTTACTGTGGTGTAACCGAAATGAACGCAGATAATTTTACCTATACCGTCCGCTGCAAGACCTGCCGCACCCGTTTCAAGGTGCAGCTTTTCGAGAGCCATGAAAAGAACCTGTTCCTGGTGGATAAACGCGACTGGTACTGCGAGAAATGCAAAAAAGCATATGCAGACAGCCAGACTGCCGAACTTTCCCAGGTCCACCGTGATCTCGGTTTCCCGGAACTGACCGGGACCCGTAAAATGGTCATCTGGGGGGAAAAAATTCGTGCGGAATTGATTAACAAGGTCAACTACCTGCAGGCCAGCCTGCGGATAGAGGATGCCGACGAACAAGAAATTTCCGGGCAGGCCTTTGGGAAGTTCTTCGATGAATTGCGGCAGGAAACGACAGCCAAGTGGTGGATCGACAATCGCAAGATGACCGTCAGGGATATATCGCAGCGGGTAGCGGACCTGGCCGCCTCCATTCGCAGCCCGGGATAGAAGCTATCTCAAAAAAGTCTGCTTGCCGGGTGTAGCTCGCAGAGCGAAGACTGAATTTGAGCCAAGATCCCACTTTGAGATAGCTTCTAGTGTTCGCGGCCCTTGCTTAGAAGCGGGTGCTTACCTTTTCATCCAGCGCGGTCCTCACAATCCGGGCCAGGTCGTCCAGATAAAAGGGTTTCTTGATAACCGCGCTGATGATATCGGCCTGCTTGTTGTCGGCCGATTCCAGAAAGCCGGTGCACAGCAGAACAGGCAGGTCGCTGCGCAGATCCTTCACCCGCCGGGCAAACTCCATACCGCCCATGCCGGGCATGGCCAGATCGGTAATGACCAGATCATACAGGCGGCTGTCTCTATGCAGGTGTTCCAGTGCGGCTTCTGCGGTTTCGAATGGATCGACCGCGTACCCCAGTTTTCCCAGCATTTCCGCCAAGACCTTTAAAATGCGCTTGTCATCATCGACCACCAGGACGCGTTCCCAGCCCACAGGGCTGTGCGCTGCCGGTTTTGGCTGGGTTGTTCTGGGCCCGACCGACATCACCGGCAGATAGATATGGAAGGTCGTTCCCAGCCCCGGGGTGCTGATCAGGTCAATGTGCCCCCCGTGGGCATTCACTATGCCCATCACTACTGAAAGTCCCATGCCAGTCCCTTGATCCGGCCCTTTGGTGGTAAAATAGGGATCGAATATCTTGGATTGAATCTCGACCGGAATACCGCTGCCGTTATCGGCGATCGTCAGGCGAACATAGTGGCCCGGGGCCAGCTCGGCCTCTCCGGCGTGTTGATTTTCTTTGACTGTAAGCGGGTGCAGGGAAACATGAATGTTGCCGCCGTGCGATCGCATGGCCTGGGCGGAATTGGTCGCCAGATTCAAAAGCAGCTGGCTGAGCTGAGTAGCATTGCCCATGACAAGGGTTTTGCGGGTCATAATGTGCGCGTGAATCCGAACGTTGGGCGGGATGGAGGCTGTTAAAAATTGGACGGCGCCCTCGATGACGGCGGTAATATCCACGGGACTTTGTTCGTGTTGCCCTCCACGGCTGAATATCAGGATCTGTTCCACCATCTGGCGGGCCTTCCGGCAGGCAGCCATCACCTGCTCCAGGTAGAGACGACGCGAATCATCAGGCGGCAATTTGTCGAAGACCAGTTCCGCGTTGCCGACAATGCTGCCCAGAATGTTATTGAAATTCAAGGCAATGCCACTTGAGAGCGTTCCCAGGGCCTCCATTTTCTGGGCCTGACTCAACTGGTCTTCCAGTTTTTTCTGCCGGTTGACATCGCGCATGAAATTCAAGGTGGCCGGTTGTGTCTCCCAGGAAGTGGGAACCGTATTGAGCTCCACCCATATGGTATCACCCGGTCGGCGTTCCAGCCGGAAAGAGCAGGTGGTTAGACCGGCCATGATGCCGGCCCCTTTTTCTACGTGATCACGGACGGCGCTTCTGTCGTCCGGATGCACCAGGGATGTAAAAGAAAGGGGCATTAATTCCGCTTGATTGAAACCGGTTATGCTTTCCATACGGGGATTAATGAACCGAAAAGTGTTCTTTTGGAGTATAAAGATGCCGTCACCGGCATGGTCTACCAGCTGCCGATATTTCTCTTCGCTGCGCCGCAGCTCGATTTTCTGGGCCGCCACTTTGTCGAACGATTGGGAGTACCGGGAGGCCAGGATCAGGGTCTGGGCCAGGATAAAAGCAATCATGCCGAACTGAACAACATAAGCCGAATGTATGAACTGGCGCGAGTAGAGGATATCATTGACGGCCGTGGCGGATAAGACGATGAAGCCGACCAGGAAAATGCCGGCTCCCTGGCGTCCGTTGCGCAGTGCCCGTCCCAGGACGAAAAAACCGTAGACCAGGGCGAGAATCGTGACCATTTCATAGGCCGGTGTCGTGTAGGAATAGAACCTCAGGGGGGGCAGCAGCACCAGGACGGAAAAGCCGATGGCTGCCCCGGCCAGAAACTTGATGGTGCCTCGATCGGATTCTTTGGGAAACAGGGATTGCACAAACAGGGCAAAACAGCCGATAGCCAGATAGAAGCCGAGATATTCCAGTTTGCTCAGCAGCTCGAAGGGAAACCCCGGATAAAGCTGAACGACAAAACGCTCACCGGTGGTAAACGTCCTCAGCAGGATAGCCAGGCAGCCAAGTCCAAAATAGAGCGGGGATAAATCCTGGCGGCGCAGGGTATATAAACCCAGATGGTATATCCCGGCCAAAAGCAGGCTGCCGAAAAGGATCATGTTGTAAGCGATTCGTTTCTCGCGAATTTTACTCAGTTGGGCCGGGTCGCCCAGCGTAATCCGGTCCCACAGCCCGCCTTGGCGGTGGTGGTAGTTGGACACGTGGAACACGAGTTCCAGGTTTCCACCGGCAGCTGGCAGGTTGATGACGCTTGGCTGGAAGCTGGGGCTCGAATCAGCCTGTGATTTACCAGGCTTCCCGGCCTGGAATATCCGCCGGCCATTGGCGTAGGCAGTAAAGGCCGTGGCCGCGTCGATCATATGCAGGGCCAGCGGCTGGGGTTCGGGTGCCAGTTGGATGACTGCCCGGTAGCTGGCGTAGCCAAAGCCCCTGAGCGGCCGCCCGTCCACGGGATGCTCATTCCAGACATAGGGCACTTTCAAATGGTCGGGTATCGCAGCCGGCGAGCTGGTTGGCAGGCCTGCGGGCGGGATGAATTGTTTCCAGTAAAACTGCCACCGGCCGTCCAATGGTACCGGGCCCATTTTGGCAAAGTTCCAGTCCCGTAAATCGATTGTACCTTTTTCTACCCGCGGTGGTGATTGTGCGAAGACCGGGGAACAGGTTCCCAGCCCGATTGCGGCCAGCGAGAGGAGGCCCAGCAAAGTTCCCAAGTATACCTTCCAGCTTAGCAGCGATATCATTCGCATCTAACCATCATTCCTTTTGTCGGCCGAATAATGCCTTAGTGAAAAACAAAATTCAATATATACCAACCCCGCTGTAAATGGTCAATAAAGCGGCGGTCCCGTTCAGGACAGGCAACAGCTATGCAAAAAAAGGTGTTCCAAAAATCCAGGGGTAATTCGCAAGCAACCGGAGGTGAGGTTTCATCAGTATGCTGCCGCCGGAAGGAGCCAGACGTGAAACCGCCTTTTAAACGCGTATATCTAAAAAACCGTTGTTTGCAGCCTGCGGGGGGCTGGGCGCTTACGTCTCCAAAATGACACGGCGAACAGTGTCACAAAGCTCTTTCAACTGATAGGGTTTAGGCACAACCGCCACGAAACCGAAATCACGTGGATTGGCCATAATCGGGTCGTTGGAATAACCACTGGAAGCAATGGCCTTGACAGACTTGTCGTGCACTGCAATTGTCGATACAGCTTCCTTGCCTCCCATTCCGCCCGGTATGGTGAGATCCATGATAACGGCATCAAAAGAATCACCGTTATCCATAGCATGCAGATAGTGCCTGACCGCCTCGTCGCCGTCCGCAGCTGTTTCAACCTGGTATCCGGATCGCTCCAACATCTCTTTAACCAGATCTAGAATCATGACCTCATCATCCATTACCAATATTTTGCCTTCGCCGGTGGGAATGCTGTCATCTGCTGCGGGTATGATTTCCGGCTGGTCCACGGCTAACCGGCAGGAAGAAGCTGAAGGTGGTACCTTTGTCGGGGTCCGAGGTGAAATCGATAAAGCCTTCATGGCGGTGGATAATCGAGTAAGCGACCGGCAGCCCAAGCCCGGAGCCTTTGGGTTTGGTCGTGTAATAAGGGTCGATGATCTTGTCCTTGATATCAAATGGGATGCCCCTGCCGTGGTCGGCTATCTCGAATTTGACATATCGGCCCTGGGTCAGGACTGGATGGCGATTATTTTCTATGGCGATATTCCGGGCGCTTACTTCCAATATACCGCCTTCGGGCATGGCCTGTATGGCGTTTATGGTCAGGTTATTGATGACCTGATCGATTTGGCCGGAGTCGATATCCACCGGCCATAAATCCTCCGGAATATCGAACTCGCATTTGACGTTCGAGCCTTGCAGTGCAAATTTTACGGAGTCGTTCAGAAGTTCACCGGCGGAAGCCGCCTTGCGTACGGGCGCTCCGCCTTTGGAAAAAGTCAACAGCTGACGGGTCAAGTCCTGGGCCCGCAAGACCGCTTTGCGGGCATTGTTTAATCTGTCGGTTTGATTTTCGGCGGGATTCAATTCAAGGTGGGCAAGTTCGATATTGCCTATGATCACATTCAAAATATTATTGAAGTCATGGGCGATCCCTCCGGCTAACACACCCAGGGTTTCAATCTTATCAATCTTGGCCACCTGGGTTTCCAGACGTCTTTGGGCGGATTGGTCGCGCAAGACAATCACGGTACCGATCAGATTCCTATGTTCATCGAAAATCGGAGCGGCGCTGTAGGCAACATGACGGGTTCGTTGTGCGTGATCCAGTGGGACAAATTCAGCCTCGGACGTGTGCACCTGCCGTGTTTGTAGAACCTGATTGATCGGGTCTAAGACCGGCAGGTCAGGCGGCATTAGATTTTTATGAAATATATCAGCGAAGTTTTGCCCAACCATCTGGGAAGCAGAGGAACTCAGTATTTTCTCGGCAACAGGGTTCATCAGGGTAATCTCACCGTCGATATCGGTACCCAGCACCCCATCGGCAATACTATGCATGGTGACGGCTAACATCTCTTTTTCAGCTTCCAGGTTGGTTTCGGCTAAAATTCTCTCCGATATTTCGCGCTCGAGCTGTTCATTTGATTGGATGAGTTCACGGGTGCGTTCCGCGATGCGTTGTTCAAGATCAGTTTGGGCCCTTCGCAAGGCCGCGTTCATTTGTTTTTGCAGCGTGATATTGCGAATGACACATAACCGGAGGGAGCGGTCCCGCAATTGAATGGCGGCCAAAGAAATTTCCACCGGGAAGGTAGTGCCATCGGTTCGGCAGGCCGTTACTTCATATGCGTGCGCCTCAGGGGACGGGCGGGCGCTATTGCCAGGCTGATGTTCGGTCGCAGCAACCGGGATAAAAGATTGCGGCATGATGCCGCTGACAGTCTCTGCCTCAAAAAGGGTTTTCCAATATTGGCCCGCAAAGTGATCATCCGCGGCCGCGAACATGTTCTGCAGCGCACGGTTAGAGCTTATGATTTTGTCGTGATCATCGATAACAACCAGTCCATCGGTTAAATTTTCAACGATAGCAGTCTGGTACGTGAGTGCATCCTGTAAATCCTTGGTAGCCTTCTCAACATCCGCTTCGAGATCTGAAATAAAGTGTTTTAATTCGGTAGCCATTATTCGCATGGAATGAGCTAGGCCGCCAATTTCATCTTTGGAATGAACGGGCAACGAAGCCGAGAAATCATGCGATGCGACTTGCTTGGCGTATGCGGTAAGCTCACTGATGGGCTTGGATATGCCCCGTATCAGAAAATACATAATGGCGATGGTGATCAGAAAGAAGAAGAAACTGATCAACTGGGTGCGAATGATCGTTTTCCAGATTAGAGCCGTAATGGTTTGTTTGTCCATCCCCACATGCACATAGCCGGCCAGGCCACCGATGAGACCGACGGATATATCGATAAATTCTTCGCTGTCAGTAACTCGAATATGATCGTGCTCCAGGGCGTCGCTCTTTTGGCCGATCGGGCGGGCTGACAATATCGCCAGGACATCGTCCGGTACTTTGGGCACGAAAGTGTGGGAAACGATTGTCTTCTCACTGTCTTCTACCAGAATATAATAAACGCCTTCAATTTCCGTATATTGATCGATAAGGGACTGGATGGTGGCGGCATTGCGGGTGAGAAAAATTTATGCGCTGGAACTGGCGATGCTTTTGGCAATCGAAACGGCCTTGCTGCGATACTCGGCAGTCATCCGGGTGTGCAGGACCCAGGCTGAGTATATGGAGGCCGAATTGGCGTAAAAGCCAAACAGGATGATGATGACCAGCAGCGTTTTTCGGAATAGTCGTGACATGTTATTTACGCCAAACGCTCCAATCTTTCAGGGCCGCCCATTCACCACCCTCCATTGTGGTGTAATACACAATGTCAAGGGCTTGATGTTTCTGGGGTCCGAATGAAATGGGGACATCGATACCTGCATCGTAGTCATTGATGGACTCAATGACTGACTTTAAACGACTCCGTTCGACCCGAGATCCCATACGGTTGATTATTTCTACAAGTAACTTGGCATTTAAAAAGCCTTCAAAGCTGACGGGGCTGACCACCTGGGGTTGATAGTCGCTGTGGCTGAATTTTGGCGGCAGGTGCTGACCGGAAGCTTGCATCAACGCGTAGTATTCGACCACCGCGGGGAGTTCCGCTGTTCCGCAGCAGGGAACCACCTGGGAATTAATCAGACGGTCGGTGTAGGCGATTTTCTTCTTACTGCCGGCTTGCCGCAAAAGGGCGGCCATGTTCTGGCTGTCAACAAAGGACACGTTGGCTATGGGTACCTGCCAGTTCAGGTCTCGGGCATCACGTATGAATCCGGCGCAGGCGGCGTAGGCCCCGATCGAGATAACCGCATCCGCATCTGAGTTTTTCAAGATAGATACCTGCTCTCGAAAACTCTCTGTAAATGTGGCTCCCCGCCGGTACGTAGCCTCACCGACAATGCGCAGATCGTGACGCGCCAATTCGCGCCGGGTACCGTCCCACCCGCTGCGCCCATATGCATCCGCCTGGTAGAAAACAGCAATCCGTGAATAGCCGTTGCGAACGAGATTGTCGACGATGCCGGCCGTCTCCTGTTTATAAGAAGCCCTCAGATTATAGACGAAATCGGTATAAGGGAATTCCCGCTGGGGCTGCGCACCGGTAAACGGGAACAGCATATAGATATTGCGTTTCCGATAACTTTTAAGCAGCGGCAGCACCCGGGTGACCGTTGGTGTCCCCACATAGCTGAAAAGGCAGAACACGTCGTCTTGCTCTATAAATTTAATGGTATTTTCAATGGCTGGAATTGGATCATAGCCGTCGTCATAAGCGATCAGCCGGATGGTGTGACCGTTCACTCCGCCCATATTATTGATGTAGTCAAAGTACGCCATGGCACCCCGATAAAGCTCTATGCCCAAACCTCTTGAAGCGCCACTGAAGGCGGCCGACATCCCTATCCGGATTTCAGCGGATTGCAGTTGCTGTGGGGTGCCTATCAGACCCGCCAGGAACAACAAAGCGGCCAGGGTGACAGCGCAGATAGGTTTTTTCAGGATCATCATCACTCCATTTAAAACGAAGACCCCTGGTGTTGAGCACCAAGGGTAGTCTATCCAGCATTTCCCGCGTCCGGGAATAGGTTTGTCATTTAAAGCATTTCAGTGGTGCGGTAAAATCAGGGGGCAATATTACCCGGCCATTATCTCGATTTCCAGGCACCCTGTCAAGGTGGATGGACGGTCGTTTTCACGGGAGCGCAACTGATCCTGGTCAGATTATTTTGGTAAGCGCCAGTATGATGGGAATTTGAAGTAACAGCAGTGCATTAGTGGTTAGCCAGCAGGCATTGGCCAGGTCGATATCAAGATCGTAGATTGTAGGCGGGACCATGGCGATAAACCCCACCGGCATGGACGCCAGGATCAGGACCACTTTCAAGGGCAGGCCGTTGTCGATGCGGTCCAGGCCGAGCAGATACCCCAGGCTGACAACCAGTACCGGTACCAGGGCAAACTTTATCAGGGCGACTATCAAGCCAGGCCTGAAAAAGGTCATGACACTTGAAAACCGCATGGCCATGCCGATGGAAATCAGCAGCAGCAGGGCGGCCAGGGGGATGAAGATTGTATTGACGGTGGCGTAGAAGGCCGGCCGCGTCAGGCCGGATAGGTTCAGGATCAGGCCGATGGCGATGCTGGCAACCGCCACCATGACGAAAATGTCGGTTGCCGCGTTTTTCAGACGTTGAAAAAACGAAGGGGTTTCCGTCAGGTCGTCACTATAGGATTTGGCTACCGGAAACCCAATGGCGTAGTAGCAGGCCTCTTCAAACAACTTGTAGAACGGCACCAGGGCAAATCCCTGTTCACCCAGAAACATAAAGCAGAACAACGCTCCCAGGGATCCGATATTGGTAAAACCGCCGCAGACGATATAGGCGCCGGTCTGTTTGCGGTTGAGAGTCAGCATGCGGGCGGCGGCATACGCCAGGCAGCCGCCCGTGAAAAGGGCGGTCAGTCCCAAAAACGGCAGGGCGGCAATTTTGACATCGTGGATCTGCGCTACCCAGGTGGCGCCCAGTATGGCTATCGGGTTAAAAAATAGCAGCGCTGCCTTTTGAAGCCTTTTACGGGTGTCGTCAATGGCCAGGGTGAACACCCCTTTTTTCACCAGCACCTGGATCAGATAGCCGGCTCCGATACCGAAAACCACTAAGCCTATTGAGAAAAGGAGCTTGCCCATGGGCTATTCCCTATCAATCACTTATGTAGAAAGACTGAAGACTGAAGGTGAAGCAAAATATCCGGCACCCTGGCCGCCGGGTGTTTATTTTGCCAAAAATATATTGGTATAGACAGATTGTGAATTCGTTTTTACTTCAGTCTTCAGTCCTCGGCCTGAAAGCTTGAATCCGGCCCAGTGGACCCGGTTCTTTACGCCTCGCCAAATTCCTGCATGATCGTCTCCAGGACTTCATCCGACATGCCGTACGAATGCTCTTTGCCGGGGAAAACCCCCTCTTTTACTTCTTTGGCGTATTGGGAGAACGTGTCCGTCATGATCTGTCCCACATTCACGTATTGTTTAGCAAATGATGGTGTGAACGTATCATACAGTCCCAGTACATCCGGGGTGACCAGCAGCTGCCCGGAACATTGCGGACCGCCACCGATGCTGATGCTCGGAATGTCGAGCTTGCGGGTTACATAATCGGAAAGTTTGGCCGGT
>Ga0126327_10000108_pt1 | contig 21927 bp, 21 predicted proteins | sample InaspJWI30metaG_FD_101392 | JGI IMG/M metagenome (GOLD analysis project Ga0126327, IMG submission 101392) | Marine gutless worms symbiont microbial communities from Oahu, Hawaii - Inanidrilus sp. 1 OAHU.JWI-30 metaG | ecosystem: Host-associated > Annelida > Digestive system > Unclassified... | reverse complement strand
GTCCGCAGCTGCGGACGCGGGCATCGACGTCATCGTCACGGACCACCATGCAGTTACCAAACCCCTTCCCAACGCCGTAGCGGTGATAAATCCCAACCGGCCGGACTGCCCATCCGGGCTGGGGTCGCTCTCCGGTGTCGGGGTGGTGTTTTACCTGGTCATTGCCCTGCGCAAAGAACTGCGCGAGCGACAATATTTTACCTCGCATCCTGAACCAAACTTGAAAAAACACTGTGATCTCGTTGCATTGGGAACGGTTGCCGATATGGTTCCCCTGGTTGGCGAAAACCGTGTTTTGACATCCGTGGGATTGCAGGTCATCAATAGCAGCAACCGCCCCGGTCTCAACCGCCTCATCGAGGCCAGCCGCATCCAGGGCGACCGGATTGACAGTGAAGATATCGCCTATCGCCTGGCACCGCGCCTGAATGCAGCCGGACGACTCAACCATGCGTCTGATGCCGTAGAGCTTCTTAGGGCCAGGGACAATGTTGCCGCCGCACACCTGGCCCAAACACTGGATCGTCTCAATACCAGGCGGCGTGAAATTGAGCAGGACACCTGCCGCTCGATTGAAGACACGTTGACACGCTCACCGGAACTGGCGGATCGACCGGCCATCGTCCTGGCCGATGAGGCCTGGCATCCCGGAATAACCGGTATTGCCGCCGCCCGACTGGCCCGCCAGTATCACCGCCCGGTTTTCCTCATCAGCCTGTCCGGTGAAACCGGCAAAGGCTCCGGCCGCAGCATTCCCGGTGTGGATATCATCAGCTGCTTGAATGCATGCGCCCCGGTTTTAGAGCGCTACAGAGGACATCCCAGTGCGGCAGGCATTACAGTAACAAAAAGTAATATCAGTGAATTTAGGTCACTTTTTGAAGTAGAGGTTGAAAAACAGATCGAGCGCGGCATTGCGCCAGAGCGTATCCGCGTGGATTGCGAGCTGCATCTAGCCCAGATTCAACCAGTCCTCATGGACCTGCTGGCGCGCCTGGCACCTTTCGGACAAGGAAACCCGGAGCCGTTCTTCCTGGCCCGCGAGGTAACGATCACCCGGAAAAAAACAGTAGGCCGGCACCACACCCGGCTGACGCTCACACAAAAGGCCAGGAACGCACAGAAACACCTGGAAGCGATCTACTTCAATACCACCCGGGTCCCTGATAAGGCCCGTATGGCTGTATTTGCCCTGCGCTGGAATCATTGGCGCGGAAAAAAGACGATCCAGGCTGTCATTCAGAACCTGGTGTGAAGTTTAGGATCGCGACTAGAGCAGATCGGAGATGGGAACGAAGTGAACACCGTCTTTTTTCATACTACGGTCGAAAATCCTTAGGGCAGCTACCGTTTCCGGGAAGGGATGTCCGATGGCTACGGCCCTGCCGAAATGCAGGGCCCGCTGCTGCAATCTGGCCAATTGACCGAGAATACTCTTTATCGTCAGGTAGTTATCCAGAAAAATGTTTCTGCGTACGGCGGTGATGCCGAGCCGGTTGGCCGTGGCGTAACCCGCAGAACGATGGGTGGTCAGGCTGTCAACGAAAAACAGGGTCCTTGATTTCACCACCTCCAAAGCCTGTTCCATCTTGGCCGGGTCAGCGGTGAATTTTGAACCCATGTGATTGTTAACGCCGGTAATGTGTGGAACTGCATCGATGTTCCACGCCAGCGCATCCACAATTGCCTGCCGCGGATAGGCGGTATAGAGGGCGCCGGGGCCGGGATTGGAGCTTTTGTTGACCGGTTCCATAGGTTGATGCAGCATAATCTCATGACCGGCGGTATGTAGAGATTCCGCGAGTTCCTGCGTGTAGGTGACCTGCGGTAAAATTGAAAATGTAAGCGGTATCTCAAGAGGCAGGAAATTGTGGGCGCGGGTCCGGCTGAATCCGATATCGTCTATGATGACCGCCATTCTTGCCGAACCGGGCGTATCGCCTGCCTGGCCCCTGACCGCCAGCCCCGATGCCAGCGAGGTTGCCAGGCGCTTTAAAAATTGTCGTCTGTGCATGGATGCCCGATGGTCGCACGCTTATGAATTATGGTTGCATAAAAATACAATATATTGCGTTAGGCAGTCAAGCGAATACAACATACAGGTTCTTTTTTTCATCTCCGGATTCACATTTTGCTTGCAATAAGTAACACTTGCTTCTATTATAGCGCCCAAACCGATTATATGGCGCCGTTTCGATCGAGAGGATTACCATCATGGCAAAAGTATTCAGACCGAGTTCCCGGGAATCGAGAATACTATCAAAAATAGAATCACAGAAAGAGTATGCCCGCCGTAAAGCATTGGGCGGTATTCGCGACTGCCTGGAGCCGCTGGCCAACAACATCAGCTCCAAGCTGGTTGAAAGCGAGCTGGTTGAAACCACAAGCAAAAACGCCCTTGAAGAACAGATCACCAGTTGCCTGGAAACTCTCTCCCATGCAGATGATTTCGATATCGATTACAAAAATGCCCCTTTCAGGGCCCTGGTTCCCCACCCGAATGTGATCAGCCTCTACGTGACCGCCTATGTAATTGAAACTTTGATTGATCACAAAGCCGTGGTCGACATCTTCGGTTCCGATGAAGAGATTTATCACTGCATCAATCAACAAGTGACGAAACACCTGCCTACCTGAAACTGCCGCCGGCGTCGGCTGGTCGGTCTCGAAAACCTTGCCTGCGGTTACCTTTTCCCTGGCTCAATCACGCCCGGCACCATACCGGGATACGCCGGCTGAAACACCGGTAAAGCACTCAGAATTACCAGAAGGAGATGTTGGCATGTCCCAGGAACACCTTGCATTAGTAGCGGAACAATTAAACTTGAATGCCGGCCAGGTTGGCAAGGTAGCCGGGTATCTGGATGATGGTGCAACAATTCCCTTTATCGCACGATATCGCAAGGAGGCCACGGGGAGCCTGGATGAAGTAGCCCTGACCACCATACGAGACAGTCTAAGAACACTGGCGGAACTTGATGCCCGTAAGCAGGCCATATTGAAATCTCTGGACCAGAATGGTCATCTGACGGCCGAGTTGGAACAGCAGGTCCTGAAGGCCGAATCCATGGTCCAGGTTGAGGATATCTATCTGCCTTTCAAGCCTAAACGGCGCACCCGGGCCAGTCAGGCCAGGGAAAAAGGGCTGGCGCCCCTGGCGGAACTACTGCTGCAGCAGGCGAACATCGATCCCGGCCAGGCCGCGGCCGACTTCTTAGATCCGGAACAAGGTGTGGCATCCATTGAAGATGCCCTGGCCGGGGCCCGCGATATTATCGCTGAAACGGTGAATGAGGACCCCCGTGCCCGTGAACAGATGCGCGCCCTGTATAGTTCGCGCGGAGAGTTTATTTCCCTGGTAGCAAAAGAGCAGGAGCAAGCCGGAGCCAAATACCGGGACTATTTCGACTACCGCGAGTCGGTGGCGCAATCTCCGTCACATCGCGTCCTGGCCATGCGCCGGGGGGAAAAAGAAGGGGTTTTGAATGTCACCGTTGCCCCACCCGAAATCGAGGCCCTGACCCTGCTGACCGACCTTTTTGTGACCAGCCAGAATGCGGCCTCCAACCAGGTTCAGCTGGCTGTTACCGATAGCTATCGCCGCCTGGTGAGCCGGTCGATGGAGACCGAGATTCGCCTGGCTACCAAGGCGGCGGCCGACCGCGAAGCGATCCGGGTCTTTTCCGATAACCTGCGCCACCTGCTGCTGGCGGCACCCCTCGGGGCCAAACGAATTATGGGGCTCGACCCGGGTTTCCGCACCGGCTGCAAATTGGTCTGCCTGGATCGGCAGGGCCAACTCCTGCATCATGAAACGGTTTACCCCCATACATCGGCTCGCAAAACCGCTGAGGCCGCCAGGCAGATACCCCTGCTATGCGCACGTTTTGCCATCGAAGCCATAGCGGTGGGCAACGGGACGGCGGGTAGAGAGACTGAGGGTTTTTTAAGAAGCCTGGCCTGGGAAACGCCCGTCCCCATCATCATGGTTAATGAAAGCGGTGCCTCCATCTATTCGGCGTCGGATGTCGCCCGTGCTGAGTTCCCAGACCTGGACCTCACTGTCCGGGGGGCGATATCCATTGCCCGGCGGTTGATGGATCCGTTGGCTGAACTGGTCAAGATCGATCCCAAGTCAATCGGCGTGGGGCAATATCAGCACGACGTGGACCAGAATGCCCTGAAACAAGCCCTGGATGAAACTGTGGCGAGCTGCGTCAACGCTGTCGGCGTCGATGTAAACCGGGCCAGTATACAGCTGTTAACCTACGTATCCGGCATCGGGCCGCAGATTGCCCGCAATATTGTCGCTTATCGCAATGAAAACGGAAAGTTTCGTGACAAGGCCCACCTTTGTGATGTGCCCCGCCTGGGTCCGAAGGCCTTTCAGCAAGCCGCCGGTTTTTTAAGGATCCAGGACGGAAACAATCCGCTGGATGCGAGTGCCGTTCATCCGGAGAGTTACCCCATCGTGGACCGGATGGCCAGTGACCTGGGCTGCACCCCAGCTGAGTTGATGGTCACCGCGCACCTGCGCGCCTCGATTGACATCCAGCGTTACCTGGAACCAGACACAGGACTGCCGACCCTTCAGGATATCCTGGCCGAGCTGGAAAAACCGGGTCGTGATCCGCGCCGGGAGTTCGAACTGTTTGCTTTTGCCGACGGAATTGATACACTTGACGATCTCAAACCGGGCATGCGCCTGCCGGGGATCGTCACCAACGTAACCGCCTTCGGTGCCTTTGTCGATGTCGGGGTGCACCAGGATGGACTTGTACACATCAGTCAAATGGCCGATCATTTTGTCAAAGATCCGGCAGAGGTGGTCAAGGTTCAGCAAAAGGTTAAAGTTACGGTCCTGGAGGTGGACCCCGCGCGGTCGCGGATTTCGCTGACCATGAAGGGGCGGAAAACGGGTAAGACTCAGCCGGCGGGGTCTGTCCGCCAAAAACGGAAGCCCCCCAGAACCCGCTCTCGTTCCACCTCGGCTGGCCGCAAGACAAAATCTAATCCGGCTAAACCATTCAATGACGCCTTTGCCGGCTTAGGCGTCCTGAAATCCAAGGGATCGTGAAGAAGGAAGTAGACATTGAAAGCTGTCATTCAACGGGTCAGTCGCGGGAACGTAACCGTCGCCGGTGACACCACCGGTGCGATACGGCAGGGTTTTGTGGTTCTGTTGGGAGTGGCTGCCGGTGACGAACAGGCAGACGCCGACTATCTCGCTGAAAAGATATCCAATCTGCGCGTGTTTGAAGACACCGACGGCAAGATGAATCTTTCCATCGGTGATATCGGCGGCAGTATGCTGATAATCTCGCAATTCACCCTGCTTGCCGACTGCCGCAAGGGGCGCCGCCCCTCTTTTGTCAAGGCTGCTGGACCGGAAACCGCCAATGAACTATACACCTATTTCGTTCAGCAGGTGCGCGCCCGGTGAATTCCAGTGGAAACCGGTTTGTTCGGAGCCCGCATGGCGGTATCGATCGAAAACGACGGCCCGGTGACGATTATAATCGACAGCCGGGACAAATAATATCCCGCGAGTCGACCTGGTGAGGATCTGGAATGGGCGGCTGCTTCTCTCCGAAGATGATTCTATCAAAATTTCGCAGCTGCATCGCCCGCAGCCTGCTCGTGGGCGGAGCGCTGGCGTTGAGCTGTTTACCAGCCGACCTGGGGGCTTCCGGTGAGGAACGGTTGCTGCGCCTTATTGGACCGCAGGACGCTCTCATTCTGGCCGGGCCGGACAATACCCTGTTATTAAAGAAAAATGAAGATAGAAAGCTCATGCCGGCCTCGACCCTTAAGCTGGTGAGCGCACTGGCTGTGATGGATGCCTTGGGACGGGACCATCGGTTCGAGACGCATGTTTATGCCGCCCCTGACAATGCCATCACCCTCAAGGGCTTCGGCGATCCGCTGCTGATATCGGAGATCGTTACAGACATGGTGGCTGCCATTCGCAGAGCCGCGCGGCAGCGCAACCTGCAGATTCAACGCTTGTATGTCGACGACACATATTTTGAAAAACCTATCGTCATCCCCGGAACCATACCGTCGCGCCAGCCTTATGATGCACCTGTCGGTGCCTTCTGTGTCAATTTCAACACAGTCAACTACAGGATCGTAGATGGTTCGATAGCCAGCGCTGAACCGCAGACCCCCCTGCTCCCCTTTGCGGAAAACTTGATTAAACATGCCGGCAGCGGAAAAGGCGACCGGATTGTCCTGTCCCACGATAACGATGCCATCGCCCTTTACGCCGCCCACCTGGTGGCTCATTTTTTAATCGACGACAAGGCTGCGCAGGCGAATCCCGGCCTGCGAACGGTGAATCCGAACACCGACACACGTTTTTTGGTCTATCGCTCCCCCCTGGTCTTGACAGATGCGGTTCGAAAAATGATGGCCTTTTCCAATAATTTCATCGCAAATCAGCTGGTAATCGCAGCCGCTGCAGCCCGATACGGTGCGCCCGGTACGCTGGAAAAAGCAGCCCGCCTGTTAAATACCTATTGCCGGCAGACGCTGGGATTGAGCGATATTTCCATCACAGAAGGATCGGGGATTTCACGCCGCAACCGCCTGACTGCCCGCTCACTCCTGCGAGTGCTGGCGGAATTTGAACCCTACCGCAAGCTCCTGCGCAGCCAGGGGCCGGAATATTTCAAAACCGGGACGCTTTCCGGGGTCAGTTCGCGGGTTGGATATCTGCGGCGGCCGGCCGGCGGCCTTTACCGCTTTGTCATCATCATGAACTCGCCGGGCGGATCGGCTGTACGCATCAGACAGGCGCTTGGGGACTATCTAAGGGAAAATCATTACCCTTAGTACTCATAATGTGGGCGTAGGCACTGTGGTTGTGAATGGACTCGAAGTTCTCGGCACTGACCGAGAACCAGGTGATATTATCGTCCTCATTTAGTTTCTCAGCAATATCGCGGACGACATCTTCTACAAACTTCGGATTTTCGTAACCTTTTTCGGTAACGCACTTCTCGTCAACACGTTTGAGGACGGAGAACACCTCGCAGGAGGCTGTCGATTCAACCAGTTCGATCATGTCCTCCATCCAGATAAATTTTTTAAAACGGGTACTCAGGCACACTTCGCCCCGCTGGTTGTGGGCCCCGGCATCACTGATTTCCTTGGAGCAGGGGCAAACCGAAGAGATGGGCACCACCACCTCGGAAACCAAGTCGACCTTGTTGTCGGGGCCGCTGGAACCGGATATCCGGCAGGTGTAATCCATCAAACCCGGTGCTTTGGACATGGGGGCGGCTTTCTCGATAAAATAGGGGAAGGATACTTCGATGTGCGCCGAGGCCGCATTGAGATGTTTTTTCATCTGGCCGAGTACATCCGCGATACCCTGCACCGATATTTCCGGGCGCAGCAGGTGCAGAATCTCAACAAAACGGCTCATATGGGTGCCCTTGTATTCATGGGGCAGGTCGACGTACATATTGATGGTGGCGACCGTGTTTTGAACCTTGTTTTTCCTGTCCAGCACCGTTATGGGGTACCGCAGGTTCTTGATGCCGACCTTGTCTATGGGAATATTTCTAAAATCCCTCTGGTTCTGTATATCTTTCATGGAATTCAGATACTCTTAAAGAACGGCTTCGAATACCTCACAGAAGGTAATCCAATTTAACATGGTGCAGGGCCCTGAAGATGTTGCCCCTGATTTTCCGATTGGTGCGATAGAGTTCCGTCAGCATCTGCTTGACGGCGTGCCGTTTGGACTTTTCTGCTGATGGGCAGGCACTCTCAAACACCGGAAACTCCATCAATTCCGAAAACTTGCGAATTTTATCCTCGTCCAGAAAAGCCAGGGGCCGAATGATGGTCATGGCCCCTTTGAAGAATTCCTGGCGGGGAGCCATGGTGCTGATCTCGCCCGCATAGAACATATTGAGAAACAAGGTCTCAATGATGTCATCCTTGTGATGTCCCAGGGCCAGCTTGCGGGCGCCGATGCTTTCGGCCAGTTCAAACAGCCGCTTGCGCCGCAGCCTTGAACACAAAAAACAGGGGTTTTCCCTGTTTTCAGGACTGTGCGCCACCAGACCGTGGTCTGTGTGCTCGATAATCAGTTCGATCCCGAGCTCTGCACAGTAGGCGGCCAGCCGATCCGCAAATCCATTCTCGAAACCGGGATCAATGTAGATAGCAGTAAGGTCGTAATCTACCGGAATATGTTTCAGCCGGTTTTTCAGTATCCAGCAAAGCGCCAGGCTGTCCTTGCCGCCCGACAGACCGATCGCCAGTTTTTCCCCGGGCTCGATCATGTCGTAGGTGTGGATGGCCTTGCCCACACTGCTGTTGATCGTCTTGTAGACGAACGTTCTATTCTTCTGCGGGCTGATCTTCTTCCTCTGGCAGCTGTACGGTCACTTTTCCGGCCGCGATTTCGCGCAGTGACACGACAATGTCCTCATTTTTCGGTGAGTTCACCAGATAGTCCGAGCCTTCGCGGATCTGGCGTACGCGTTTCGAGACCATATTGACCAGCATAAAGCGGTTGGGGATCTTTTTCAGGCAATCTTCAACAGTTACTCGCGCCATGGGCGTCCTCCTTATGGGTAGGTTCAGGGTTCCTGGTGGCCGGTTCCAGGTGAAGCACCCGCAACCTCTGAACCTTTGAACCTTTTTTATTTTATTTCTTACAGGATTTCAACCAGTTCATAATTTCTTTTTCCACCGGGAGCCTGGACGGTAATTTCATCGCCTGGTTGCTTGCCCAGCATGGCTTTCCCCAGTGGTGATGTGACGGATATCATTCCTTTTTCAATGTCCGATTCGTCCGGGCCGACTATCTGATACTCGACACTTTCCTCCGTGTCAATATTTTCCAGTACCACGCGACTGGCAAATACGACTTTGTCTTTGGGCAAGGCCGCCGGATCAATGACATCTGCGCTGGAAATCTTATAGGTCAGCTCGTTGATGCGGCCCTCGATGAAACCCTGGCGATCTTTCGCCGCTTCAAACTCGGCATTTTCCGACAAATCGCCATGGGCGCGGGCTTCCTCGATGGCTTTGATATTTTCAGGGCGCTCGACCGTTTTCAGGCGGTTGAGTTCTTTTTTGAGGTTTTCATACCCTTGTTTGGTAATCGGCGTCCTTTCCAATCCCTTTACTCTCCTTCCGACTGACTTCTTAACGCGAACATCAAGAAACAGCAACGGAGCAGCCAATCAATACCTGCTCCGGTAAATGATTTCGATTTTTAACGTCTTCCGCAATCCTTTTAATCGATCATGCCGAGGACAGATGTACCGGCGCTGACTTTCTGGCCGTTTTCCACCTGAATTCGGGTCCGTTCGGGCAGGTAGATGTCCAGCCGCGAGCCGAAGCAGATCATCCCGAAGCGGGCCCCTCTGGCAACCCGGTCGCCGGGTTTCAGGTCGCAGATGATGCGCCGGGCTATCAGTCCGGCAATCTGCACAAAACAGATCCGCTTTCCCCTGTCGGTTGTCAGCGTGACAGCATTGTACTCATTATCCAATGACGCTTTGTCCAGATTCGCTGAAAAGAACTTTCCGGGATTGTAGCGTACGCCGGATATGGTCCCGCTAAATGGAGCGCGATTGACATGCACGTTGAAGACCGACATGAATATACTGATTTTATTACATCTTTCAGGATAATGCGGGGAGTTTTCCAGCGACTCCACCTTGATGATCTTACCATCTGCCGGTGCCAGTACGGCGCCCTTGATGTCCGGTGCCGTACGCTCCGGATTCCGGAAGAACCAGGTAATAAAAATGCAGGCTACTATCCCGATCAAAACCAGCAGCCCCAGGCCGGCCATAGCAAAACCTACGGTCAGCACAATCGCGGCGCCCACAAATATAAATCCCGGGCGGGCCAGTGAAAAGGTTTTCGATCGCATCGGATTTTCCATGGCTGCATTTCCTGTGTCCAACGGCGATTATAACCGCATGGACGGATTGTTTAGTTATTTAAAAGCGTAGGGGATGTCAATAGTTACCGCATTTTATTGTATTCCGCGTCTGAACGGCGGACATAGTTGGGAACCAGCGCCCCAACACTCCCGGGGTTCCCGGCGGCCAGTTTCCGTAAACCCAGGCGGGCGACAGACGCCGCCCGGATATGGTTCTCATCTCCCGCGGCAAAGTAAGCGTGGCCGGCTTGATCTGCAATGAGCTCCCGGTATACCACCGCGCCGCTGCCGATAAACAGACAGGGACCGTCAACCTGGACCACAGCCGCCTGCAGCTCCAGCACCGCTTCATCGGTCAGCTTCTCTATTTCACCGTTTTGAACAGCATAAAGGGCGGTATAGACCTCCCCGCGACGCGCATCCAGCAGGCAGCAGATCTGCCCGGATGCATGCTCGGCCTGGCTGGCAAGGGCATCCAGGCTGGACACGCCCACGGCCGGTTTACCCATGGCCGCGGCCAGCCCTTTCACCGCCGCCATGCCGATACGCAACCCCGTGAACGTGCCCGGGCCGGCATCCACTGCAAAGGCCGTCACCTGCTCAAGCTTTACGGATGCCTGATCCAGCAGGCGATCAACCATGGCTGCCAGGTGTTTGGCGTGGGTTTGCTTGCCGGAATAATTCAGTTCGGCAATCGTGCCGCCCTAATCTGCCAGGGCAACACTACAATTGCTGGTCGCCGTATCAACTGCCAGGATTGTAGATCTGTTCCGGTTATTTTCTTGTTTTGGGTGATCGGGCACGCTTTTTACCCATTTCCAGAGCCAGGGGTATCACCTCATCCATGCTTTTGACGGTGACAAAGCGGAGCTTGCGCCTCACGTTGGCTGGTATTTTTACCAGGTCGCGCTTGTTTTTCTCGGGCAGGATGACCGTGCGAATTCCGGCCCGCAGCGCCCCCAAGGTCTTTTCTTTCAAGCCGCCGATGGGGAGGACCCTACCGCGCAGAGTGATCTCACCGGTCATGGCCACATTCTTGTTGACCGGTGTGTCGGTCAGAACCGAAATCAGGGCCGTGGCAATGGCAATGCCGGCTGACGGGCCATCTTTGGGGGTGGCCCCGGCCGGCACATGGATGTGGATATCGACGTTTTCAAGCAGATTTTCCTTGATTTTAAATTTTTTCAAATTGGCCCGCGTATAGCTCAGGGCCGCCCGGGCGGACTCCTGCATCACATCGCCCAGCTGGCCGGTCACGATCAGCTCACCCTTGCCGCCGATCAAGGCAGCCTCGATATACAGGATCTCTCCTCCGGCAGGCGTCCAGGCCAGGCCGGTGGACAGGCCGACCTGGCTGGCCTCTTTGTCCAGTTCCGGAATGAATACCGGTGGTCCCAGGTACTTATGCAAATTCTGACGGGTAATGGTAAATTTGCCTTTTTTTCCCTCGGCTATCTTGCGGGCGATCCTGCGGCAGATCCGCCCGATGGTCCGCTCCAGGTTCCGAAGCCCGGCTTCAAGGGTATATTCATCTATTATCGTCCGCAGCGCTCCAGGGCTGACGGCAAAATTTCTGGGCTTCAGTCCATTTTCCTTCACCTGGCGCGGTATCAGAAACGCCGTCGCGATCTTGGCCCTCTCTTCCTGGGTATAACCGGAAAGAGAGATAACCTCCATGCGGTCCAGCAGGGCCGATGGGATCGTATCGCTCATGTTAGCCGTCAGAATAAAGATGACCTCTGACAGATCGAACGGTAAATTGAGATAGTGGTCACTGAATTCCGAATTCTGCTCGGGATCGAGAGCTTCCAGCAGGGCGGACGACGGATCTCCCCGGAAGTCGGACCCGAGCTTGTCAATCTCGTCCATCATGAAAATCGGATTGTTGGTGCCGCTTTGTTTCAAGCCTTGGATGATCCGACCGGGCAGCGCGCCTATGTAGGTTCGCCGGTGACCGCGGATTTCCGCTTCATCCCGGATGCCGCCCAGCGATATTCGGACGTACTTGCGCTTCATGGCCCGCGCAATGGCCTGGCCCAATGAGGTTTTGCCTACTCCGGGGGGGCCTACAAAACAGAGGATTGGCCCTTTCATCTTGGGATTGAGTTTTTTGACACTCAGGTATTCAAGGATCCGGTTCTTTATTTTTTCAAGCCCGTAGTGATCCTTGTCCAGAACCTCCTTGGCACGCTGGATATTGATGCCGCCTCTGGAAGATTTACTCCAGGGCAGTTCCACCAGCCAGTCCAGATAGGTCCGCACCACAGAGGATTCGGCTGATTCGGGATGCATCTGCTCCAGGCGCTTCAACTGCTTGCCCGCTTCCTCGCGGACCTTGACCGGCATGCGGGCTTTTTTGATTTTGGCCTGGTACTCCTTGATTTCCTGAGCACGCTCATCGCTCTCGCCCAATTCGCGGTGAATGGCACGCACCTGCTCGCGCAGAAAATAATCCCGCTGGCTTTTGGAAATTTCGTCGCGCACATCGGATTGAATTTTGGCCTGCATCGAAGAGAGTTCGACTTCCTTGGACAGGATGTCGTTGATCTTGCGCAGTCGATCCATCGGATCTAGCGTCTCCAGCAGTGCCTGGGCATCCTCAATACGCATCTTCATGTTCGAGGCCACCAGATCCGCCAGTTTGCCGGGATCCTCAATGCTTTCAAGGATGGTACCGATCTCGTTGGTCAATTCGCCTCTGAGAGCCAGAATCTTCTCGGATTGTTCCCGCACGTTGCGCATCAGGGCTTCCGTCTCGACATCGATAGATGGAGCCGGCTCCTCAACGATGATTTCCACATCTACCTTATAGAGGGGGCGCTTGCGCACGTATTTGGTGATCTTTGCCTTGGCAACCCCCTGGACAAGTGCCTTGACCCGGCCATCCGGAAGTTTAAGCATCCGCAGAATACGCCCAACGGTACCGACTGAATAAATGTCATCCGGGGTCGGGTTTTCAATCCCGGGGTCTTTCTGGGTCGACAGCATCATGATACTGTCCTTCTCAACGGCGGATTCCACGGCATTGATCGATTTGTCGCGCCCCACAAACAGCGGCATCAGCATATCCGTGAAGATCACCATGTCCCTGACCGGCATCAACGGCATGGATGTCGGCAGGTCCTCGTCAAAATCCTCGTCATCGATAATGCTGATCAGATCGTCTTTGTCTGTCTCACCCATCTTTTCTCCAACCTCTGTTCCGTACTCCGGCTGCCTGTCATCGGGTTCGTTATATACCAGGAGCAGTCAATTAATCGCGATGGCTCTCATGTCCGGAAAGCTGTCATTTCCGCCCCTTCTGCAAATATTGAAGATAAGACCGCTTTTTCCTTTGACAACATCTATATTGATTTATTTCCATAAAACTAATATTTTAACCGGACAAGGCGTATTACCCCTCAATCGGAACGAAGACGCTATGATGATGAATGCCCTGGACGTTTTTATAGTTCTATCCGGACTGTGCATCGGCAGTTTTTTAAATGTCTGCATCCACCGCCTGCCCAATCCGGATCAATCGATCGTTTTCCCGGCTTCGCACTGCCCCGTCTGCAATACACCTATCCGGATGTATGACAATATACCGGTGATCAGTTACCTGCTGCTGGCTGGAAAATGCCGCAGCTGCCGGGTCCCCATCTCCATGCGCTACCCTATCGTGGAACTGCTGTCAGGGATGGCCGCCCTGGCCGCCCTGCTTAAATTCGGATATTCCTGGGAGGCGCTGGTTGTCTATCTTTTTGTTGCCGCCATGCTGGTGGTTACCTTTATCGATATTGATCACCAGAAGATTCTCGATGTGATGACGCTGCCGGGCATCGTTGTCTGTTTCCTGTGCTCATTCATCGTGGATTGGGTCACCTGGCAAGAGTCGCTGCTCGGCATCCTGGCCGGCGGCGGCAGTCTCTATCTGGTCGCAAAAAGCTACCTGATGATGACCGGCAAGATGGGTATGGGCGGTGGCGATATCAAGCTGCTCGCCATGATCGGGGGTATCACCGGATGGCAGGGTGTGCTGTTCACGATCTTCGCCGGTTCCGCCGCAGGGACCGTTGCCGGAACGGTGTTGATTGCGGCCGGACGTTTTTCCAATTTCCGGCTCAAGATTCCATTCGGCCCTTTCCTGGCCTTCGGGGCCGTGACCTACCTGTTTTACGGTAAACCTATATTTTACTGGTATATCAGCCTTTTTCGATAGTCTCAGGAAATGACGGCCGCCAGCGGCAACCGCCGCGATGGCAAGACCGCTGCAGGCAGATCCTTGTCTGAGCACGCAAACAGCGCACATTCCCTGCCCGATACACCCCCATTGATTTAAATCATTCGGAAAAATGTCAGTACAGTCAAAAATTTTCCGCATTTCGGGCCCGGCATTTAGATTGCACCTAAAACGCCCCTTTCCGACTAAAGGAATGAGAGGTTCTGCCGATATAGCTTAATGAAACGACACCTTTCATCAACATGCGGCATAAACGGGCAGGTTTTGGGACCAAACATGAACATTCTCATAGCAGATGATGACCTGGTAACGCTCAGGCTGTTGGAGAAGCACATCCAATCCTGGGACCACCAGGTCTATGCTGCCCAAAACGGGCTGGACGCCTGGGATATCGCCAGTTCCATCAATCTGGACCTGGTGATAACCGACTGGAACATGCCCGGCCTGGATGGACTCGAACTCTGCCAGCGTATCCGCAATGCCGACCTGCCCGGCTATATCTACCTCATCATCGTCAGCGCCAAGAACACCAACCAGGATATCGTGACCGGCCTGCGCGGCGGGATAGATGACTACATAACCAAACCTTTCGATTTCGATGAGTTGCGTGAGAGAATCGCCACGGGTGCCCGGATTGTAGCCCTCGAACGGGAACTGCGCAGCAAGTACGAAATCATTGAAGAAAACTACTTCCAAACCATCCGCATGTTTTCGAACCTGATCGAGGTTTACAACGAGGACCTGGGCGGTCACTGTCGGCGCGTCGCCAAAACCGCCCTTAAAGTGGCTCAGCGCCACCCCCAGGTGGATGAATCCGAATACCCGCTCATCGAAGCCGGCGGTCTCCTGCACGATATCGGTATGGTAGGTTTCCCCGATCACATGCTGCTTAAAAAAACGACTGAACTGCCGGGTGATGATATGGCGCTTTATAAGACGCACCCTGCCCAGGGGGAAATTATTCTCCAGGAAATCGAATTTTTACGTCCTTTGTCCAAAATTGTGCGGCTGCATCACGAGCAAGTCAACGGCCGGGGATTCCCGGACGGGCTTTCGGGCAGCCAGATCCCCGTGGCCGTCAGGATCATATCAGCGGCATCCGCTTACGACAGCCTGATCCACAAATGGGGGTATTCCTATGAGGATGTACCGGAGCGCCTGGTCCTGCAAAAAGGGTATCAACTCGATCCGGAAATCGTGGACCTGGTGCTGGAAATAAATGTTGAGAATATGCGGGCGGAAAAGAAACGGAACCATGTGAAAGTCCCGCTGGAAAAATTGGTGAAGGGAATGGTCCTGGCGGATAGCCTGCGCCGCAAAACCGGCACCCTGCTCATGCCGGCCGAAACCGTCATCACCCTGCCCACCCTGAATAAAATCTTGAAGTATGCTGAACTGGGCAACATCGGCAATACCGTTTTGGTCTACAAGGAGTCAGTGAGGAAATAGACATGGATATCGCCACCATTATCGGACTGCTGGGGGGAACAACTCTCGTTTTATCCGCGATTATTATCGGCGGCAGTGCACTCATTTTCGTCAATATCCCCGGGTTGTTAATCGTACTTGGTGGGACTTTTGCGACAAATTTCATTAAGTTCTCCATGAAAGAAGTCATGAGCTCCATGCGCGTGGCGATGAAAGCCTTTTTGGTGAAGCTGCAGCCGGCCGATGAAGTGATCGATGAGATGATCAAATTCACGCGCATAGCTAAAAAGGAAGGCCTGATCGCCCTGGAAAAAGAGGCGCCGGCCGATGAATTCTCGGCTAAAGCACTGCGGTATCTTTCCGATGGCTACGATGAGGGCCTTATTGAAGACATGCTGAACAAAGATATCCTCCTGACGGTCCAGCGGCACGATCTGGGACGCCGGATTTTCAAAGGCATGGGCAGTACCGCTCCGGCGTTCGGTATGATCGGGACCCTGATCGGTCTGGTTCAGATGCTGGCCAACATGTCAGACCCCTCCAGTATTGGTCCTTCCATGGCCGTCGCCCTGCTGACAACCCTGTATGTAGCGGTTATCGCCAACCTGGTGTGTATGCCCATCGCCGACAAACTGCAAATGCGCAGCGAAGAAGAGCTCAACCAGAAAAAAATTATCCTGGACGCGACGGTGGCCATCAGCCGCGGCATCTCTCCCATGGTCCTGGAAGAGGCCTTGAAGGTCTACCTCTCCCCCAAGGACCGGGGTAAAGTGGGTGAAAAAAAGGAATAGAAAGCCGCCATGGGTAAGCTTGACAATCAAATACCCCCGGTCGTGGAAGAAGGTGCCCCTGATTGGGTCGTCACTTTCGGCGATCTCATGAGCCTGCTGCTGTGCTTTTTTGTGCTTTTGCTGAGCTTCTCCGAAATGGACAAGGCGGTGTACAAAGAGGTGGCGGGGTCCCTGGAGCGAGCTTTCGGGGTCCAGCGCAAGGATAAAGTCCTGGATACGCCCAAGGGCTTGAAAATGATTGCAAAGGATTTCGATCAAGCCATCGTCCCGCCCAAACCGAGCCAGGAATTTATCATTACCCAGGAAAAAAAGCAGATCGGCGAGGAACTGCAAAAAATAGTTGAAACCCGTTTCAAAGATATTGAGAGTCTCATCGACATCAATGTGGGGGACGACCAGATCGCCATCAGCCTGATGGGTGAAAGCACCTTCGACTCCGGCAAAGCGCAAATCAAACCGCAAATGAAACCGCTTCTTGATAAAATTGCCACCGCTCTGAGCGGCACGGATGGAGAGATTATCATTGCCGGACATACCGACAATGTTCCCCTTACCGGGGGGCGTTACCGCTCCAACCTGGGTCTGTCCATTGCCCGGGCGGCCTCTGTAGCCGAATTCATACTCGGCCGGGGTAAAATCGAACCGGACCGCATCGCCACAATGGGTTTTGGCGAATACCGTCCGGTGGAAACCAACCGCACCGCCCGGGGGCGCCAGAAAAACCGCGGGGTCGAGATCATCCTAGGATTCTTTCCCATGCCGGGTTAACCCCTGTTTTCCTGTCGCGCACCGGACAAACCGGCAATTCAATCACACCGGCCGTCCCCCGACCGGCCTGCCGTGCATTTTGGCGGTGATTCTATTTAGTATTGATCTCACAATATGGATATGATATGAGAATCACTGAATATTTAGACGAACCGAAATTCCCCCGAGGCACCGGGCCAAGTGAACCGAAAGGGGTGCGGCCAAATAGGCGCGCCCTTTTGACGTCAATCGTACTTTGTTACTGAAAGTGAATTATATTATTAATCATCAGGGGAAACTCGATCAGGAAAATGGAGCGCCCGCCACCACACCAGGCCGGCCCTGACCGCCACTCGCCGGGGAACGCTTGCAACCGCCCGTTTTCCATCCCCACTACCCATTGTGAAAGGTGAAAATCGTTGGACTACACCGTAGATCTAGACAAAAAACAGTTCGAGAGTATTGAAGGGATCCTGTCCGAAGAGCTGATTGAACTCGGCGTCAGATGCGTCTTGCTGATTGATCTGGCCGGCAATATTATCGTCAATCTGGATGATGGTGATCTGGAGCATGATATCTATTCGCTGGCTGCTCTGGCCGCAGGTAACTTCGGCGCTGTTAGTGCCATGGCAAAAATCGTGGGTGAAGAAGATTTTTCGCTACTTTTCCATAAAGGCGAAAGTGAAAGTATCCACTTCAGTAAAATTGACGACGAGCTGCTGCTCGTTACAATTTTTGGAAAAGATGTGTCGCTTGGGTTTTTAAGGCTGAAAGTCACAGAGGCCACCAAAAAAATCAAAGACAGACTGTAGCGGCACGACCATAACTGAAAACCGGATACGGACAAGAATGAGGTAAGACCATTGGCATTAATCAACCCCAAGAAAAAAGAAGTCCAGGTTAAACTCGTATATTACGGACCCGGGCGTGGCGGCAAAACCACAAATCTCGAATTTATTTTCAACAAATTCCGTAAAAGAATAAAAGGCAACCTTACAACTGTAAAAACCTACGGAGACCGCACCCTGTTCTTCGACTTTATGCCCATGGAAATCGGTGTCATCAAGGGCTACAATATAAAGATGCAGTTCTACACGGTGCCGGGCCAGGTAAAATACAGTGCCACCCGGCGGCTGGTCCTGCGGGGCGTGGATGGGATCGTCTTTGTGGCGGACTCCATGGCGCTGCGGCAGAAGATGAACATCATCTCGCTGAAAGATTTGCAAGACAATCTTGCCACCTTTGATAAAAGCATTTTCAAAATTCCGCTGGTCATCCAGTACAACAAACGGGATCTGGCCGATGAAGGCATTCCGATCTTACCGGTGGAAACGCTCGAAAACGATTTGAATAAAAAGCTGAAGGTCCCCAGCCTTGCGGCCAGTGCAATCACCGGTGAAAACGTTGTGGAAACAATGAAAAAGGCCATCTCGCTTACCGTTGCTTCACTCGAGAAACGCCTCGAACTAGGGGGGTAATAATTTGAACGCAGACAAGGGCAAATTGACTTCAGAGCTCAACGACCGGCTTGATGATCTTTTCAGTGACTCGGAAGAAGGCCAGGCCGCGGCGCCGGAGACACCGCCCGCGGTCCCCGCGGAAGCAGAAGTTGAAGCAGCCGCTCCCGCAGAAAGCCCACCGGCCAGTCAAAAGGCATCCCCGCTCATGGAACTTGATGCAATTGTCCTCTCACTGGATTGGGAGATTACGGACGAAAACCTCGAGAAACTTTTAAACGAAATTGAGCGTTTGAAATCTCTCTATAGGGATGCCCGTTTGCCATATATGTTTCTGCAATTGCACGGTTCGGTTGGCAAATACATTGCCAGCAAGAAAGTGGATGCCCATCCAGATTCAATCAAATTACTGCATTCCGTTCACGCCGGCCTCGAAACTATTTTGATGAACCCGGATATGGAAGAGACGGACAAGAAGAAAATTCTATCCGAAGAAGTGAAAAAATTTAAAGGTCTCAAGCACCAGATCATGCTGGCCAAAAGCACGGATCCGGAAGAAGCCGAAACGGCCAAGAAGACACTGGCACCGGCAACGCCGAGCCCGGCGGCACCGGCCGCACCCGCAGGCTCTGCCAGTACTGCTGACGTAAACTACCAGGCTTTTATCGAGGAAATTAGAAAGATTATTCAGGCTGAATTTAAAGAGCTGAGAAAAGAAATCATGTCCTGGAAGGAGGGGCAATAAAGAGCGACATCGGGCGAAAATTGACACGAACCGCGTAGCATGGTTCACAGGCTAGAGAACCGCGGCAAACTACCGTATACCCTGTGGAGGAGAATAGATGGTTGATTTATCCGGCGACATATCAGCTCTGGTTTTAAAAGGGTCCATCAAAGGTGATCTCGGCGAATTCTCTTTAGACAGCCACATGCTCCAGGTGCTCATGCAGTTGGACGGTAAAAAGAATATCGGCACCGTCGCCAGCGCTCTGAACATTGAACTCGCCACCATGAAAATGGTTATAGCCAAGCTGGTGGAACTTGGCCTGGTTGAAAAGCCAATGCCCACTGTTCAGGGTATCAGCAAAGAGTTCATTGATTTTATGCTCACTCAACTGGCCAATGCCATGGGGCCCATCGCCGAGGTGGTTTTTGAAGATGAGATTCAGGAATTCGGAGGCGACCCCACCAATATTCCCAAGAACCGGGCTGCCGAGCTGATTACCCGGCTCGCGAACGAGATTCCGCGTGAAGAAAAACGTTTGGAATTCCAACAGGCCATGGTCGCCAGGCTGAAAACCATTTAGTCCCCAAACCCCGGTATGTTTACCTGGAGCGTAAATCGCAAACGAATGTCAGATGAAAATCGCCGATCTTACTTGCGCTTGATGGACCGCGTAAACGAGATCAACCGAAAGCAAGGAGACCCTCATGACTGTTTCAGTTATCTGTGAAGAATGCGGCAAAGTCTACCACGTTCCTGTTGCAAAACTGGAACAGATAAAAGGCGACGTTGTCAAAACCAAGTGCAAGGACTGCGGCCACATCATCCATATTCAGAAAGAGGAAAAGGTCTACGAGGAAACCCAGGAATATGACAGCCTGGAAGGCATTGCTGATGAAGAATTCAGCACAGATGATTTCGATGATGAGGATTTTGACAACCTGGAAAGGGCTTTCCAGGAATCCGCCCAGGAAGCTGCTCTGGAAGCTGCCGCTGCACCAGAAGAACCGGCGACTGCCGCTCCCACCCAAGATACCGGTAAAAAATCCAAAGGCGGCATGGGGCTGCGGGTTAAAATGATCTTCTTATTCATGGTCATTCCGCTCCTGCTGATGACAGTCTCATCCTTTTTAACCCAGCGTCAATTGAATCTCCTTACAAAAGACATTACCATGGAGAGTGCCACAATCGTTAAAACAATGGGTGAGCGCAGCATCGCAAATATCGGCAAGGCCGTCGCCGCTCAGTGCAAACTTTATTTGGATCAAAACCCCGCCCTTAAGCGGGAAGACATGGCAGCGGATCCCACATTTGAAAAAATGGCCATTCAAAAAGTTGGAACAACCGGTTACACGGTTTTGAGTTCAGTCGGCCCTTTCACCGCCTGGGTTCATCCCAACCCAAAACTGAATGGGGTCGTCTTGAACAAGGTCATCAAGAAACTGCTCGGAGCGGATTATCCGCGTTTCGCCAGAATTATTGCGGCGGCCGATAAAGGCAAAAATGTCAACAGCAGAGGATATTATCTTTGGAAGGATACGGATGGCCAAATGCGCGAGAAATTCATGACCCTCACGCCCATTAGTGGTACCCCGTACTGCATCGCCGCCACCACCTATATCCATGAATTTACTCGCCCGATCAAGACCTTGGAGGCCCAGGCTGAAGAAGTCGGTACCACCACTCGTAATCTTAACCTTCTCACCATCGCGGGAACCTTGATAATTATTAGTCTGGTAGTTACTCTGTACGGCCATAATCTCGTCAGCAAAATCCGGCATTTAACCAACGTGGCCGACCGGATCAGCGTCGGTGAGCTGGATGCTGAAATCAAAATTAAATCTAAAGACGAAATCGGCAGCCTGGCGGATGCCATTACACGCATGCAGGACAGTCTCCGCCTCTCCATTGAGCGGTTGCGTAAAAGACGATAAGCCGTTGGTTTGATGGCGGTTGATCAAATATGTTTAATTAACCAGGAGTTCAGATGATAGTCTTTCCCAAGAACATTCCCCTTATCGAGGGCATAAACAGTTTTTACCTAAATGTTGGACGCTTTATAGAACATTTTAGCGGCGAAGTGCCCACCGGGGTTATCCACTTTCAAGCGAGCAAAGCGGAAGGTGTGGTTTTCGTGGATGATCACAGTATTCTCAATGGTATTTATGAAGATAAATCAACCGCGCTCGATGGGGCCGAAGCCGTAGAACACATCATCAGCAACACCGGCGAGAACAGCTTTGCGGTTGCCGTGTACGAAATTGAGCCCGAGTACGTTCATTTCTGGTCCAATTTGCCCAATGCCGAAGTCATCCATAATAACCTCTCTACGGAATTCACCGATCTGAAGAAGTTGATCATCAAGATGCAAACCGAGAAGCTGACTGGTTACGTGGAAGTCACCATCAACGGTGTGGATGAAACGGGGACGGTGTTTCTCAATATGGGCAATATCACCGGTTCTCTTTTTCCCTGGAACCGGAAAAAGCTGATCAACTCACGTCAGGATATGGAAAAGCTTATCGAGAGCAGTAAAAAATCAGGCGGCGAGTTTAACGTCCACCAGGTCAAACTGGTCCATAACAACCTGGCAGACACACTGGACACCTCCGAGGAAACCACCGCCTCCGCGGAGGCGG
>Ga0126327_10000107_pt1 | contig 22018 bp, 16 predicted proteins | sample InaspJWI30metaG_FD_101392 | JGI IMG/M metagenome (GOLD analysis project Ga0126327, IMG submission 101392) | Marine gutless worms symbiont microbial communities from Oahu, Hawaii - Inanidrilus sp. 1 OAHU.JWI-30 metaG | ecosystem: Host-associated > Annelida > Digestive system > Unclassified... | reverse complement strand
GCTGCGGTTTTCCCGGCCCTGTGCAAAGATGGTCTGGCCGGCTTCATAGGTTGCCTCCTCCATCGCGTGAAAGAGCGCGGTTGCCTCTTCGCTGGAGAGCTGGTCGTACAACTCCGGCCAGACATCCAGGTGGTCCTGATCGATCGATTCCGCCTTTTCCTGTTCGATGATTTCCCCGGCCTTGACGATTTCCGTCAGCGCCATGGCATCCACGTCATAAAGCCGGTCACGGAGAGCTTCGGCCTTCTTGAAATTTTTCTGCTTGGCGTTGGCCACAACCAGTTCAAAGATCAGTTTGACGGCTGCCTCAGTATCACCGGCAGCTACGTGTTGTTCTATCAGAGCCTCGCGCTCGTCCATCCGGTCCTGGGCCGCAGGCGCTTCTGCTGCGGGCCGGGGGATCTCCTCCGGGGAGGGCGGGGCTTGCTCAGCCCGGGGTGCGGTTTTGGGTTTGGGCGCCGGCGCCGGTTTTCGGGTTGCTGCTTTTTCAATGAGGATCAAGGCCTTCTTGGCGGCTTCCTGGACCGTCGGGGTGTATATCTTTTTCAGGGGCCCTTCGCCCTGGACGACCTTCTCCAGTTCCGGTTTGGCCCGGTCATCACCGATTTTTCCCAGGGCAATGCACGTCTTTTCGAACAGCTGCGCACGGGTGCGCGCATCGGTCGAGGGCTTGGAGCCCAGTATCTTAACAAGTTCGGTCACGGCATCTTCGGATTTAATGGCTCCCAGCATGGCCACAATGCTGACCTTTTCTTTGTCGGTAACACTGGACAGGGTGTTGAGCAGGATCGAGCTGCGTCTATCGCCGCCGATGTCAAATACACTGGTCAGGGCTTCGCGCTGGACCCGGACATCTTTATGACCCAGCAGAGGCTGTAATGCCTCCACTTCTTCCGGACCTCCGATTTTGCCCAGCAATGCCGTCAGATTGCGAAGGTAGTACCAGGGGCCGCCCTGTTCGACATGCGCGCAGATAGTTCCGGCGGCGGGACGGCCGATTTCGGTGATGACACGTACCAGGCGTACCCGTTCCGACCTGTCCTCACTGCCCTGCAGGGTATCGAGCAGACGATCCAGGGCGGCAATGCCCAGGAGGGCCTGAGTCTGAATTGCCGGTTCCCGCAGCTTTTCATCGAGCAGGGTAAAATTGTTCAAAAAGAGGTCCCAGGTCTGATCGTTGCCGATGGTTTCCAGGACCTGCAAGGCGTGCTGTTTGACGGATTCGTCCCCGGCCTGCTTTCCGGAGGCCTTGGCGTTGAAGATACCCAGGATGACATTAAGCTTTTCGAACCGGTGGTCATTTATCAGCTGCAGGGCCTGCCGGGCGATCCCCTGGCAGGCGTCTTCGTATTCCGGCGACAGCGTTGTTTGCACCTGCACCCACTGGAGCTGGTTTTTTAAGGTTTTAGCTGCCAGGGCCGTGCGCCTGTCTTCGGGCAGCTGCTGGTTGATGCTTTTAATGGCCTGGTAAATCTGCGACGGTATTCCGGTGCGGCCTCCGCCAGACCGGCGGCCAGATTAACAGCTATGGTTTCGGCGGTTTCCAGCTTTCCTTTCTCAATCAACTGGGTGCCCGTTGCGGGCAGACTGGCCAAAAAGTCAGGGTTGTCGAGCGGGGCCGCCTTTCCCTGGACCAGGTCTTTCAGTCCGGCCTTTAGCTGTACCATCTTCTGTTTTTGATCAGCCGGTTCCGTTGCGGTCCGTGTCTGCAAGTTGGCGCTTATTTGCTGGCCTTTTTCAGTGATGAGCAGGTTCTGATAGGCCAGGGATGCCGTCCGGTCCCCGGTCGAAGCCAGTTCCTTGAGCTTTAACACGATCCGTTCGAACTGGTCGTCCGGCATCCGGTCGAGGATCTGGCTGAACAAGTTTTTCCCCAGCTTGCCGGCGTAATCTTTGGCCAGGATCGGGATGAGCGTCTCATCATCCTGGTCCACCACGGAGGCTGCGACCTCACGGGATACTGCGGCCTGGCCTTCCTGGTCGGTAAGAGACTCGAAGGTTTCAACCAGTTGCTGCAAGGTGTTGGCCATGGCTGAGCCGCCGGTACCTTCGCCTTTACCATGCAGTTTTTTGATGCCGGTCGAAAAAACATTGGCTACCCAGGCGGGGTCCTTGGCCATTTCCTGCAGTTGGTCCATCTCCATGTCTGAGGCTGCCTGGCCGCTGGCGATGAATTTGCCGATTTCGTCACCGGCGATACCCATGTCGGCCGTCACGGGCTGGTCTCCATCCACGGCCATGTAGACTTTTTCATCCAGGATGATATGCGGCAGGTTGCTGCCGGCCAGGGCCGCCTGCAATCCGCCCTCGGCATTTACATCCTCGGCTTTTCGGCTCAAGGTTTGAAACAGGATTTCAAGCTCCTCGGTGGATACGCCTTTTTTTATGTTTAAGCTTTTAACACCGAAATCCAGGAGGGTGGCGATGAAAGCGACGACCTGCGGTTTCTGCTGTTCCTTTTCGGTGAGCGGGGTTCCGAAAACAAGCAGATTCTTTTCCGATTCGGCCACGGTCAGTTCATCCTCGGATTCAAAAATACCGTCCAGGAACGACAGCACCCGCTCGATGGATTTCTGGACCATGGCACTGGCCGGCGGATAGAGCCGGATGTTTTTGATGGCAGCGTTGAGAGCCACCAGGGCATCCTGGGCTTTTTGGTGCAGATCTTGACTGGCCATAATAATTGCTCGACAGATAGGCGTTAACGGATGCGCCCGAACTACCGAACGATAGTAAATTTTTAAAATGATGTCAAATAAATATGACTCATGGCCACCAGATCGGGAGACTGATTTGGCTTGGTGTTCCAGCGGTTCGCCGCACACCGAAATGGGTCATTTTAGTATCTTGACGGGAGGGTTGGGCTTGGTCTAAGAAAAGAGAAGAAGCTGCCTCAAAAAAGTCATCTTGTCAGGCGCAGCTCGCAGAGCGAAGACTGATTATCCCAATCTTAAGCCTTCGCCGAAGCTATGGCTGATAAATTCTGTTGGAGCCTTGCTTACCCGGCGCAGCCTGGAAGGTATAGACGGGACCTTGAATTTAAATCCGTTTTTTGAGATAGCTTCAAATAGACCGGTGCCCGTCCACTTTGCACCCGATTCCGAGACTAAAGCCCGTAACCAAAAAATCGAGTAACCGAAAGGAGGAAGTTACCGGAGCTGTTTTCCGGTAAACACATTATGAGCATAAACGTCGTGAATCGAACCGATGATCTGGTAAAACTGCAGCATGTACTGGTAAGTGTTTCCGACAAAAGCGGTCTGGATGTGTTCATACCTGGTCTGCTCGAGATTGTCCCCCAGGTTCGCTTTTTTTCCACCGGCGGCACTTACGGGCGCATCAAGGAGATTCTGGGCGCGGATGCCGACCAGCACCTGACCCAGGTTTCCGAATACACCGGGCAGCCCGAGACCCAGGGAGGATTGGTTAAAACCCTGGATTTCAAAATCTATCTGGGACTTTTGACCGAGACCTACAACGATTCCCACCAGGCCGATCTTGAGCGAACGGCCGCCGTGCCGATCGATATGGTCGTTGTGAACCTATATCCTTTCAAGGAAACCATTGCCCAGCCGGGTGTCACGCCGGAGCAGGCCCGCGGCAATATCGATATCGGCGGTCCATGTATGATCCGGGCGGCGGCCAAGAACCTGCTCAGGGTAGCCTCGGTGACCGATCCGCAAGAGTACCGCAATATCCTGTCCCAGCTTGGTGAGCATGGTGGCTGCACAACCCTGTCCCTGCGCTATCGCCTGGCCCGGCAAGCCTTTGCGCACACCGCCTCCTATGACAGTGCCATCGCGGATTATCTGGCGAAAACCACTTTTGACGACGTCAAACCCTGTTACGAGACAGCATCCTAAAGGAGAACGCCATGGCCGAAGATCTGAAAAAAATGTACCGCACCATCATGGATGACCATTTCCCGCCGGAAATGGAGGTCAGCTTTGTGGAAAACGGCAACCGTCAGACCTTGTTCTACGAGAAGGTCACCTGGACGATCGATGCAGTCGAGAAGGGGCTGCGCTACGGTGAGAACCCGGGGCAGGAAGCCGCCTTGTATAAAATGGTGAACGGCAACCTGGTGTTGGGTGAGGTGGAGACCATTCAACCGGGGCAGTTTCTGGCTTCGGATATCGAGCTGCTGCAGTCCGGCAAGCACCCCGGTAAAACCAACCTGACCGATGCAGACAACTCCCTGAATATCCTCCGTTACCTCACGGATCGGCCGGCGGTGGTCATCGTCAAACACAACAATCCGTGTGGGGTGGCCCGCAGCGATTCGCTGGAAGACGCCTATCTCAAGGCCAACATGGCGGACCGGGTCGCGGCCTTTGGCGGCTGCATCGCCATGAACCGGGCCTGTGATAAAGCCACCGCCGAAGCGGTCAGCAACCAGTATTCAGAAGTGGTGGTGGCCCCGGATTTTGAAGAAGGGGTGATGGATATTCTTGGGCGTAAAAAGAATCTGCGGGTCGTGAAAATCGGCAACATCGACCGGCTGGAATCATTTGTGGGCCAGCGTTGCGTGGAGTTCAAGAGCTTGATCGACGGCGGGGTCATTACCCAGTGGTCGTTTGTCCCGCAGGCCCGCTCCAAAGATGATTTGAAATTGGCCGAATGCGATTACCAGGGTACGGCCTATCGCATTGCCAATGAACCCACGGCGCAGCAGTATGACGACATGCTTTTCGGCTGGTACGTGGAAGCCGGGGTAACTTCCAATTCGGTGATCTACGTAAAGGACCAGGTGACCGTAGGTATCGGAACCGGTGAACAGGATCGGGCCGGCGTAGCCGAGATTGCCCGCGACAAGGCTTATCGCAAGCTGGCGGACCGTTACTGCTTCGAGGCCTACCAGATTCCGTATAACGACCTTGAGGATACGGACAAGAAAGCGGAGATCGATGCGCGGGTAGCTGCGGAAAAAGGCGGCCTGATCGGTGCCGCCATGGTAAGCGACGCGTTTTTCCCGTTCCGCGACGGTGTGGATGTCGGCCTCAATGAGGGTATCGGCGCGGTCATTCAGCCCGGCGGCAGTGCCAATGACTACCAGTCCATCGAAGCCTGTAATGATTCAGGTGTGACCATGGTGTATACGGGCCAGCGCAGTTTTAAGCATTGATCATTAAGATTTATCTAATTGATTCGTGTTAGGTGAAATTTGGCTGATCAATGGATATGAAGACCCTGTAGCAGCAATTAAAAGGCTGTTACAGGGTTTTTTCGTGGCCGCGTCCGGGGGTCTTCCAGCGGGTATTTCTATCGTTTGAATCAATTGGCCACCGTCGCGATTGGGGTAAGCGATATTCCCGAGATAGCCGCTATGCAATGATTTGGGCAAACTCCCTGGCCTTGTCAAAACTGGGTTCAATGATCGCGTGCATTTGATTTTTTGATATATTGTAAAGGGTGCCGGCCGCGGAAACCATTTCCGCCACGCCCTCATTCTCATCATTTTCCCCTAAGATCGATACCAGCCTGACCGGCCCCGAGGTTTCATGATTTTGGTCGACATCCGGGTTGTGATGGTTTTTGATGGCCAGGGCAATGTTCTCTGGAAATTCCCATTCTGCACAGATCCACGAGGCAACTTCCGCATGATCCCATTCAAACACATTCCTTTCCAGCTGGGCGAGATTCCCGCCCTCCAAGTGCCATTTTTTAAAAATCGGATCGTAGTCATCACTGCGGTTGCAAGCCAGAAACGGAAGGGCCATGTCCTGCAGGAAGGCTGCCGTGAAACATTCGGACTCTTTTGCCGGGCAAAGGAACCGGGCCAGCTCGCTGGCCACCATTGCCCGCTTTGCGGATGTCAGCCAGAAGGTTGCCGGGTCGTGCCATATGCAGTTTTGCTTTGGAATGCCCTTGGCAACCCCGACCCCTAGAACTAAAGACTCCAATTGGGACCAGCCAACGAGGGCTATGGCCTGGGATAAATTTTCAACCTTGCTTATTGGAGAGAATGCCGCCGAGTTCGCAATGCTTAAAAGACGTACGGAAAGTCCAGTATCAAGCGAAAGCGATTTGGCAATATCCGCAGACGACGAATACGGGTTTCTGATTTTTTGCAGGAACTGCAATATCACCGCGGGAAACGAGGGCAGTTGATAGCCTCTTAAGACCTTTTTTAAATTTGCTTTAGGGTCGGTTTTGTTTTTAAAAAATGAAAACAATTGGTTCCTCTTTTTCTATTCTGCCCGCCGGGCCATTTTATTTCCCAATATATTTAATAGTCCCCCCAACCCCATATAACCGGTAATGGCCTGCAGGGTAACAAAAAGTTGGGCGGATATCGATGCGGGCACGGCATCCCCGTAACCCAGGGTAGTCAAGGTAACGAAGCTGAAATAGACGGCTGAGAAGGCGGTTGCGTGCTCGCCGTAATCTATGTCCACCTGGGTGTAGATGGCTGCAAAAATCAACGTGACACTCACCAGCCAGACAAACCACCGCAGCAGGCTCCGGCCACAGTCGGAAGAGGCCCACCAGAGCAGGTACAGGGCTCTATGTAAACGCGAAATGCGCTGGAATTCATACAGGTAATTCTCATCGGCGATATACCGCCTGACAAGATAAGCGCCCCTTAAGTCCAGCCTTCTGATATCGGCACCAATCCAGTTGGCTTTCTTGAAATTCTTTATTCCAATCAATCGGCAGCCCTGCATGTCCGCCAGTTCGAAATTGGTTCCCTTCACGTTGCTATGTTTTAAATCACTCTCGGCAAGCTTTGAGCGGGTGAAAATAGCCCAGGATAAATCTGCCTCCGAAAGTCTTGCCTTCTCTAAATTGGAAGCGCACAAATCAGTATGCACAAGTCTTGACCGGCTGAAGGTAGCTTCCGATAAGTCGGCATTGATGATACTAGCATTCGAAAGATCCGCCCCTCCAAAACCACACCTTTTGGCACTGCACTCATTCAGGGTGGCCTGGCTCAGGTCAGCGCCGAGAAATTCACATTCATCCAGGATGGCATGTTCAAGGCTCGCATTTTGGAGCTGGGCATAGCCTAAAATCGTTCCCGATAAATCGGACCGATTCAGATTGGCAAAAGCCAGATCATATCCGGACAGATCAAGGCCGGCCAGGTCTTCATGAAATAATGTAATGCCTCTTAAATCGAGCTGCGCAGGTCGCCGAGTACTCTGCTTCCGGCATTCACTCTTTAACCTGCGGACCATGTTGGCCAGGGCAGTGCCTGCTCCATCGGGACCTTTTGTGTGCCACCTGGATCGTAATGCGGCCACTTCTTCGGCGGTCAAATTGTGTCCAGTCCTCTCCATATTACCCGGTAGCTTCTATAGTGTATGCAAATACGAGGGTTTTCAGCCCGCAAGCCCCAGCGAATCCTCCAATTTGATCTCCAGCATTGCCAGGGGGACTTCGGATACACCCAGTTGATCGGCCTCCGGGGTGGCGGCCAGGACAATGTCCGGATCTTCAATAAGGCCGATACCCAGCTTGTGGCAGGCGAGGTTGACCAGCCGGACAATCATCAGCAGATAGTTGTTCTGGTCAATATCCGTCAGGTGGTGGTCGCGGGCAATGACGCAATACGGGTCCGGCAGGTTCCAATTCTTCAGCAGGATATGGCCGTGCTGCGTGTGGAAGCTCAACATGATTTCTGACAGGAGGGTTTCGTCGGAGTGGATGGCCACCTTTTCTTCCCGCTGGATGGAATCAATGACCGAAAACAGCAGCAGTTTACCCACATCGTGGAGCAACCCGGCCGTAAAGGCTTCCCGGGCCAGGTGCTTGAAACCGAATTCCCGGGCGGCCCATTGTGAGCCTATGGCGCAGCCAACTGCGTGGCGCCATAGTTTCTGCATCATTTTTCTGATCCGCGGGTCCTTGGCTTTATAATGCCGGTGCTGAGTGGCCAGCAGTACGATATTCGAGATTTCGGCCGTGCCCAGCCGGACGATGGCCGCCTTGACCGTCGGGACCTTGGTCAACCCTTTGTAGAAGGCCGAGTTGGCCGTCTTCAGCACCTGGCTGGTGAGCGCCTGATCCCCGGCAATCAATCTTTCGATCCGGTTGACATCCGGTTCCGGTTTGGCCACCTCCTGTTGGATTTGAAATCCGGTTTTATCGAACACCGGTAGAACTGTCCGATCATCGTGGAGTTTCTCTTCGATCAATTCTATGAGTGAGCGGTTCTCGTTCATGGGTTATTTTCCAAGCAGATGGTTGATTTCAGCAAGGGGACGCGGTTTCTGGAGCCGGGGCAGGCAGCGGATCGACTCTTCTATCGTCGTGATGCCTTCGGCGGCCTTGGAGATGCCGTCTTCGAAGAGCGTCACCAGGCCGGTCGATTCGATACTCACCTGCCGAATCTGATGGCTGGTTTTCCGTTCCAGGATGGCATCACGCACCGGTTCGTTCAGCACCAGCATTTCAAAAACGGCTATACGCCCCCGGTAGCCGGTGTTGTCGCATCGCGGGCAGCCCCGCCCGATCCTGAATTCAGCCCCTTCAAGGTCCCTGGGGGCAAATCCCATCACCAGGTATTCCTTGGGGGTCGGCTGGTAGATAGAGGCGCAGTCCGGGCAGACTTTGCGCATGAGCCGCTGGGCGACCACGCACACCACCGTGGAAGAAATCAAAAAGGCATCGATATCCATATTCAGCAGCCGGACCAGGCCGCCGATACTGTCTTCCGTATGAAAGGTGGTCAGGACCTTGTGGCCGGTCAGGGCGGCCTGCACCGCCACCCCGGCGGAGTATTCATCGCGGATCTCCCCGATCACGATCACATCTGGATCCTGGCGCACGATGTGCCGGAGGGTTTCATCGAACGTCATGTTGATCTTGGGGTTGATGCTGCACTGGGCGATGCCGTCAATGACATATTCCACCGGCTCTTCGGCCGTGATGATGCTCGTTTCCGGTTTGTTGAGATAATTGATGCAACTGTAGATGGTGGTGGTCTTACCCGAGCCGGTCGGCCCGGTCACGATGACCACGCCGCTGGGACAGTCCAGTGCGTCGCTGCGAAACCGGTCCAGCATCCGCGGCGACATGCCCACATCCTCGACCTGCAGCAGTTCATTCTTGCGGTTTAGCAGCCGCAGGACGATCTTCTCTCCATGGACAGTCACGAATATGGAGACGCGCAGGTCCATTTCATGGCCTTCATGCTCGAAAAAAATGCGTCCACCCTGGTGGCGTCGTTTTTCGGTGATGTCGGCTTCACACATCACTTTGATACGGCTGGTGAGGCCCGCGATGATTTCACGCGTCTAGTCTTTGTAAAGCAGCAGGACACCGTCGCGGCGGAAACGCACCCGCAGGCGATCGGCCAAAGGTTCAATGTGTATGTCGCTGACACTCGATGCATTTATGGCGGCCAGAATTATCTCATTAACCACTTTGACCGCCGACTCACTCTTGTAGCTGAACAGCTTGCTCTCCTGCTCGGGCTTTATTTTTTTGATCGCCCGGTGGATGGAGCGTTTGGTTGCAATGGCGGTATTGATGTAGGGTCCGAACAGCCTGCGGGCTTCGTCGATATCGTTATGATCCAGGGGATCGGCAATGGCTATCAGGATTTCGTCTTCTTCGACCCGGATGGGAATGAAATTATGGCTTTGATAGGATGGCACCAGTCCCTTGGAGAAAAGGACACGGTCAATGTGGACAAATTCGGGCTCAATGTATAGGTAGCCCATCTGCAAGGACAAAACCTCGATAAGCTTCTGTTCTTCCAGGAAATTATGTTCCACGAGAACTTCACCAAGCTTTTTGCGCGGGATTTCTTCCTTTTGTATCGAAAGGGCTGTCTGGAGATCGTCGGCAGTGATCAGGCCCAGCTCGATCAACAGGTCGCCGATGCGGATCGTGCGCAGGTTCGAGCGGATAATACCGAATCTGGTCGTCCGTGACCAGTTTGAGTTCCTTAATGACGTCCAGAATCGGTTTAGGGCTGGCCAGTTTTGACTGGATCCGGGCGGCATACACCAGCTGCTCTTCTTCGAGCAGGCCCTGTTCCACCAGGAGGGCGGCAATTTCACCGTGATCACGGTTGACTGCCGGGACCGGTGGCGGTCCCGGTTCGGATACGGTTGTTTCTGTTTCGATATTCGCGGCGGTCAATATTCGGCTGCCTTCCGGTTATATGCGGGCGAATTGGCCCAGGGAGCCTCGCCTGAAAACCTTATCGGCATTTTTGGCCGAACATTAAGCCGCCTGAAGAATTTTTTTAAAAATTATTAACGCTTGGTCAATATCTTGGGCTGTAATGTGGTAATGGGTGACAGCTCTCAGCAGGTCCGGCCCAAGGGCAAGAGCCTTTACCCCTTGGGCGCCGAGGGCCGCAGAAAGGGATTCCGCGTTTAATTCCGGGTGGTTAATCCTGAAAAACACGATGTTGGTAAGCACACCGGCCGGATTCAGCTCTATGCCGGGCAATTCCGCCAAACCGTGGGCCAGTTTAAGGGCATTGGCATGGTCCGCGGGTAGGTTGCGGACATTTTCTTCCAGGGCGAACAGTCCGGCCGCAGCCAGGATGCCTGCCTGGCGCATGCCGCCGCCCACGACTTTACGGTTGCGCCGGGCCCGGTCGATAAAATCCCGCGGGCCGCAGACCAGGGAGCCGACCGGCGCACCAAGCCCTTTGCTCAGGCAGAAACTGACGGAATCGGCGTGCTGCAGCAAGGTGGCCGCATCGGTGTCCAGAGCCGCGGCCGCATTGAATATGCGGGCGCCGTCCACATGAATCTTGAGACCGTATGTATCGGCCAGGGCTTTTACCTTGTCCATATATGCCGTGGGAAGCGGTGTACCCAGGCAGCGGTTGTGGGTGTTTTCCAGGGCAATGACACGGGTGATGGGAAAGTGGACGTTGTCAGCCCGGATAGCGGTTTCCACAGCCGCCAGGTCCAGGGTCCCGTCGGGTAAATTGGGGACCGTACGCGGGTGGATGCCGCCCAGAGCAGCGCAGCCGCCCTGCTCATAAAAGAAAATATGGGCCTGATCGCCCAGGATGACCTCGTCCCCCCGGCTGCAGTGCGTCAGCAGGCTTACCAGGTTGGCCATGGTCCCGCTGGAGACGAAAAGGGCAGCCTCCTTACCGGTCATTTCCGCGGCAACCGCTTCCAGCCGATTGACGGTCGGATCTTCGCCGAAGACATCGTCGCCCACTTCGGCATTGGCCATGGCCGTACGCATGGCTTCGGAGGGTTTGGTCAATGTGTCGGACCTGAGGTCTATGGTGTGCATAGTCACTCCTTTATAATCAATTTAAGAATGGCTTTTTAAGTATCCTATACCCGGGGCTATGTAAACAGGCATCCCCATGCAATTGGCATGGATCGCAATCGAAATCGCTATCGGGATCGCAATCGAATTGTGCTTTGGTTTTCGATCCCGATTTCGATAAGTCCAAAAAGATCCAGTGGCTGGTGAAGTGTCGGCTGGGGTTATTCGACAACCCGGGGGAATTCATGTATGTAAATTCTGCATGCTGGCTTCCATTGTCGTCTGCTAAAGGAGATGCCCCGTGGCGGAAGAATTCAGGATCACTGCAATCGGCACCATCATCAACATTGAAAACGAATACCGCCTTGAAGTAGAACCGCAGTACCAGGATGCTTTTCTGGGGTTAGAGCAGTTTTCGCACATCGATGTAATTTACTGGCTGGATGCGAACGACACTGATGATGGCCGCGCTGTTCTGCGGGTGCATCCCCGGGGTGATCGCGCCAATCCGCTGACGGGTGTATTTGCCACGCGCTCGCCGCTCCGGCCCAATCCCATCGCCGTTTCCCGCTGCCGCGTATTGGCAATCAAGGGCGATCACATCACCATCGATGCAATCGATGCCCGTCACGGCAGCCCGCTGATAGACATCAAAGCGCATATTCCGCCTGAAGACAATGACACCGAGATCCGGTTGCCGGAGTGGGTAAAGAAGATCCAAAGAGCAGAAAACCCAGGGGGCAAGGGATAGTAATCCAAGGGGCCAAGGGGCCAAGGGGTCAAGGGGCCAAGGGGCCAAGGTGCCGAGGGTCCGAGGGGTCGAGGGGAAAATCAAAGGGCAATGACTTCGATCCTAAACCCTTGCACCCTCGGCCCCTCGACTCCTTGAACCCTTTTACTTTGCAGTATCGTTTGCGGTCATGGAAAACGGACCATTGCTCAATGTTCAATCACTTCCAATCTAATTGGTCTTAACACGATGCTCTCAGAACTCCAGGGACAGCTGGAACGGATTACCTACACCAACACTGAAAACGGTTATACGGTGGCCCGGATTAAACCGCTGGAGGGCGGGCTGCCGGTAACCGTGGTCGGCAACTTTATCGCCCCCACACCGGGAGAGATGCTGGCCCTGCGCGGAGAGTGGACCAACCACCCCAAGTACGGGGATCAGTTTCGGGTTGTAGAGAGTCGGACCCTTGTCCCGGCTACAACAGCCGGCATTCTCAAGTATCTCGGTTCGGGGCTGATTAAAGGAATCGGCAAAAGCACGGCCGCCCGGATCGTGGACCGTTTCGGTAAAGAGACCCTCGACATCATCGAAAACGATATCGAGCAACTCACCCGGATAAAGGGCATCGGCCCCCGGACCGTAGCGAAAATCAAATCCGCCTGGATAGAGCAGCGGCAAATCCGGGATGTCATGATTTTCCTGCAGGGTCAAGGTGTCGGCCCCGGGTTTGCCGCCCGGATATTCGCCCGCTACGGCGCTGATTCCATAGCCGTCGTACAAAACAATCCTTACCGCCTGGCCGCGGATATCAAGGGCATCGGATTCAAGATTGCCGACAAGATTGCCGGGCAGACGGGTTTTCCCCACGACGATCCCCGTCGTGCCAGTGCCGGGTTGCAGTACCTGCTCGACCGGGTTGCCGAGGAGGGACACGTTTTTTACCCCCGCGCACTTTTAATCGAGAGGGCTTGTGAACTGCTGGGGGTTGGCCCGGAAGTACCGCAGACTGCTTTGCAGTCTGAAACAGCCTCGGGGCGATTTGTCCTGGAGGATGCAGAGGGACACCCGGTTTTCCTGAAACGCCTGTACCGCAGCGAGGTTGAGATTGCCCAGTACCTGGGGGCGCTGCTGAACACGCCTGCGGTGCACAGGGTGCGCGATCCGGATAAAGCCATTGCCTGGGTGCAAAATCGGTTGTCCTTGTGTTTGGCGCGCCGCCAGACCGAGGCTGTCCGCCGCGCCCTGGTCAGCAAGGCCATGGTCATTACCGGTGGGCCGGGGACAGGCAAAACAACCATTATCAATGCGGTTTTGCGAATCTATGCCCGTTTGACCAGCCGGGTGCTGTTGGCTGCCCCCACCGGACGCGCTGCCAAGCGCATGCAGGAGGCCACCGGATTCACAGCCATGACGATTCACCGCCTGCTGGAGTTCAGCTTCAAAGCCGGCGGCTTTCAGAAAAGCCAGGACAATCCCCTTGACTGCGACCTGCTGGTCGTGGACGAAACCTCCATGCTGGATACGGTATTGGCCCGGCATCTGTTCGCGGCTGTTCCTGCCCAGGCCAGCATCCTTTTGGTGGGCGATATCAATCAGCTGCCATCAGTGGGGCCGGGTGCCGTGCTCAATGACATCATCGGCTCCGGGCTGGTACCGGTGGTCGTCCTCGACGAGATCTTTCGCCAGGCCCGGTCCAGCCGCATTGTGGTCAATGCCCATCGGGTCAACCAGGGCCGCCTGCCCGAGTCCAATTCCGCCAGCCCCGATTCCGATTTTTACTTTATCGAGAAGGCCGATCCGCAACAGGCCCTGGATACGATTATCGAACTGGTAGCCCGGAGAATCCCCGGTCATTTCGGCGTAGACCCCTGCAGCGATATTCAGGTCCTGGCGCCCATGCACAAGGGAATTGCCGGGGCTGAAAATCTGAACAGGGAACTCCAGCGGCATCTCAACCCGGGTGCGGAAGGGGTCTTTCGCGGGGAATTGCAATTTTGCGTCAATGACAAAGTGATGCAAATCCGCAATAATTACGACAAGGACGTTTTCAACGGCGACATCGGGCGCATTGCCCGGATCGATCCGGCGGCCGAAACAGTCATCATCGCCTTTGATGAACGCGAAGTCGCATACGGATTCAGTGAACTGGATGAAATCGTTCTGGCCTACGCGGTTTCGGTTCATAAATCACAGGGCTCCGAGTATCCCATCGTGGTCATGCCGGTCCTGACGCAGCACTACATTCTCCTGCAGCGCAACCTGATTTATACCGCCATCACCCGTGCGCGGAAACTCGTGGTCCTGGTCGGGACCCGCAAGGCTTTGGCCATCGGTGTCAAGAACGACCGGATAGAAAACCGGTACAGCCGGTTGCGGCAGCGCCTGGCCAAATTAAAAATTGGTTGAACATTTAGTATCGATCTGAACCCACCGCCTCTGGCGGAGGACACGGAGAGGGTTGACCGATCGGCCGAGAAACCAGCAGTTCAGATCGTCGGTACGAAAGAGCCTGTAAGGTATTACTATTTTTAAATATTTAGTTCATTTTCTTTCGCGTGAAAGAAAACGAACCAAAAGAAAACGCCCATAAGACGCGGCCCTGCGGGCTGCCCTGCGCTTCTCGGAAAGGGCGCGCTCAGCACAACTCGCTATCGCTCAGACAAGCACTTGGCTCCTTCGCCCTTGCCTGCGATGCTCGGCGCGTCTTAAAGGGAAATTTAAAATCATTCAGATTGTAAGCCCCAATTAAGGGGCCGCCGAACGCCTCCCGCTATCTGGGTGGAACATCACTGATTTTCGTTCAGTTAATATCCTGTAATTAATTGATTTAATCTGCCTTTTTCCCGTCCGGGATTCTTTACAAACCCCTTGGTATACGTTACCTTACGTTATATTTTTCATTTCAAGTGAAGGAAGGATCACATGGTAAGCTACTGGGCCGATGGATATTTGGAAAAGTTATGTGACGGCGATAAAGCGATCCGGCACATCAAGCCCGGGCAGCGGGTTTTCATAGGATCGTCCTGTGGGGAGCCGCAGCATCTGGTCAGTATCCTGGCCAGCAATGCCATGAAATTTACCGATATCGAGGTGATTCGCCTGATGAGCCTGGAATCGACCCCCCTTACCATGATTGCCAACAAAGAGGGCATGCAGAGCTTCGATATCCGTTTCTTTTATCTCGGGTCTGCCAAGCCCAGGGACATCGCCACCAACATGCGGTTCTTGACCCCGATCAACGTGTCGGCCGTGCCCCGCCTGTTCAAACAGCGGCACCTGCCTATTCACGTGGCCCTTATCCAGGTCAGCCCGCCGGATGATTTCGGCTGGATGAGCCTGGGGGTCTCGGTCGATATCAGCCTGGCCGCGGCCCAGTCAGCCGACCTGGTCATTGCCCAGGTCAATCCGCAGATGCCGCGGATCATGGGCCGCAGTTTCGTACACGTCAACGACGTCGACCTGATTGTCGAACATGATGAGCCGGTTCTATCTGTGGATGAGCCGCCCTATATCGAATCGGCCAACATGATCGGCAAACTGGTTGCCCGGCTGGTCGGCGACGGTTCGACCATCCACATAGATCCGGGCGCCACGCCCCATGCCCTCCTTCTGGCTCTTTCCGGAAAGAAGGATCTGGGGATCCATACCGAGTACCTGACCGACGGCATCATGCGGCTGGTTGCCGAAGGGGTCATCACCAATCGAGCCAAGGGCTACAAGGAAGGGAAACTGGTGGCCAGCGGGGCCATCGGCACCCAGGGGTTATACGACTTTTTGCATGACAACCCGGCCATCGATTTTCAGCCGTCGGACTATGTCAATGCACCGTCCATCATCGCCCGGCACAATAATATGACCTCTATCTGCGTGGCGGAAGCCATGGACCTGACCGGCCAGGTGGCGGCGGACGCCCTGCGCTACAACCACTTTTCCGGTGTAACCGGTATGCTGGACTTTATCCGGGGGGCGGCCCAGTCCGAAAACGGCAAATCGATCCTGATGCTGCCGGCCACCTCAAACCAGGGCCAGACCAGCCGCATCGTACCGATGATCGATGACATGGCCGTGGTGGTCCCCCGCGGGGATGTCCACTACGTGGTGACCGAATACGGCCTGGTCAGCCTGTTCGGCAAGAGCCTCCAGGAGCGGGCCATGGCCATGATCAGCATCGCCCATCCCGATTTCAGGGACGAGTTGTTCCAGAAAGCCAAGGATATTGGGTTGTTGAGCCGTTCACGGGAACTGACCGAGGCCATGTACGGGAGCATTTACCCGACCAATCTGGAAAGTACCCTGGACATCGACGGGGAGACCCTGACCTTCCGGCCGGCCAAACCCGTTGACCAGCGCCGGATCCAGGAGCATTTCTACAACCTGGATAAAAACGATGTTGTTTCGCGTTTCTTCCACGAGAAGACCTGCTTTCTTTCCAAAGAGGTCGCTGAGGTTTCCCAGATTGACTACGTGAAAGACCTGACGGTGGTGGCCGTGACGGGTGAGGTCGGTTTCAGCAGCGTGGTCGCCGTAGGTGAATACCTGCTGGAGGAAACCCAGAACATAGCCGAGGTGGCCTTTTCCGTCAGCAAGCAGTGGCAGGCAAGGGCCTCGGGCGGATCCTGATGGCCAAACTGGCCGAAGCCGCCCACGAAAACGGGATCGCCGGCCTGGTGGCCTACACCTCGCCGGGAAACAAGGGGATGATCTCCCTGTTCAAAACACTGCCCTACAAAACAACCAGTTCCTATGATGGTGATATGGTCGAATTAAAGTGCCAGTTCAGTGAACCATTGGATTGAGTCGAACCACAACCTGAGCCCAGAAGCCTGCGCAAAACTGTCTGTCAACCGAGGAGACTATAGCATGAGCCAGCACGAAGTGACCTTCCTGCCCCATAATCGTAAAATTACCGTCGATAGCGGCGAGTCCCTGATCCGGGCAGCCATGGAAGCCGGTGTGCATGTCAATGCCTCGTGCGGCGGTGAAGGGGTGTGCGGCAAATGCCGGGTCTTGATCGAATCCGGGAACGTGGCCGGTGGTAAGTCCGAACGCCTGAGCGCCGAAGATCTGGAAAACGGCTACCGTCTGGCCTGCCAGGCTGCCGTGGCAAGTGATTTGACGGTGCGTATCCCGGTGGAATCCGCAGTGGATACCTCTGCGCTGGGTACTCAGGTAAGCCCCGTAAAACAGCCCGCATTCAGCAGATGGATTTTGAGGAACTCAAGGAAGAAGGTCTTTTCGTACCCCCGGTGGAAAAAATCTATCTGGAACTTCCGCTGCCCGATGAACAGGACCACCTCCCGGACGTGACCCGCCTGGTCAGCTTCCTGGACCTGCAGCACGATGAACACCGCCTGGAAGTGGACCTGCGGGTAATCCGGAGCATGCCGGACATCCTGCGCGAATCCGATTTCAAGGTGACCGCCACCCTGGTCCGCCCGGTGCGCAAAAGCGGTAAAAACCGCATCATCAATGTCCAGGCCGGGGATACGACCGAACGTAACTATGCCATTGCCATGGACATCGGCACCACGACGGTTTACGGCCAGCTGCTGAACCTGAAAACCGGCGACATCCTGGCCGAACACGGTGAATTCAACGGGCAGATCAGCTATGGGGAAGACGTCATCACCCGTATCGTTTATGCCGAGAAACCAGGCGGGCTGGAGAAACTGAACGCGGTCGTCATAGAGACCATGAACAAGATCATCGGCCGCATCATTAAAAAAGCTAAAATCGACGCCGGCGATATTTCCACCATCACCATTGCCGCCAACACGACGATGACGCAGCTTTTCCTGGCGGTCAATCCCCGTTATATCCGCCGGGCGCCCTACGTTCCGGCAGCGACCCTGTACCCGCCCATCCGGGCCAATGACCTCGGCTTGGAACTCGGTGACCAGGTTACCGCCCTGGTGTACCCCCAGGTGTCCAGTTACGTGGGCGGGGATATTGTGGCCGGTGTGATGGGGGCCGGTCTCTATCGGGCCGAAGCCCTTACCCTTTATCTCGACATCGGGACCAACGCCGAGATTGTCATTGGCAACCGGGACTGGATGGCCTGTGCGGCCTGCAGTGCCGGCCCGGCTTTCGAGGGCGGGGGCATCGAATTCGGCATGCGTGCCGCCAAGGGGGCCATCGAGGACTTTTCCATCGATCCCATGACCCTGGAGCCCATGAATATCACGGTGGGCAATGTCCGGCCGCGCGGCATCTGCGGATCGGGCCTGATAATCATTGCGGCGGTCCTGTTCGAACACGGGGTCATCAACAGCCAGGGCAAATTCAGCTCTGACCTCAACACGGATCGGATTCGCGAACGCAATGGTGTCCATGAATATGTCCTCGCCTGGCAAAAGGACACCCAGATCGATCGCGACGTGGTGATTACCGAAATCGATATCGAAAACCTCATCCGGGCCAAAGGTGCCATATACAGCGGCTGCATGACCCTGCTCGAGGAGGTCGGCATGGGGGCAGCCGACATCGAACACATTATCCTGGCCGGCGGCTTCGGTTCCTACGTGGACCTGGAAAAAGCCATGACCATCGGCCTGCTGCCCGAAATCGATCCGGACCGGATCACCTTCATCGGCAACGGCTCTCTCATGGGGGCCAAAATGAGTTCCCTGACCAATCGAATCAGGCGGGATGTTGGCGCCGTGACCCGCATGATGACCAGCTTTGAACTATCCGAAACACCTTCCTATATGGACAACTATATCGCCGCCCTTTTCCTGCCGCATACCGACATGAACCTGTTCCCAGGTGTGAAACAGCGGATTGATGCACACCGGCCAAAGGGTGCTTAATCCAACCATTGGGATTCAGCCAAATCGGTATCGCGATCGGAACCGGGATCGAAATCGGTGCCGAAACTGCCTTGCCGTGAACGATCCCGGTAGCGATTTCGATCCCGATCCCGATACAAAGCCCCAACTGTCTGAAACCAGTAAGTTGAGCCACTTAAGTTCATTGAGTTTTTAAATGAAATTCAGCGGACTGTTCTATTGACAAAAAGGCCTTCGTTATATAATTGGTAATACTTGGTTAATTCCGGCGGCCCACACGCTATCTGCCGGATTAATCAAGCAAAAGTACACCGGTGAGCCGGAGACGTCACCATGTACAACCGGTTGTGCCTGAAACCGGGCAAGGGGGCACATATGGTAGTTTGACACTTTTCCTGCCCGAATAGGATTCCAGCATCTGCATGGTCATTTTTTCACACGCAGTTCCACCGTTCTCATCCGGACATAACACCTGTCGAATCAGGTGCCTAAATACGCATAAAAAATTCATTTTGAAAGGGGGTCGATAAAGCCTACTAGTGCAGCGCGTTTATGGCTGCGAGCACACCGATAAGTGACTTGAGCGTGTAGCTGAATGAAACGTTAATCTTTGACAAAGGAGACAGACATTGGGTTTCGAATTCTACAAAGAATCCTACGCCGGTGGCATCAAGCCGATATCCATCGGTAAAGGAGACAAAGCCGTTACAGTGGGTGGCGAAACCTCCTACCCATTCTACCAATTCGAAGGGGAGATGCCCAATAAACCCAGAATTGCTATGGAAATCTGGGACATGGAACCGGAAGAGTGGCCGGAGGCAGCCCTGGCGCCGTTTAAAGACGTCGTCGCTGACCCGGCCGCCTGGGCGAAAAAATGCGTGGACGATTTCGGTGCTGAGATGATCGTCATGCAGCTCAAGAGCGCCGATCCCAACGCGGACGACGCCAGCCCGGCGGATGTGTCCGCCAAGGTTAAAAAAGTTCTGGATGCTATTGATGTTCCCTTGATTCTCTGGGGAACGACAAACATCGAAAAGGACGAAGAGGTCTTCAAACAGATCTGTGAAGACCACGAAGGGGCCCAGCTGACAATCGGCCCCGTTGAAGACAAAAACCACAAGGGAATCGGGGCCGCGGCTATGGGCTACGGTCACACCGTCATTTCCTCCTCCCCCATTGACGTAAACCTTGCCAAACAGGTCAACATCCTGCTGGAAAATCTGGGTATGCCCATGGACAGCATCATCGTTGATCCGACCACGGGCGGACTGGGCTACGGCCTGGAATATTCCTATTCCGTAATGGAACGTCTGAGCATGGCCGCCATGGCGCAGGGGGACGACAAACTGCAATTCCCGATCATCAACAACCTGGCCAACGAAGTCTGGAAGTGCAAGGAAGCCAAGCAGAGCGTGGAAGAGGCGCCCACCCTGGGCGATCCGGAACGCCGGGGCATCCTCATGGAAGCCGTCGGGGCGGTCTGCTATCTCATGGCCGGTTCCAACGTGCTGATCATGCGTCATCCGGAAGCCATCCGCATGACCAAGGCCTTCATCGACCTGGTCAGTGACGGCGGCAGCGCAGCCGACGTGGCCGGCATCGCCAAGCAGCTTGACGATGTCGACATCGACTATGCCGCCATCTCACCCGAGCCGGATCTGGCGATAGAGGAAGAGAAGAAAGCCGCCGCACCGGCCAAGAAAGCCGCACCTAAGAAAGCGGCTGCCAAGAAGGCCGCGCCCAAGAAGGTGGCTGCCAAGAAAGCCGCGGCCAAGAAAGCGGCGGCCAAGAAGGCTGAACCGGCCCCGGCCCCGGCGGAAGATCCGGAAGCCAAGGCCAAAGCGGAAGCCGAAGCCAAAGCCAAGGCTGAAGCCGACGCCGCTGCCAAGGCCGAAGCGGAAGCCAAAGCCAAGGCGGAAGCCGAAGCCAAGGCCGCAGCGGAAGCGGAAGCCAAAGCCAAAGCTGCAGCCGAAGCCGAGAAAGCCGAAGCAGCCAAGGCACACGCCGAGCGTGAAGCGGCTGAAGACGAACTGCGGCAAAAACGGGCGGCCGAGCGTGAAAAACTGGTCGCTGCCCGGGCAGCCCAGGCTTCTGACGAGCCGGTCTCCATGACCGCCGCCGACGAGCAGAAGGACGAGATGACCAAGATGATCGAGCGGCTCGACTGGCTCCATAAACGCGCTTAGTGTCTCCGGGGCCTGAACGGCCATCGGCGGCAGTACCGGCGCCAATTGATATCTCTAAAAGTAAATAACATGAGGAGGAACCTCAGATGGCAGAAGTAAAAGACAAGAAAGCAGCCAAAAAACCCAAACTCGCTGATCCGGTATCCGCGTCCATGGATCTGGCAACTCAGGAGTTGATCAAGCGGTCTCAGGATCTGGGCATTGATACGGTCTTTGATCGGGCCGTTCAAATGAAACCCTGTAACATAGGTCTCCAGGGCACCTGTTGTAAAAATTGTGCCATGGGCCCCTGCCGCCTGCCCCTGCCCAAGGGCGGTATCGAAGGTGAAGATACCCGCAAGGGCCTGTGCGGCGCTACCGCCAACACCATTGCGGCCCGTAACTTTGCCCGTATGGTGGCGGCCGGTACCTCGGCCCATTCAGACCATGGCCGCAACGTAGCGGAAGTGTTCCTGTCCGTGGCCCGGAAAGAGACCGAAGACTACAAAATCAAGGACCCCGCCAAATTGATGCAGATTGCACCCGCCTTTGGCGTTGCCACCACAGTGGAAGAAGATGGCGAAACCAAAACACGCGACCTGGACGAGGTTGCCCTCGAAGTAGCGGAGATCGCGCTGGCAGAATGGGGTAAATCGGAAGGCGAGCTGATGTATCTCAAGCGTGCCCCGGAAGCCCTGTATGAGAAGTGGGTAAAGCACGGCGTGCGTCCCCGGAACGTGGATCGCGAAGTGGTGGAAATCATGCATCGCACCGCCATGGGCGTGGACCAGGATTACAAGAATATCATCAAGCAGTCCTCCCGGTGCTCTCTGGCCGATGGCTGGGGCGGGGCCATGATGGCTACCGATCTTCAGGATGTGATGTTCGGTGCACCTACGCCACTACAGTCGGAAGCCAACCTGGGGATCATGAAGGAAGACCAGGTCAACATCATTGTCCACGGGCATGAACCGGTTCTTTCCGAGATGATCGTCGCCGCGGCCCAGTCAGCGGATATGCTCGACTACGCCAAAAAGAAGGGTGCCAAGGGGATCCAGTTGGGCGGCATCTGTTGTACGGCCAACGAGGTACTGCAGCGCCACGGCATTCCGCCGGCAGGCACGTTCCTGCAG
>Ga0126327_10000106_pt1 | contig 22111 bp, 16 predicted proteins | sample InaspJWI30metaG_FD_101392 | JGI IMG/M metagenome (GOLD analysis project Ga0126327, IMG submission 101392) | Marine gutless worms symbiont microbial communities from Oahu, Hawaii - Inanidrilus sp. 1 OAHU.JWI-30 metaG | ecosystem: Host-associated > Annelida > Digestive system > Unclassified... | reverse complement strand
TTTCTCTGCGCCTCTGCGTCTCTGCGCGAGAATATCATTTTTGCGCCTAAAAAATTAGAGGAAACTCATGTTTAAGAAAATTCTTATCGCAAACCGGGGGGAGATCGCCCTGCGAGTCATGCGCACCTGCCGTGAAATGGGGATTGGCACAGTAGCGGTCTATTCGGATGTAGACACCCGGGCCCTGCATGTGCTGGAAGCCGATGAAGCCGTCCACCTGGGTCCGGCGGAACCAGCGAAAAGCTATCTGGACATTGATCGGGTGATAGCTGCCGCAAAAGAAACCAACGCCGAAGCCATTCATCCCGGTTACGGATTTCTGGCCGAGAATGCCGTTTTTGCAGAACGCTGCGATCAGGCGGGGCTCGTCTTCATCGGCCCCCCGGCCGGCGTTATCCGCGACCTGGGTGATAAAATTACCGCCCGCCGGATCATGGAAAAAGGCGGGGTTCCGGTCATTCCCGGGATGAACGAAGCAGCCGGCGACCCCACAGCCTGGGCTGCGCATGCAGACGAAATCGGCTACCCGGTACTCATAAAGGCGGCGGCCGGCGGTGGTGGGAAAGGCATGCGGGTGGTGGACGACCCTGAGGATCTGGCCGAAGCGTGTGAGGCCGCCGCCCGGGAGGCCGAGGCAGCTTTCGGCAGCGGCACTATCTACATGGAAAAATTTCTATCAAAATCCAGGCATGTAGAGATTCAGATCCTGGCCGACAGCAAAGGACAGGCCATCCACCTGTTCGAGCGGGAATGCTCCATCCAGCGCCGCCATCAGAAGATCATCGAGGAAACCCCCAGCCCGGCACTGGATGCCGTGCTGCGTGCAAAAATGGGGCAGGCAGCCGTGGCCGCCGCCCAAGCCTCCGGCTATATAAATGCCGGCACGGTAGAATTCATACTCGACCCGGAAGGCAATTTCTACTTTCTGGAAGTCAATACCCGCCTTCAGGTAGAGCACCCCATTACAGAAATGATCACCGGGGTGGACCTGGTTCGTCAGCAGATTGAGATCGCCGCCGGCAGCCCTCTGACACTGGCCCAGGAAGATCTCACCATCCGGGGGCATGCCATCGAATGCCGGATCTATGCGGAAGATCCCGCACAGAACTTCATGCCGTCGCCAGGGACCGTCACGTATCTCCAGGAACCATCCGGCCCGGGTGTCCGCAACGACTGCGGGGTCTACTCCGGTGTGGAGGTTCCCATGGAATACGATCAGATCATCTCCAAGCTGGTGGTGCATGCCGAAACCCGGGAAGCGTCCATTCAGCGGATGGTGCGCGCCCTGGAAACCTATACCATCCTGGGGGTCAAGACCCCTATCAGCTTTTTACTGGACGTCATGGAATCGCAGCCGTTTGCCGACGGCGCAACGTACACAGACTTTATCGATACTCATTTTGCGGACTGGGTGCCTAATTTTGCCGACCTGGACCTGGCGGCCGTTGCCTGGGTGGCCGATGCAATGGCACCCAGAAATCAACCTATCACAACCGCTGTCGGACAGGTTAAACACACCGGCCCGTGGCAGACCCTGGCAAACTGGCGACTGTAAATAGGCAATCAGACTGAAGACTTTTAGGCTGAAGGAAAAAGATCCTTTTGTGACCGAGCGCAGAATATTAGCAGGAGAAAAAAGTGGAATACAAACTACGCTGCAATGAAGATACACTATCCCTGGCGGTTGAAACTGCAGGCGAGGGGCAACTCAAGGCCACCATCGGCGACAATCAATATGAGGCCGCCTTCCAGCGCATTACTGACAACTGCCTGCAACTCAGCGTAAACGGCCGGCAGGTCAGCGCGTTTGTGGCCGGCACGCCTACCGGTAAAGCGATAACCATTAATGGCCGCACCTGGCTGTTCGAGGATGAGACATCACGCGGCACACGAGCTCGCCGTGAACCCCAGGGCAGCCCCCGGAACGTATCCCCGCCCATGCCGGCAGTTGTCACCAAAATTTTGGTAACCACCGGTGAGGCCGTGGAAAAAGGGCAGGGTCTGCTGGTTGTTTCCGCCATGAAGATGGACACCACCCTGACAGCGCCCTTTGACGGGGTAGTGACAAAAATCAACTGCGCCGAAGGTGACAAGGTGACGCCCAAGCAGGTGTTAGTGGATATTGAAGCCGCAAAAGGTGCAGAGACCGATACCACCGTCTAAATGGATTGACGAACTAATTGGTTTTGAATTTTCCCTTTGGGACGCCGAGCATCAGAGAAGGGGCGGGAAGAAGAGCTGTGCGTGTCTGAGCGCCAGCGAGTTCCACAGCTCGCCGCCCCTTCGAGAAGCACAGGGCAGCCCGCAGGGCCGCGTACCACGTGCGTTTTCTTTTGGTTCGTTTTCTTTCACGCGAAAGAAAATGAACAGAGCGTTTTACTTTCAGAGGCAGTTCCAGATTAGCTAAAAGCAATAAACTAGACAATTCTAAGGAGGCAATAAGGTGCCTGATAAAGATCTGCTCTACGAGGTCGTAGACCACGTCGCTACCATCACCATCAATCGTGAACCCCAGCGCAACGCCATCAGCCCGGATGCACTGACTCTCTTTCACGAGTACCTCGATTTTGCCGAATCCGACGAAGCTGTGCGCGTGGTCTGTATCACCGGCGCCGGCGAAAGGGCTTTCTGTTCGGGGGCAGACTTGGCCGGCGGCATGGGAGCTGATGACGACAGCCGGAGCCTTTTCGACCGTTATGCCCTGCTCATCAGCCGGCTGGCAGACTTTCCCAAACCCACTGTTGCCCGTATTAACGGTTACTGTTTGGCCGGCGGCACAGGTTTCATGCTGGGCTGCGATATCGCCATCGCCAAATCCTCGGCCAAATTCGGCACACCTGAAGTGAATGTGGGCCTGTTTCCCATGATGATCGGTGCCCTGATCTTTCGCAATGTCCCCCGCAAAAAGGCCATGGAGATGATCCTGCTGGGCGAGAAACTCACGGCCGACCAGGCCCTGGACATGGGCCTGATCAGCCGGGTGGTTGCGGATGAAAACTTCGATGAAGACGTCCAGGAAGTACTTGGGGCCCTGGCCGTTAAAAGTCCCATCGGCATGCGCATCGGCAAAGAGGCCTTTGCCGCCGTTGAACAAATGCCCCTGGAAGAAGCGGTCCTCTATCTGGGCGGAAGCTTGCGGAAGTGGCCGCGACCGAAGATGCCCGGGAAGGTATCATGGCTTTTTTGGAAAAGCGCACACCGCAGTTCACGGGGAAATAGAGACCCGGATTGAGCGCTTAGCGGCAAGCTTTTAGCTGTTGACCCTTTAAAAACCGGGCACAGCCAGACTGCGCTTGCACTCGCTTGGTCTATCAGCCGACAAATTTAACACTTGCATTGTTTTGGCTAACGGCTAACGGCCAATAGCTGACAGCTTATCCTGGAAGAATTATGCTATACGCATTCGAAGGGCGTCAGCCCGTCATCGGCAGGGACACCTACATCAGTGATCTGGCTCAGGTCATCGGTGATGTGGTCATCGGCGACAACTGCTACATCGGCCACGGCGCCATTTTGCGCGGCGATTACGGCCACATCGAAATCGGAGACGGCACGGCGGTGGAAGAAGGTGTCATTATCCATGCCCCCCCGGATCACTATAACCGGATCGGGAAAAGGGTCACCCTGGGCCACGGGGCCATCCTGCACGGAGATTGGGTTGGAGACGGAGCCGTTGTCGGTATGGGCGCGGTACTGAGCATTTTAAGCCGGATTGGGGCCGGATCCATCGTGGCCGAAGGGTCACTGGTAAAATGGGGCCAGATAATCCCGGAAAACGTGGTGGCCGCAGGAAATCCCGCTAAGGTCAAAAGGGAAGTGAGCACCAAGGATATGGAGATCTGGAACTGGGGCAAACAGCTTTACGTGGATCTGGCCAAGCGGTACCTGAAGTCCGATCTCCAACCGATGACTAGCGATCAATGCCGGGCGAAATGAATTTCAAGGGCATGCATCGCGCAGAGACGCAGAGGCGCGGAGAAAAGCATTAAAATGTCCGGCTTCGCCGGATAAAAACCAAAGAATCTTTGTTACAACAATTGTTAATTGGTTTGTCGCACGATGGTGCGACGAAATTCTGGCTTTGCTATTCTCTGCGCCTCTGCGTCTCTGCGCGAGAATATTGGTTTTAAGGTCCTTTTGAAACAAGAGGTGATAAAACATGGCAGACTCCAAGAACAGCGAAAAACTGATTATCGCCAATTGCAGCGGCTTTTATGGCGACCGGCTTTCCGCGGCCGAAGAGATGGTCACCGGTGGGCCCATCGATATCCTGACTGGTGACTATCTGGCCGAGCTGACCATGGCCATCCTGTTCCAGAAAAAACTCAAGGCCCCGGAGGCCGGCTATGTTCCCACTTTCCTGAAACAGATGGAAGCCGTCATGGGTACCTGCCTTGACAAACAGATCAAGGTGGTAACCAATGCCGGGGGGTTGAACCCGGCCGGCATGGCGCAGGCGCTGCAAGAGATGGCTGCCAAACTTGGCCTCGAACCGCAGATCGCCTACCTTACCGGCGATGACCTGATGCCGCGCCTGGCAGAGCTGCAGGAAAAAGGCGAATTGTTCAGCCACCTCGACAAGGGAATCAGCCTGGCCGATGCAGGGGCGCTGCCGATCACGGCCAATGCCTACCTGGGTGGGTGGGGCATTGCGCGCGCGCTGCAGCAGGGCGCGGACATTGTGGTTTGCGGTCGGGTGGCAGACGCAGCTCTGGTGGCCGGTCCCTCCGCATGGCACTTCGACTGGGAAACCACGGACTGGGATAAGCTGGCGGGAGCTTATACCGCCGGCCATATTATCGAGTGCGGTGCCCAGGCCACGGGCGGCAATTATTCTTTCATCGATGAGGTGCCCACATACCGGGATGTCGGCTTTCCCATTGCAGAAATCTACCCGGACGGCAACTTCGTCATCACCAAACACCCGGACACCGGCGGTATTGTTTCAGTGGGCACGGTTACGGCCCAGCTGCTTTATGAGATTGCAACCCCAACCTACCTGACGCCGGATGTGGCCGTTCGATTCGACACCCTCGCATTGACACAGGACGGACCGGACCGGGTCCGCGGCAGCGGCACCCGCGGCGAGCCGCCCACAGACACTGCCAAAGTCTGCATCAACACCCTGGGCGGCCACAAGAATTCAATGACAGTCATCCTCACCGGCCTCGATATTGAGAAAAAGGCCCGGATCGTGGAGGAAACGCTGTTCAGCAGTCTGGGCGGACGCGAATTATTCCAGACGGTCGATGTCCAGCTTGTACGATCCGACAAAGCAGACCCGGCAGCCAACGATGAAGCCTTTGCCTTTTTACGCATCACGGTCATGGACCCGGACGCCAAAAAAGCGGGCAAGCTCTTTTCATCCGGGGTAGTGGAAATGGCCCTGGCCAGTATCCCCGGTTTCACTTTAACAGCCCCCCCGGGAAACGGCTCACCTTCCGTGGTTCACTGGCCCACACTGGTGTCCTCAAGCTGCCTTCAGCCAGAGATCCACATTGGTGGTAAGGACACCCTCGTTCCCCTGGGCGCCGGGCCCTATGAACCGGTGGAGGTAAACCCGCCCGAGTCGAAGATACCGGCAGTCCCGGAGGGCCCCACCGTCCAGGCGCCCTTGGGGCGGGCCTTTGCCACCCGGGCCGGCGACAAGGGCGGCAACGCCAACCTGGGTATCTGGGCGCAATCATCGGAAGCATATGCGTTCTTAGATCAATATCTGACCACGGACACACTCAAAGAATTGCTACCGGATTGCGCCGGCTACGAAATCGACCGCTACAAGCTGCCCAATCTGCTGGCCGTCAATTTCTACATTCATGGATTACTCGGGGAAGGGGCAGCCGCTTCGGTGCGCAGTGATCCCCAGGCGAAGACCTTGGGCGAGTATCTGCGAGCGAAAGTTATCGAAATGCCGGCTTCTATCTTGGTGGTACCAGAGGACCGGTAGAGTTTAATGCTTAGTCTTGATCTTGCTCATAATCTTAATCTGGTTTTCAGGGTTTCATGCGGTACATGCCAAGTGCAGGATTAAGAGTAAGATTAAGCTCCAGTACAAGCGCAAGAAAAGAGAGGAATAACCATGCAACAGATCTGCCGCGATTTAACCTGGGAACAGGACAATCTGGATAACCTGGTCAGCGATCTCACCCCTGACCATTGGGCCTTGGTCACCCTGTGCCTGGACTGGACCATCAAGGATGAAATTTGCCACCTTGCTTATTTTGACTACACTGCGCGACTGGCTGCCACCGATTCTGAAGCCTTTACCCAACACCTGATCGAAGACTTCGGCCAGGTAAAAGACATGGATGATGTCACCAATATAACGCTTGCCCGGGGTCGTGCGCTGGATGTGGAAGGTTTGCTGGCCTGGTGGCGCACGGAACGCCGCCGGCTGAACAAGGCCCTGGCCGGCCTGGACCCCAAAGAGCGCCTGCCCTGGTACGGGCCGCCCATGAGCGCACTTTCCTTTGCCACAGCGCGCCTCATGGAAACCTGGGCCCATGGTCAAGACATCTATGACACCCTGAAGCAGCAGCGCCCTGTCAGCCCGGGCCTCAAACACATCGCCCATCTGGGCGTCTCCACCTTCGGCTGGAGTTTCACGAACCGCGGTCAGGAGGTACCCGACACCCCTGTTTATATAGCCCTGACCGGCCCGGCCGGTGAAACGTGGACCTGGGGAGATGCAGATTCAGGGGAAACCATTACCGGTCCGGTCGAAGACTTTTGCCTGGTGGTCACCCAGCGTCGACACGTGGACGACACGGCCCTGGCTGTAAAAGGGGGCACGGCCCGCCAATGGATGCTGGTCGCCCAGGCTTTCGCCGGCCCGCCAGACAAAGGACCACCCGCGGGAACCTTTGTTTGAAAGACCAATGCATTTCCCAGCAGCGTCCCCTGATAGCTGCCTGCCTGCGGGTGCTTCCGTTAACTGCGAATGATTGCGTAAACCTGTAGATCCCGATGTATGCGCTCAATTAGAATCATGTACCCGATGGCCGGTGCCGGGATTTACATCGAAAATATTTTTTTGTATAAAAGATTGAAAGCCGACGGTAGCGTATTACGCGGCAAATGGGAGGTGCAGCCGCAGGGACCAATACTGGCCCTTGCTAGGGCCGGTGCTTCTATCGGGCCCTATTTGGGTTGGTCCAGAACTTCGCGCACTTTAGCGGAAAGGTCGCCCATGTTGTATGGCTTCTGGATGAAACCGTCGCAGCCCATCTCGATGATTTCCGCCGCTTCTTCGTTGATGCTGTAGCCGCTCGACAGCAGCACCCGGGCCTCGGGGTTCATTTCCTTCAAGCGGGTATAGATTTCACGTCCGTCCATACCAGGCATAATCAAATCGAGAATGACCAGGTCGATTTTATCCGCATGGGCTCGATACAACTCCAGCGCAGTCTTGCCGCTGGTGGCCACAAAGACTTCATAGCCGAGAATCTCCTGGATTTCCTGACCTACATCCAGAATCATCTTTTCATCATCGACTAAAAGCAGTGTCTCCTCACCGCGAATGATGCTCTCGTGCGACGCTTTCTCCGGGGCCACCACCTTTTCGGTGGCGGGCAAATAGACGCTGAAAGTGCTGCCTTTGTATTTCTCACTTACGACTTCAATAAAACCGCCGTGATTATATATAATGCCGTAGGCGGAAGCCAGCCCCAGACCGGTACCCCGGCCGATTTCCTTGGTCGTAAAAAAGGGGTCGAATATTCTGTCGACAACCTCGGCATCCATGCCGATGCCGGTATCGGTGATGGCAAACTTGGCGAACTTTCCGGGAGTGACATCATGACCCCGGGCCGTATGGTCGTCTATGTCGCAATTTTCCGTCCGGATGAACAGGTCGCCTCCGCCGGGCATGGCCTGCCAGGCATTCACCAGGATATTCAGCAGCACCTGTTCGATCTGGCCCTGGTCGACCTCCACGGCCCAGAGCGCTGGTTCATAGGCTTCGTGGATGGTCACATCTTTGCGCGTGCGGCCGAAAAGGCGGCTTTGCTTCTGAATGAAATCGTTCAAATCAATGGTTCTAATTTCGTACTTGCCGCCCCGGGCAAATCCGAGCAGCTGTTTGGTCAATGCAGCGGCACTCTGGATATACTCTTCTATGCCGTGCAGATGCTCCAGCAAGCTGGAAGAGGCGTCAACACTCATTTTCATGATGGACGCGCGCCCCTGAATGCCCATGAGCAGGTTGTTAAAATCGTGGGCGACTCCGCCGGCCAGGGTTCCCAGGGATTTCATCTTCTGGGCCTGGTAGAGCTGGTTTTCCAGCTTTTTGCGGGTGCTGATATCTCTGAAGTTTGCAACCCGCAGTGCTTTTTCCCGGTACTGGTAGGAGCGGCCGGCCATAAAACAATGAAAAGAGGCACCTTCCCTGCGTATGCCAACACCTTCAAAACGATTGTCGGCCCCGGAATTAATATTTTCAATTATAGCTTTCCATGATTCCGGTGTAACCAACTGTTCAATGGACATACCGATCAGGTCGGCAGGGGCATATCCAAAGATCCGGCCCATGGCCTCATTGGTATCGACAATGCCCCCTTTATCGTGGATCACGATGCCTTCTTCGGTCAGTTCGGATAACATCCGGAATCTCTTTTCACTTTCCAGGACGGCTGCCTCTGCTTTTTTACGCGCGGTGATATCGTGGGCAACCACGGTCGCCGTCACCGGCGTGGAACCTTCATAGGTGTAAGTCGCGTTCAGGCTCATGACAAACTGGCTGCCGTCTTTTTTCAAGGCCGTATACTCCGCGGTCTCGGGTACTTCTCGGCCGGCTGCCATGTTTTCGATCCGCTCGCAATACTTCTGCTGGCTCTCGGGTGTAAGCAATTCAAGAGCATCCCGTGACAGCAGTTCCGACCGGCTGTAGCCGGTATATTCACAGATGCCGTCATTCACGCTGAGCAGCCGGCCGGTCTTTAAATCGATCTCATAGATCCCGGCCGGGGCAATATTGAAGATCTGCCGGTAGCGCTCCTCGCTTTTTACCAGATTTTTTTCCGCCTCCTTTTGCTGGGTGATGTCCTCGCCGATCCCGAGAATGCCGACGACGTTACCCTGGAGGTCAACTCTGGGGCTGAGGTGCAATTTCATCCACAGCTGGCGTCCATCCTTGGTTTGCTCGGCCAGCTCACAACTCACTGCCCGCTTTTCCTTTTGCAGCAATTGGCGCATTTCATCAGCCAGCTGCTCCTCCTCAACCCCGGGGTAGAGAATTTTTATCTTGTGTTTGCCAACCACTTCCTCGGCACTGTAGCCAAAGAGTTCTTCGGCGCCGCGGTTCCAAAATATAATGTTTTGGTCTAAATCGGTCGATACGATAGAAATAGAGTAAGCGCTGTTCAGAATACTCTTGAGAAAATCATTTGCTTTGGTCAGGTCATGTTCGGCGTTTTTGTAATCGCTGATATCATTCAGTATAATCAGGGAATGGGCTTCCTGCGACTGCAGGGGGACGACCTTCAGGTTGACAAACCGGGTATCCACTGAAATCAGGACTTCCGGAGCCCCGGACTTGCCGTGCCCACCATTGCCACCCAGAAGTGGCTCTATTTTCGAGGCCTGGTCGGGAGGAAATAGCGCGGTCAATTCCTGACCCAGGATGGCATCCCGGGATTGGTCCAGCATCGCCTGGGCCGCTGGATTTACAAATACTATCCTTTTTTCTGCATTCACCTCCAAAATACCCTCGGACATACGGTCCAGGAGCAGCTGAAAGTGCTTTTTAGAGTCAAGCAGTTCTTTCGTAATCAGCCGTGGATAAACATCCTGCAGCCCAATGATGTTGCCGGCGGCACAATACTTTTTGGAAGCTTCGGGATTCTGGACTACCTCGGCTATATAACCCTTCATGTTGCTCAGAGGGCCTTTGGCAATACAGGCATCCGCCCCCAGATCTTTCAGGTTTGTCCATTCCTCAGCAGCGATGGCGGATAGAATTACCAGGAATGTGGTTTCATATTTGGGGTCGTTTCGTAAGATCTGGCAAAATACCTTGCCGTCGATGTTCGGCATCACGTAGTCCACGAAACAGATATCGGGGGTAAAATCATCTAAAAGATCCAGGGCCCCGAGACCATCCTGGGCCGTCACAACCGTGTGCCCGTCCGCGGTGAGGAATTTTTCTATAAATTTTAAAAAGATGGGATCGTTGTCGATTACAAGAATATTCATTTAACTCCTGCTCGCACTGAAAAATAAGCACAATGACTGGTTAGCCGGCAGCTGCTTGTGTGGCAACGTTGGTTTCATAGGTTTGGCAGGGATATTACGTACAGGTGAATATTAACGAATTAATCAAAAAGGTGCTACTAAATTTTGAATCGCCACCAAGAAATATGGGCACAAGTGGCTTTTCCAACCAGCCACCCCTCAGCACCCCTATTGCGAAAAGCACCGATACCAATGGGTGGTCAATAATCATAGGAATGTATTGACAGGGCCCGCGACCGGATGTTCTCCACGGTGGCTCGGTCCGGTTTAAAAGGCAAAGCCGGGGGACGTGGTTTCCCGATCCGATTCGTCTGCGCAAAGGGCGTCTGGGCAACCTTTAAATTGTAGGCTGTCACCATCAGGGCTTCCAGGTTGACCACATCTGCGATGTTATACGCCAGCAGGGTTACCAGGGCAGCCCGCTTGTTGCGTATCTGGTATTCCCGCCAGAGCAGGGGGGCGAAAGCCCCGTCGATGCCTTCCAGATCAGGGCGGCCAACCCCCAGGGCCCGCTCACAGTGTTTCAACCCGCCCTTATACCCCAGGCTGGCCAGGACGTAACGCAGATCGATATGGGCCTGGGGCATCTTTATCCGCAGATACGATTGAATGTACGGAATATCGAAAGTCTTTCCGTTGTATGTCACCAGCACCTGGTATTTTTGGATATCCTCAACGAATTCTTCCAGGTTGCGGCCGTTGATGTACCAGAAAATATCGCGCCCGTCATACAGCGCAATGGTGGTGATATGACCATAGTAACTGTCCAGCCCGTCAGTCTCGATATCCAGGTAGGCCGTGCGGTTTCTAAACTCGGGGAAAAAGCGCCAGCTCAAGGCAGCCGGCAGCAGCTTTTCGAAATAAACCGGGTTGCCCCGGTCTAGCTGCACTTGGGATTCCGGGCAGTAAGCCTGCAGAGCGGCCACTGTTTTTTGCAGCAGCCCGCAGTCTGGGATTTCAGCAAACGCCTGCCAGTCCGTAATACCGGCAGCCCAGATCCTCTCTTCGGTTTTACGACCGATGCCGGGTATATGCTGAAAAGTGTTTGGCAGCATGGCGGATACAGATCCCGGTTAAAGGTGAATAGTGTTGAAAAGTGATATCCTACTGGCAGCCAGGTTTGTGCGCATTTGGCGCACATACTCCGGTGGTTCTGCATCCTGCCAGCGTGGATACCCACCTTGCCAGACATACCGGATCAAGGCTTGAAAACTATCGAAGGTAAAACGAAAGTCGCCAATTTGGACCACACGGGCGGCTTCCTGGACGGCAACAGAAATGGATCTTAGCGTGCCATAGGCTTCGACCAGGGTTGCGACCAATTCCCGGTTCTTGTGACCATCGGGTTGCTGTTTAAAGTCTGCGGGTCGGCGTGGAAAAGGAAATTGCCGATAGACGGCCCCGATAAATCCGCTGTAGCGGATCCCGTGGATGGCCCCCATCAGGTCCCCAACCTGTTGCGGCGGCTGAATATCATGGACAAGCCAGCTGTCCCGACAGGAAGCCGGGTCATCTGCCTTAGCCATGCCGGCGATGCTGGCGCAGAATTGATCGGCGAAGAGAAAATAATGCTCCAGCAGCAGCATATCGGTATCTATGTTGAAGAACCCGAAGGCAATCTGACCGTGGCTGATGGTTTCAAAGGCTAACGGCATGCGTCTATTGGCCCCGGCTGGAGTCGAGGGTGAACTGCCACCGGCAAAACAGATCGTCCGGATGGGGATCCGGCGGCGCAAAATCACAATGGACCTGAATGCGGTCATCGATAACCCGGGCGAAGTTTATGAATTCCCGCCGATGCATCTCCTTGCAGTTGTATTCACCCAGACCTCGATCCAGGCGGGCTACCTGGGTCGGACAGGACGGCACCGTCAAGGTTACCCGGGTTTCAGTTTGTTCGATCTGGTATCCGACCAGAATGCACCAGGGGAAATAGCGCAAGGCCTGTACAAACCCTTCGAGACCGGTTGCTTCTATCTTAAACCTGCTTTGCAGGTCCCTGGCGGCCATACCAGCCACCTTTTCCCACACCTTCTCATTGATTTGCTCGGCGGTCTGCTGGTCAAACTGTTCGCCGACTTTGATAAACCAGAAAGCATCCACCACCCGGTAGTGCCAGAGCAGAAAGCGAATATAGCTGCGTAGCTCAGCGGTCTCCATCTTCTCAAAAAGGCTGAAATCCATGCCTGCCACCTCCTTCTTGGCGATACTATTGCAGTCTGCCATGAGGCTGTCAACATTGATCAACGGTGTCCGTGCCCATTGAATTTTGAGAGCGATAAAGATGCGCCATTAAATCAAGCGCCTTTATAAGGATGCGATTTTACCAGCCTGAAAACACCAAAGGCACGCTAATTAATCCAGGAAAAGATAACGTGCCTTTAGTGCCCATTTTCGAAGATTGGCAAAGGGTATCTGTATTGACTAAAGGGCGGCCACATCAATTTCCATGACCGCATCTTCCGCCGCTGAAATACCGTCCATTTTACCCAATGCTTCCGGTAGCAGGGCTTTCAAAAAATAGCGAGCGGTATTGATCTGACCATTATAGAAAATGGCGTTCTTATCTTTAGCCAGCTTCTTGTCCCGGGCCACGGCATCCAGGCCGGTCAGCAGTTTCTCCAGCTCTGTCTGGGCCGCCAGTGCCCGCCATACATGCATCCAGGCCATCACAACCTCTCCCACACTATCGAGAAACGGTTTGGCATAGGCAAACGCTGTCAACACCCGCGGTGACATGGCTGTCTGCCCGAGCCCGAGGGCCACCTCGCCCAGACGATTGACTGCAGTTTCCAAGGAAGCTGCCAAGTCGGTCAGTTCCGGCCAGTCACGGGCCCGGCGGACCGTTTTCTGCATCTCCTCCAGCAGGGTCATGAAGTATAAGCCCTTTTTCATACCCATTTTTCTTCCCAGCAGGTCCACGGCCTGGATGCCGTTGGTCCCCTCGTAGATGCTGGTTATCTTGCAATCCCGCAGGTACTGCTCTACCGGGTATTCTCCGGTATACCCGTATCCGCCATAGACCTGGACGGCCTCGGTGCAAACATCGAAAGCACGATCGGAGCAATAGGCTTTCACAACCGGGGTCAGCACTTCGATAAGCCCTTCATACCTTTCTCTTTCAACGGGATCTGCGGAGGTCTCGGCAATGTCAAAACAGAGGCCGACATAATAGATGAAACTGCGCATGCCGCTCACATAGGCCTTCATCCACAGCAACATCCTGCGGACATCCGGATGCTCCACTATGGCTACCTGAGGCGCTTGAGGATCCATCATCTGGAGCAGGTTCTTCCCCTGCTTGCGCTCCTTGGCATAGTTCAAAGCAAACTGGTAGGCCGCGCCCCCCATGGACATGCCCTGGATACCGACCCCCAGCCGGGCTTCGTTCATCATGTGGAACATGGCGCGCATCCCCCGGTTGGCTTCGCCCAGCAAGGTGCCGATGCAACCACCCCGGCCGCCCAGGGTCAGGCTGCAGGTGCTGCTGCCGTGGATACCCATCTTCTCCTCGATACCCGTACAGACCACATCATTGGGTTCACCCAGGCTGCCGTCTGCGTTGACTCTTATCTTGGGAACCAGAAAGAGCGAGATGCCCTTGGTACCTTCGGGAGCACCTTCTATCCGGGCCAGCACCGGGTGGATGATATTCTCCGTTAAATCCTGCTCACCGCCGGTAATGAATATTTTACTGCCGGTTATAGAGTAGGTGCCGTCTCCATTATCCACAGCGGTCGTTTCCAGAGCACCCACGTCGCTGCCGGCCCCCGGCTCGGTCAACAGCATGCTGCCGCCCCACTGTCCGGAGTACATCTTTGCCAGGTACAATGCCCGCTGCTGTTTGGTTCCAAACAGTTCCACCAGCTTGCCGGCGCCATGGCACAACCCGGGATACATACCGAAGGCGCAATTGGCTCCGGTAAAATACTCGCCAATAGCCGTCGCCGCCATTATGGGCAGGCCCTGCCCGCCGACGGCAGGATCGTCAATCATCGTGATCCATTCGCCTTCCCGATAAAGCTCGAATGCCCGGTGAAACTCTTCCGGTACTTTGACCTCGCCATTTTCGAAGGTGCAGCCTTTCCGGTCACCGGGTGCGTTTGTCGGCAGGATCTCTTTAATGGCCAGTTTGCGGGCCTCGGTAATTATCAGGTCGATGGCTTTTCTATTCAGATCGGAAAATTTTTCATTTTCCAGGATGGACTCCAGCCCTAACTGCTCGAATAGAACAAAATCTACATCTCTACGATCTGCCAGCTCTTGCGTCACGGAAACTCCCCCTATGGTAATTTGGATATGATTTCCTTCATAATCTCGGTGGTACCTCCACCGATGGAAAGGATACGGTTGTCTCTAAAAAGCCTTTCTACCAGAGTGCCGCGCATGTAACCGTAACCGCCGAAAATCTGCACGGCTTCGAATGTAACCTGGTCACCGGTTTGGCAGGCAAAGTTCTTGGCCATGGACACCTGCTTTATCTGGTCGATCCCGGCATCGATTTTGGCCGCTACCCGGTAGGTGAACTCGCGACTGACTTCCACCAGCGTAGCCATGTCGACCAACTTGTGCCGGGTGACCTGAAATCCGGACAGCGGCTTGCCGAACGCTTCGCGTTCTCCCGCATATCGGGCGGCTTCCTCGTAAGCCAGCTGGGCGGTCATATTGGCCATCACGGCCAAAGCCAATCGTTCCATCTGGAAGTTTTCCATGATCAGGTAAAATCCCTGGTTTTCCTCTCCGATCAGGTTTTCCACCGGGACGCGGCAATCATCGAAAAACAGTTCGGCGGTATCTGAAGCCCACCAGCCGGTTTTCTTCAGCTTTCGGGAAGCACTGAAACCCGCGGTGTCTTTCTCGATTACCAGGAAACTAATGCCGTGGGCTCCATCCGGACCGGTTCGAACGGCACACGTAATCTGGTCGGCCCGACAGCCGCTGGTAATGAAGGCCTTGCTCCCGTTGACGACATAGTGGACGCCTTCGCGAGCCGCAATGGTTTTAAGATTGGCCACGTCGCTGCCGCCGCCCGGCTCGGTAATGGCCAAAGCCGCAATCCGGTCACCAGCCAGCACAGGCTTAACAAAGCGCTCCTTCTGCGTCTCGGTACCATGTTTTACGATTGGCGGAATGGCAATGTCCAATGATCCGAGCCCGGCCACGAGGCCGCCTGATCCGCTGCGCATTAACTCCTCACTGGCCGCAATCTTGAAAAAAATATCGCCGGGTGTACCCCCGACCTCATCAGGGTAGCCAATTCCCAGGATGTCTACAGCCGCAGCTTTTTTATAGAGCTCCCGCGGAAATTCTCCGGCTTCCTCCCAGTCATCGACATACGGTTTGATCTCCTTGTCGACAAACTCCTTTACCGATTTACGTACGAGCGCATGGGCCTTGCCGAAATACTCCTGCACACCCGCAGTTTCGGAAAATTCAAATGACATGAGAAACCTCCGGTTGTTATTTCAGGTGCCCCGGCTGAAGGGCTCCGGGGCTTGAGTGAACGTCAGACTCGGGATCGGGATTGCAATCGTTTCAGCAACTCAGGAGCTGATTTCGATTCCTATGACGATTTCGATTCAGATTTTAAACGCTTACTTCATCAGAAGGTTCTTTACCCCGCCCACGATAAAAGCAACGGCATCCTGCCCGATGACGGATATATCCGCAGCGCGATTGTCCTGCCAGATGAGATAGTGATAGGCAATCCGTTCGTACATTCCCATAATGCTGACAGCCATAATCTCGGCAGACAACCGGTTTGGAAAACTTCCGCCGGCGGCCTGCTGCAGATTGATGAGGGCCTGCTCGACATCCGTGATGATTTTATTGAAAAGCTTTTTCCGATGAACCTCGACCACTTCACTCTGGCCGGCCGATTCCCTGAAAAAGATGGCCAGGCGTTCCGGATGTTTGGTGCAGAATTCATCGAAGAACACCTGCCCGGCCCGGGCCAGGCCATCTAAAGAGCCATCGGAACTGGTGAATTCCTTTCCCAGCAAGTTCCTGAGCTGATATCCGATAGCATCGATCAGATGGACCAGGAGATCTTCCTTGTTCTTGAAGTAGAAATAGACGGTACCCACAGAAACCTCGGCCTGGTCGGCAACCTGTTCCATACTGGTCTTATGGAATCCCTGCCGGGCAAAGAGTTTTTCAGCAGCTTCGAAGATTGTCTGGTAACGTTTTTCTCTTTCACGCTGCCGCCGCAGCGCACTTTTTGACAGCGGTTTCGCATTGCTCTGCTGTTTTCTGTTTGCAGCTTTCTTCTTCATCGCCTATGCCGCCTTTTAAGTTTGTTAATATTGCGAGGTCCATTCACGGATGTTAGCGTATGCTTGCGGGTGACGCGAAGCTAATTCCCAATGTAGTGCCAGGCTTGAGCACTTTTGGGACCGGAGGTGTAGCAGACGCTACATCGAGGATCGCAAAAGTGTAAAAACGCCGCCCTGGGCCAAAAGATGCCATCTGTGTATGGGCCTTACTTGTAACCCAACGCATGATCGCCTATCTTGACCCGCGCGATCTCGGTAGAGGTGCCGTAGATTTGCCCCAGCTTTGAATTGCGAAAAGCCCGTTCGGCGGGGTTACCTGATAAAAAGCCTTCACTGGAGAGAATCTGCAGGGCGTACCCGGCCACTTTCTCGGCAGCTTCCGTACAAAAAACCTTCGCACACCAGGTAAGCGACTCTGCTTCCCGGGGGTGGGTGTCATAGGTCCAGGCTGCACGGTACGCAAAGAGCTGGGCGGTCTGATAAAGCGTTAACATTTCGGACAGCTTGAAGGCCACCGCCTGGTAGGCAATCGCCGGTTTGCCCCCGGTCCGGTTTATCTTCGCAGAATCCCGCGCGGTTTCGAATGCGGATTTCAAAGCGCCGAGACTGGCGCCGATCATGACCTGGTCTTCCCACAATCTTAGCATGGACAACAGGCTATCGGTTTGGGCCGGTACGATCACGTGGGAGACCGGTACGCGGCAGTTCTCCAGGGTCAGCATGCAAATCGCGGCACCTTCATAACCACTGGTGACAAACCTTTCCCCCAGGGTCAGTCCCGCTGTATCGCGGGGAACCACAAACAGGGCGGTCTGGTTTTCAAAGCGTCCGGCGACTGCGATCCAATCCGCCAGGGGGCCGTTGATAACAAAGCTTTTCGTACCGTTGACCGCCACCTGCTGTCCCTCCCGTTTGCCATGGGCCGCCAGGGGCTGGTTTTCGGTGTTCATCGATTCCTCTGAAAGCGCCACCGCACCGATCCCGCGGCCCGATTGAACCTGCGTCAATACGGTATCGCGCAGTTCCGGATTCGGGGCCCATTCGGCTACCGCGCGTCCGAACACCCGGCAGCTCATTTCAAGGCTTAAGTAGAACGACGGGGCCGCAGCGGCAACCTGCTCCATGGCGGCAGCCAGTGTCTGCATGCCGATACCAACAGGCCCGCACCCGATGCCGGTGTACCCGGTTGCGGCCAGGGCAGTCAGCGCCCGCCGGAGAACCTGCTCGTCCACGGCCTGATCCCGGACGCGGTGTGGACCAGCCTTATCTGCGAAAGGCTGTATACAGTCGGCAACCGCCTGGATAAACGCCTGTTCTTTTTCACTGAAATCATAGTTCATATAGTTTTCCTCGTTTCATCTACAATCCGTGTCCTTTTAGAATTGGTAGATTTTGGCTCAGGGCAAGGCTGGAGTACTTTTGAGACCGCAGGCGTAGTCAATGCTACGTTGAGGATCTCAAAAGTACGAAAACGCCGCCCTGGGTCAAAATATGCCAATTGTAAAAGGACACTACATGAGTTTCGAGATAATCATCTTCTGCACTTCGGATGTTCCCCCCCCGATCGGCGCCAGGCGGGTGTCCCTGAAAATTCGCTCCACATCGAACTCATGGGTGTAGCCATAACCGCCGTGCAGGGTCACGGCGTCATTGGTAACCGGCAGGCTCCAATCACCGATAAAGAGTTTGGCCACCGCGGCCTCGAGATGGTTCAGGGGCCGCCCCTGATCCTTGCACCAGGCAATCCGGTAAACCAGGCTGCGGCTGGCCTCTCCGAAAATGCGTATGTCTGCCAGCTTGTTCTTAATGGCCTGAAACTTGGCAATCGGCCGTCCGAACTGGACCCGGCCCTTGGCGTAGTCGGCACACCTTTTCAAAAGATAGGTGGTGGAACCCACAAAAGGCGCCAGCAGCGCGCTGCGATCCCACTCTACGGTCTGCATGGCATACAGGAACCCCTCACCTTCCCTGCCCAGTAGATTTTCTGCCGGCAGGCGGCAATCCTTAAACACCAGTTCCGAGGTTTGCGAGCTGCGCACGCCCATCTTCATCAAAGGTTTTCCAGTGGTAAATCCGGGTGTGCCCTTTTCAACGATAAAAGCGGATATGCCGGCATGCTGCTGCTCCGGGTCGGTTTTGGCATACACGACTGCAACGTCGGCTATGGGGCCGTTGGTTATCCACATTTTCGTGCCATTGAGCACGTAGTGGTCGCCATCTTTGACAGCCGTGGTAGACAGGGAGGCGACATCTGAACCGGCATCCGGTTCGGAGAGCCCCATACAGCCGATCCATTCGCCCCGAGCCAACCGGGGGATATATTTCTGCCGCTGCGGCTCCGTACCGTGGCTGAATATAGTGTCCGCGCATAAGAAGGAATGCGCTCCATAGGCTAGCGTCAGACCGCCATCGACGCCGGCTTCACCCAGAGCTTCACCGGCTAAAACAGTGGTAACGACATCTGCGCCCTCCCCCCCATACGTTTCTGGAAAATGGAGCCCCAAAAGCCCGAATTCGCCCATCTTGCGAAAAGACTCGAAATCGAAGGCCTCCCGCAGATCGTGATCCTGGACGCGGGGGACAATCTCCTTTTTAGCAAAGCGAATCACCTCTTTTTTAAACATCAGTTGTTCTTTTGAAAATTCAAAATCCATGGGCTCTCCCCGGCAAGCAGTGACTTTTAGAAATATTGAACTAAATTATAATTTCGAATCTGGTTCAATACTTAAAATTTCATAAGTTTTAGAGGGCGGGATGTCAAGACATATTTGAAGTTTATTCTAATTTCGAATTAAATTCAATTTCTGCTCTCATCAACCCCGCATATTCGGCGGTATTTCAATTTACTATCAAAAAACAACGCCTGAAAACCGGGTCGGCTAAGCAACGCCGGAGAGGCATAAAATAATGGTGGGCTAGTCCTGTCAAGAACCCATTCAAACCGGATAAGAAAGAGGCTTAAGGGTTGAATTCGGCCCTCAAATATGCAATACTTTCAACCTTATAGCCCTTGATGGACGATTTGGTAACCGCAGCCGGCCACGGTTGCCGGCTACCGGGCTAACGATAATTTGCTGATTTTTTTGAAGCTTTTATAAGGCAGATCAAAATCCAGATGGCAAGCGGTGACACATTAGAAGGCAAACAGCGGGAAGGCCTGTTCCGGCAACTGATCCGGGCCAACACCTTGATTACCATGCGGGTCAGGGGTGTGGAGGGATACCAGCGGTTGACCATGATTACGGACATACGCCAGACCCGCGGCAACCACGCTTTTGCCATTGACCCACCGGCCCAGTTCACTGAAAAAATCGGCGAACTGCCCGATTGGAACATCCTTTTCAAGTTCACCGGGCCGGATAAGATTGAGTACTCCTTTTCTACGCGCGGCGGGCAGATCGAGGGCCGCGACATCTGGATCCCATTCCCGGAAAAAATAGAGCGCATCCAGCGCCGCCGGCATTTTCGGATCGACACGCCGCCGGGCACCCAGATCAAGCTCGTGGTAAAAAAGACCCCCCGGCTGGCGGATATCCTGAATCTAAGCCAGGGCGGCCTGCTGTGCGTACTGGTCAGGCTGAAAAAGGAGATCCGGACGGACCCCCTTCTGCGAGTTGGGGAAACCCTGAGCAACCTGACATTATCCTGCCCCAATGAGGAGGGGCCCGAGGACACCGTACCTATCCGAACTGCCCTCGTTCGCCGGGTCGAAGTCGATCCGAACCACTACCGCCACAGATTTGCCATGGAGTTCATGGATATGACCTTCAGTGAAAAAAGCGATCTCACCAGGATCATCTACCGTCTGCAGCGTGAATTTTTACGTAAAAGGTAGCCCCCGCGGCCTATCTTAGGCGTTTTAGCTACAGTTCCCCGTTACATAGCGCCCGGTTAAGCCTCCGCCTCCAGACACCGCCTGAGCAGTCTGAATGTTGCTGAAATTACATCATAAAAAAAATGACATTCATCAAAAATGAATGAAGATTCAGTGTGGCCTTTTCGCCGCTTTTTTGGTATTCGCTGTTCATAATACATACTTTGACGTTAACGGCAATTTTAAGTGCCTGCCGGGATCCGGCGCCGTGTTGACGGATGCAGGTACACGTTTGCTGTATAACCTTAAACAAGGAGATATCCGATGGCGCAATTGATCTCTGATCGGCGAGACATCGATTTTGTACTGCATGAACAGATAGGGGTGGACTGGCTGCTGAATACAGAGCGGTACAGCGACATGAACCGCAAAATGTTCGACATGGTTATCTCCGAAGCCCGCACGTTCGGCCTCAAAGAAATCCTGCCCACCTATGCGGAAGGAGATCGTACCGGCGCCCGGTTGGAGGCCGGTGAGGTAAAAGCCCCGGAGTGTTTTCGCCGCCCCCACAGCCTCTATGTTGAAAATGAATGGCTGTCGCTGACAGAAGACCCGGAATACGGGGGGCAGGGTCTGCCGCAGATCATCGCAGCGGCCGCCTCGGAATACCTGGTCGGGGCCAATTTTGCCTTCACGGCTTACGGCACCCTGGGACATGGTTCCGGCAAAATGGTCGAACTGTTCGGCACAGACAAGCAGAAAGCGCTGTTCCTTAAAAAACTGTACACCGGACAGTGGGGCGGCACCATGGTGCTCACCGAACCCCAGGCAGGCTCGGACCTGGGAGCCCTGACAACCTCAGCCGTAAAAAATGAAGACGGAACCTACTCCATTTCCGGCAACAAGATCTTCATCACCAACGGGGATCAAGACCTGACCGAAAACATTATCCACCCGGTACTGGCCAGAATAGAAGGGGCCCCGGCCGGCCCCAAGGGCATATCTATTTTCCTGGTGCCGAAAATTTGGGTGAACGACGACGGCAGTCTCGGTGAGCCCAACGATGTCGCCTGCACCGGCATAGAAGAGAAGATGGGCCTGCACGGCAGTCCGACCTGCAGTCTGGCCTTTGGAAGCAAAGGTCAATGCAAGGGTCTGTTGCTGGGTGAAGAGAACCAGGGCTTGATGATCATGTTCTACATGATGAACGAAGCCCGCCTGGGGGTCGGCCTCCAGGGATTCCTGCACGGCAGTGCCGCCTATCTGTATGCGCTGAACTATGCGCGGGATAGAAAACAGGGGCGCGATATCGCCGAAGGCAAAAACCCCGATGCCCCGCAGACAGCCATCATCAATCATCCCGATGTCCGCCGGATGCTGATGTGGATGAAAGCCCACGTGGAAGGCATGCGCAGCTTTATATATTATGTAGCCGACTGTTTCGACCGAGTTGAATGTTCGACCGACGAAGCTGAAAAAACGCGCTGTGAAGGTTTGATCGACTTGCTGATTCCCCTGGTAAAAGGTTACTGCTCGGACAAGGGTTTCGAAATCTGCATTCAGGCCATGCAGATTTACGGCGGCTACGGTTACACCAAGGAATACCCGGTGGAACAACTGGCCCGGGACTGTAAGATCACCAGCATCTACGAAGGCACCAACGGCATCCAGGCCATGGACCTGCTGGGCCGCAAACTGGGGATGAACAAGGGCGCCACGTTTCTCGATTTTGTTACGGAGATTAAGAAAACCGCGACCCTGGCCGCCGAGATCCCGGCCCTGGTCGACCAGG